>Ga0193743_1001048_pt1 | contig 21110 bp, 18 predicted proteins | sample L2c2metaG_FD_143038 | JGI IMG/M metagenome (GOLD analysis project Ga0193743, IMG submission 143038) | Soil microbial communities from a riparian zone of the East river system, Colorado, United States - L2c2 | ecosystem: Environmental > Terrestrial > Soil > Riparian zone | place: USA: East River... | reverse complement strand
GCGATAGACTGATCTTCACAGACAGACGCGAAACATGACCTTCCGTAACCACAGCACGTCCTACTATAACCACAGCACGTCCTACTAACAGATGCAGCTCTCCCTGCCATTCCGACTCATCACCGCGACCTGCCTCGCAGCGACCACGCTGCTGCAAGCCCAATCCAGGTCGGCTTCGCGGGCAAAACCCTCTGCCTCTTCAGCCCCAGCCGTCCCTCCCACAGCACCTCCTGTGACCCCGCCGCTTCTGACCCCGGCGCAACGTCCGGCACATCGCGCAGACGTTACCTATGCCGACAGTATGCTCACGGTCTCCGCCAGCAACTCCAGCCTCAACCAGATCCTTCGCGAGATCTCCCGTCTCACCGGAATCAAAATCACAGGCGGGGTCGGCGATGAGCGTGTCTTTGGCAACTACGGCCCAGCCGTCCCCTCACAGGTACTTGCCACCCTGCTCGACGGCACCGGCAGCAACATGCTTCTGATTCAAAGCAGGGGGACTACGCCTACAGAGCTCATTCTGACACCGCGCCAGGGTGGCCCCACACCGCCAAACCCGAGTGCCAGCGGCTCCGACGAAGTTAACGACTCCTCCTCGGAAGACGCCCCTCCGAACCCTGTGGCCCAGCCGATTCGACCACCTGTTCCATCGCAATACTCCCCACGCCCCATGAACCCAGGGGACCATTCCGTTCCCGAACAAAACCCGGGCGCGCCCAACACCCAGCCCACTGACCCCGCCCAGCAGCAATCGCCTAACAACGTCAAGACGCCACAGCAGATCTACGACCAGCTACAGCAGCTGCGCCAACAGCAACAGCAGCAGCAACAGCAAAGACCCCAGTAACGCTTAGCCCTCTCTCGTTGGGTTCAACTCAGATAATTCCCCACGCCAGCTAGAGAAAATCTAGCCTTCAACCACCCGCGCCGGCGCCACCACGCTCTGCGCTGAATTCACCGCCGCCACCTGTCGCGCATGGATGCGGAAGATGCCGAACATCGCCATGCAGATCCCATAAGCCACCAGCACCCCAACAGCCAACGACGCCAACACTGCAGAGATCAACACAATCGACGAATTCACAACCACTCCCTTGATTATCCAGCTTTTCTCAGTCGACAGACCTCCAGTGCCCAGGGATCCGCTTGTACCTTGGTTATTGTTACAAATTCGTTTGAATTTACAATGACCGAAGATGAATCGCTATTGTCCTATCGGATACATCTTTCCCGTTCTGGGATGCCTCAGCTAAACCCACCGGACATGCCCCTCTCTGACAAATGCCGTATTCTAGAGACTTGGCCGAACACCGCCTGAGATCACACATGGGCATTACTCACATCACCGTCCGCGGCGCGCGCCAGCATAACCTGCGCAACGTCAACGTCAGCATCCCGCGCAACACCCTCACCGTCGTCACCGGTCTCTCCGGCTCGGGCAAATCCTCGCTTGCCTTCGACACCATCTACGCCGAGGGTCAGCGTCGCTACGTAGAAACCTTATCGGCGTATGCAAGACAATTCTTAGATCAGATGGAGCGCCCCGATGTCGATGCCATCGACGGCCTCTCCCCCGCTATCTCCATCGAGCAGAAGACGACCAGCCGCAGCCCCCGCTCCACCGTCGGCACCATCACCGAGATCTACGACTATCTACGGCTTCTGTACGCGAGCGTAGGCCAGCCCCACTGCCCCAACTGCCAGCGTCCCATCTCCCGCCAGACCGCCGATCAGATCGTCGAGCGCATCGTCTCCCTGGCCCCCGGCGAGCGGGAACTCGTCTATGCCCCAATCGTCCGGGGTCGCAAAGGCGAGTTCCGTGAGGAGCTTGAAGCTCTCGACCAGCAGGGCTTCCGCGCCCGCATCGACGGCGAGATGACCGAGCTTACCGAGGGCATGCGCCTTGAAAAGCGCAAGAACCACACCATCGAGGCCGTAGTCGACCGCATCATCCTGAAGCCGGTTCCATCGGACAATGCCAACCCAGGCCTGACCGACGTCGCTCCCAAGTACGACACCCGCCGCCTGGAAACCTCCGTGACCAAGGCCCTGCAGATGGCCAATGGACTCGTCCTCATCGCCATCCACGGCATGGACGAGACCCTCTACAGCTCCTCGATGGCCTGCCCCGACTGCGGCATCAACGTTCCCCGCCTCGAGCCCCGCAGCTTCTCCTTCAACTCCAACTACGGCGCCTGCCCCGAGTGCCACGGCCTGGGCAGCATCTACGACTTCGATCCCGCCAAGACCATCGCCGACTGGTCCAAGCCTCTCCTCGACGGAGCTATGGGCCCCGGCTCCGCCTCCCAGTACCTCCTGCGCCTCATCAAGCTCGCCGCGGAAAAGTACAAGATCAACATCAAGCAGCCCTTCGAAGACCTCACCACCGAGCAGCAGAACTTCTTCCTCTACGGTCCACCACGCAACGAGGCCGGCCGCACCGGATTCCACGGCATCTTCAACTATCTACGAGCCAACCTCGAGGACACCAAATCCGAGGGTTACCGCGAGTACATGATGCAGTTCATGTCCGCGACGACCTGCCCCGTCTGCAAGGGCCGCCGCCTTCGCCCCGAGTCGTTAGCCGTAACGGTGAACGGCGCATCCATCGCCGACTTCACCGGGCTGTCGCTGGAGCGCGGCCTGACAGCCGCCCGGGAGATGCTCTTCACCGGACGCGACCGCATCATCGCCGACCGCCTCCAGCGCGAGATCATCGAACGGCTCGAGTTCCTCAACGCCGTCGGACTTGGCTATCTTTCTCTTGACCGCTCGGCGGCAACCCTCTCCGGCGGCGAGGGCCAGCGTATCCGCCTCGCCACCCAGATCGGATCCCGCCTCCGCGGCGTCCTCTACGTGCTCGACGAGCCCAGCATCGGCCTGCACCAGCGCGATAACCAGCGCCTTATCAATGCGCTCGAAAATCTCCGCGACCTTGGCAACACGGTCCTCGTCGTCGAGCACGACGAAGACACTATTCGCAAGGCCGACTACGTCCTCGATCTCGGCCCCGGAGCCGGCAAGAACGGCGGCCACCTCATCGCCGACGGCACCCCCCAGCAGATTATGGACAACCCCGCCTCGCTCACCGGCCAGTACCTCGCCGGCAAGATCGAGATCGTCGCCCGTTCCCAGCCGCGCCCCCTCACCGGCAACTGGATCACCGTCGAAGATGCCCACTCCCACAACCTCCAGAACGTCACCGCCCACTTCCCCCTCGGCGTCATGACCGTTATCACCGGGGTCAGCGGCAGCGGCAAATCTACGCTCGTCAACGACATCCTCTACCGGTCGTTAGCGAAAGAACTTTACGGTTCGAGAGAAGAGCCCGGCCAGCACGGCCGCGTCGTCGGCATCGACCAACTCGACAAGGTCATCCAGATCGACCAGTCCCCCATTGGCCGCACACCACGCTCCAATCCCGCCACCTACACCGGTGTCTTCACCGCCATGCGCGATCTCTTCGCCATGCTGCCCGAGTCCCGAGAGCGCGGCTACAAGCCTGGCCGCTTCTCCTTCAACGTCCAAGGTGGACGCTGCGAGGCCTGCCAGGGCGAAGGCCAGCGCCGTATCGAGATGAACTTCCTGCCCGACGTCTACGTCCTCTGCGAGGTATGCAATGGCCGCCGTTACAACCAGGAGACCCTCGCCGTAAAGTTCAACGGCTACAGCATCGCCGACCTCCTCGACCTGCCCATTGAAGATGCCGTCCCCATCCTCAAGGACATCCCCACCGTCAACGTGAAGCTCCAGACCCTCGTCGACGTAGGCCTCGGCTATATCCATCTCGGCCAGTCCGCCACGACGCTCTCCGGCGGCGAAGCCCAGCGCATGAAGCTTGCGCGCGAGCTGTCCAAGCGGCAGACAGGACGCACGCTCTACCTCCTCGACGAGCCCACCACCGGCCTGCACTTCGACGACGTCAGAAAACTGCTGGAAGTCCTCCACAGGTTAACCGACCTCGGTAACACCGTCATCATCATCGAGCACAATCTAGACATCATCCGCAACGCCGACTACATCCTCGATCTTGGCCCCGAGGGCGGCGAAGGCGGTGGCCAGATCATCGCGCACGGTACGCCGGAACAGGTAGCCACCGTGCAGGGCTCCCACACCGCCGCGTTTCTGGCCCGCCACTACACTCCGTCCCAGACCCTGGCCAGCCGCAACGGTGCCAGCCACGCCGGTCCCCAACCCGCAAACATCGCTGCCGCCGCGGACGCCGTCAAAAAGCCTAAGGCTAGATTTGTCGCTCCAGAAAAGAAAACCGGCGTCCCCACCGCGCGTCCATCTACACTGGCCAAGGCGGCGGCAAAGACACCCACAGCGAAAAAAGCCGCCCCGAAAAAGACGACGGCAAAGCCGAAGACGAAACGAGCATGAGCAACTCCCTCACACCTCCGATTCCTCCCGATCTATCCAGCGATCTCCCAGCCGATCTGCCCCGCGCCTCCTCGCCGCTCCAGTCTCCCCTCGCCAACACCGCCCCTACGCTCAACCCCGAGCAGCCCGACGGCGAGGCCATCGTCGTCGTCGCTCCTCCCCCCTCCTTCGCCGGCGGCAGCGGCGTCCCGGCCCGCATCCCGCACCTCGGCCATGCCCTGCTCTTCGTCTTCTGCGCCGGACTGATACTCTTCGCGTCTTCGGCCATTCTCCTGGGCTTCGCACAGCCGCCCCACTCCGCACAGAAGATCATCACCGCCGCCACGCATCCCAAGCTCATCGTCGCAGCCATGGCGTTGGCCTATATCACCACTCTCATCGCCTCCTGGTTCGTCTTTCCGCTCCTCTGGTCGCGCCCCTTCAGCGATGGCATCCAGTGGAACTTCAACACCGCCCGTCACAACGTCCTCAAGCTCATTCCCATCGGCCTCGTCACCGGCTTCACCGTCCAGGCCATCTCCTCGCTCATCCCCGTGCCCAAGTCCATCCCTATGGACGACTTCTTCCGCACCTCCTCGGACGTCTGGCTCGTCACCGCCTTCGGCACTCTCCTGGCCCCGCTCTTCGAGGAGATCTGCTTCCGCGGCTTCCTCCTTCCCGCCTTCGCCATCGCCTACGACTGGCTCTCGCTTCCCCGCACCCCAGCGGCGCACGAGCGCTGGAAGATCACCACCCATCTCACCACCGCAGCCCTCGTCTTCTCCTCCATTCTCTCCAGCATCCTCTTCGCCCTCATCCACGCCGAGCAGCTCGCCCACGCCTGGGCCGCCCTCTTCGTCCTCTTCGGCGTCTCCCTCGTCCTCACCCTAGTCCGCATCCGCACCCGCTCTGTGGCCAGCTCCGTTCTCGTCCACGCCGCTATAATCTCTCCGTCTTTCTCACCCTTTTCATCGCCACCGGCGGCTACCGCCACCTCGAGCGCATAGGCCGTTAGCTGGGCAACTACCCCGCGGACTCGACCTCTCCCCTTTTATGGGGTACCCCCGCCCGTCTTAAGCCCTTATACGTGTGACATCCTGCCCTCTAGGCGACAGTAAATTTACCCCTTCACAATCTCCCCTTCGATGCTATATTGGCGAGCAAGAGCAGTTGACTCGCAATAACACTGCTCTACGGGAAGCACCTTTGCGGTACTCTCCCCTGATCTGATTAAGCTGTACGTCTCATGGGCCCGATAGTCTGACCACTTGCCTGAAGCCTTGGAGCCTGCCTTGATCTCGTCACAGAAAGACATCCAATCCATTCGCAAATCTCAACAGATTCAGTTCGCCAACCAGGGATTTCTCTACCTCCCTCAACTGCTCGATCCTACGCTCACGACGCGGGTGCTCAACGCATACGAGCGTGCGTGCAAACAACACATCGACCCTGTCCGAGCCGTGCAGTCCCGGGCTCTCTACGACATCGCAGACGTTCTTGACCAGGACATCGTCTTTTCAGAGCTTGCCGTGCTTCCCAACCTGCTGCCCTATCTCCTCTCAACCGTCGGTGAGGATGTTCAACTCATTCAGGCCTGCGCCCGCCTCTTCCCTCCGGGTAAGAGTTTCACCGCTCCCTGGCATAGTGATATGGCTAACACTCTCGGCATCGATCTCGGCCATAGCTTCAACTTCCACGTGAAGGTCCACTTCTACTTCGAAGACCTCGCCCCCGATCAAGGCTGCCTCGCCTTCCTTCCCGGCACCCATCGGCTTTCGCGAGAGATCGAACGTCCCCATCCTCGCGACATCAACGCCAGCGAGGATGCAGTTGTCATAGTTCCCAAGGCAGGAGACGCCGTTCTCTTCAACACCCACTGTCTCCACATGTGTCTCGATAACACCAGCCCCCGCGATCGTCGCACCCTCATCTATGCCTATTCTCATTTTTGGGTGAAGCAGTTCGCTGGCGCTCGTCCATCCGATCACGCATGGATTCCCCACGGTCCACTCGAGCGTCAGATCTTCGGCCTGGGAACAGAAGGCATCGAAACCTTCGACCAGCGTCCATGGGGACAACCTTCTTCCTCTCCGTTTCGCAGGACTCGCGAAAGCCTGGCCCGCAAGATTCTCGGAAGGGGCTAGTAAATAGGCAACAGGATCTAAACTAACGCTCGCAATCAGGGTGAGCGCCGGCTGGCGTGTCTTCTAGAATGAAATAAGACCATGCCAACCGAACCCCGAACAGCCCTGCTCAATCTCATCGCCACTCATTCCTTCAAACTAGGCGACTTCACTCTCGCCAGCGGCCAGAAGTCCGACTACTACATCGATTGCCGCACCACCACCCTCCACGCCGAGGGCGGTCGCCTCTCCGGCCTCGTCCTCTACGACCTCATCCGTCAGCACATCCCCCACGCCGAGGCCGTAGGCGGCCTCACCATGGGGGCCGATCCACTCGTCTCCAACACCGCCAGCGCCAGCGCCTGGGCCCTCGCCGACCACACCGAGATCCTCGAACTCTCCAGCGTCCTCGAGCTCGGCGACGAAGACCCCGGCCCGTCGCCTACACTCATTCACGGTTTCCTCGTCCGCAAAGCCGAAAAGACCCACGGCACCGGCCGCCGCATTGAAGGCTTCCTCAAGCTCGGTGCCCACGTCGTCATCGTCGACGATGTCTGCACCACCGGCGGCTCCACCATCGCCGCCATCGAAGCCACCCGCGAAGCCGGCATGAATGTCGCCGGAGTCCTCTGCCTCGTCGACCGCGAGCAAGGTGGCCGCGCTAACATTGAAGACACCATCCATGGCGTGCCCTTCCTCTCTGTCTTCACCGCCAGCGACGTCCGCGCCGCCCACATCGCTCTTCCAGGCTGAGGATTGAGTTAATATCGCAGCTCAAAAACCGAGAATTTAGCGATCTTGTAACATATTGATTCTTATATACTTGCGCTAATGTCTGGCTCACGGTAAGGTTGAGGAACGACCAGTCACAGCTCGCAACCGACTGGGAGGAAGGGGTTGCTGTGCTGCTTTTTTCCTGTATCTGCCCCGTTTGCAAAAGAGACTCCCTTGACCGTTCTAAACGTAAACTTCACGACTGGTTTTTCATCCTCTGCCGATTCGTTCCCATGCGATGTAAATGCTGCAGCAACAGATTTTATGTATCCCAAGGCTCCCTCCAAAAAGTCTCGGAACAAACTACCTCGCCTGTATCCGATAAACTGGGCTAGACATGATTCCCACCCTTGAATGGCTCCCAACCGGCGTTAACTTCCTCGACCAGACCAAGCTCCCCCTCGAAGAGACCTACGTCCTCGCCACCGACTACAAACAGGTCGCCACCGTCATCCGCGACATGATCGTCCGCGGAGCTCCCGCCATTGGCGTCTCAGCCGCCATGGGCGTAGCCATCGGCATCGATCGCAGCACCGCGACAGACATACCGACCCTCACTGCCGAGATCGCCGTCATCTCCAAAACCCTCGCCGAGACCCGCCCCACTGCAGTGAACCTCTTCTGGGGCATCGACGAGATCCGCAATCTCTACAACGAGCTTGCGGCAAAGAACACCCCAATCCCCGAGATCAAGGCAGCCGTCGTCTCCAGGGCCCGCCGCATGTACGACGAGGACATCGCCGCCTGCAAGCAGATGGGAGCCCACGGAGCAGCCCTCCTCCCGCAGCAGGGCACCGTCCTTACCCACTGCAACGCCGGTGCCCTCGCCACCTGTGGGTACGGCACCGCCCTCGGCGTCATCCGTGCCGCCATCGAGAGCGGCCATAAGATCGATGTCTTCGCCGACGAGACCCGCCCCTTCCTGCAAGGTGCCCGCCTGACCGCCTGGGAGCTCATGAAGGACAACATCCCCACCACCGTCCTCTGCGACAACATGGCCGCAGCCCTCATGCGCCAGGGCCGCATCCAGGCCGTCATCGTCGGGGCCGACCGCATCGCGGCCAACGGCGATGTCGCCAATAAGATCGGCACCTACGGCGTCTCCATCTTCGCCAAGGAGCACGGCATCCCCTTCTACGTAGCCGCCCCCTGGTCCACCCTCGACCTTCAAACCGCAACGGGGGATGGCATACCAATCGAGCAGCGCGCCGCCACCGAGGTGACTCACTCCAACGGCAGGCAGATGACCCCGCACGGCGTAGCCATCGAGAACCCTGCCTTCGACGTCACGCCAGCCAAGTACGTCACCGCCATCATCACCGAGCGCGGCGTCCTACGTGCGCCCTACGAACAGTCCATCCAGCAGATGGCAAAACAGACCACCGAGCCCAAACTAGCAACCGCATAACTTCGAGCAGTCGCGCCGACCGATCCACCCTCCCCCCATGGATCGAGTCGGCGCCTTCGAACTCCATTGTCGCCATCAAAATCTGCCGGTACCGTCGCCTACAGCATTCCCGTACTAGCACCGAAGCTGCAGCGCGCCTATCCTTACTACAGGGCAGATCGATCGAATATCTCCGGCGAATGAACTAGGTGAAACTCCGCATCTTCAATCCGCGTGCTACCTCCCTTCTACGCGGAAGCGCTCTGGTTCTCCTTAGTCTTGGAACCGCCATCCTGCTCTCGGACTTCCCCCACAATCACGCCACTCCGCTCATTGTTTTCCCCGCTCTGGTCGCATTCACCGGCACCCTGGACACCCTCCGCTGCATGAAACCCCGCTGGAGCTTCTATCACGTCGGCGTTCTCCTCTGTGTCTACATGGACCTCATGGCCATCTGCATGATCCTCTTCTTCCTCCTCTACCCCTACACCCGCTGGATCACCTCCAGCCAGTAGTCATGCAAATCCCGTCAACCGCTGTAGTATCAGAGCCTTGGGCGTATACTCGGCGTGTTTATTGCAAATTACTTCCTTTCCCCGGGAGGCAACATGATCAAAGGCTTTCGCGACTTCGTCCTGCGCGGCAATGTCATCGACCTCGCCGTCGCCGTCATCATCGGCGCGGCCTTCTCCGCTATCACTAAATCCCTCGTTGATGACGTCATCAGTCCGCTCATTGGTGCGTTGGTCGGCAAGCCCGACTTCTCATCCTTCGTCTTCAATGTTGGCACCACACCCATCAAATACGGTAGTTTTCTCACCGCCTGCATTAACTTCCTGATCATCGCCCTCGTTGTCTACTTCTTTTTCGTTCTCCCCTTGCAGAAGCTCCTCGCCCGCCTCAAAGGCCCTGAGGCTGCTGCCACCAAGCCCTGCGCCGAGTGCCTCTCCGACATCCCCCTGGCCGCTCACCGCTGCAAGTTCTGCGGCCAACCCGCCTAGCATCTTCACCCCAAAAACAATCCCGGCGAGAGAAGCTCTCGCCGGGCGTTCATACCTCACAATCAATCGCTACGCCGTCGCCTCTTTCTGGCGCGCCCTCTCCAGATTCGGCAAAAACCCCGTCAACAACCCAATCGCTGGCAGATATGCGCACACCTTGTAGACGAAGACAATACTCGTCGAATCCGCCAGATTACCCAATACAGCCGCTCCAATCCCGCCCATCCCAAACGCAAAGCCGAAGAACAGTCCGGAGATCATCCCCACTCGCCCCGGAACCAACTCCTGCGCATAGACCAGAATTGCCGAGAACGCCGAAGCGATCACAAAGCCAATAACGACGCTCAACGCACCAGTCCAGAAGAGATTCGCGTACGGTAATAGCAGCGTAAACGGCAGTACGCCAAGGATCGAGCACCAGATCACAACTTTGCGGCCTATCCGGTCGCCAACAGGCCCGCCAATCAAAGTCCCGGCCGCCACGGCTCCAAGAAAGACAAACAAGTGAATCTGCGAACTTCGCACCGACACATGAAATCTGTTGATGAGATAGAAGGTGTAGTAGCTCGTAATGCTGGCCAGATAAAAATACTTCGAGAAAATAAGCGCCACCAGAACGAAGATCGCAGCGATTACCTGCCTCCGCGGCAGCGCGGCAGCATTCTCCCCATGTTTGGCGGGCCGGCGCTGCAGATGCTCCAGGCGCCCCTTGTACCAACCTCCCACGCGCATCAGCACAACAATTCCGAGTAACGCCGCGAGAGAAAACCACGCCACCCCTCCCTGACCCCGTGGAAGCACAATCAGGGCCGCCAGCAACGGTCCAATGGCAGATCCCGTGTTCCCGCCTACCTGGAAGAAGGACTGCGCCATTCCATGGCGTCCTCCAGAGGCCATATGCGCCACCCGCGAAGACTCTGGATGAAAGACGGCAGATCCGACTCCGATCAAGGATGCTGCAATCAACAGCAGAATAAAATTGTGCGCAACTGCTACCAGCACCAACCCCGTCAGGGTCACCGTCATCCCGATCGGCAACGAGTACGGCATGGGCCTGCGGTCCGTATAGTGGCCGATGAAGGGCTGCAGCAGAGATGCTGTGATCTGATTCGTCAAGGTAATCAGCCCGATTTGTCCGAAATCCAGACTGAACGAGCTCTTCAGGATCGGATAGATAGATGGCAGCAGGGACTGCACCATATCATTGAGCAGATGGCAGAAGCTCACGGCCGTCAGCACGCGAAACAGCGTTCCCTCGTCCCGTCTCTGCGGTGCCTCCACTTCGGCACTTGTAATAATCTGTGTCGTCATCCCACCTTCCAATCCACCATGTATCTCTTATGGTAGTGTCATTCGCCTTGGCTGTCGCGCGCTGACAAACAAGCGGATTGAACAAAAAGGCCGCGCAGAAATCCGCGGCTTTGGCATAGCTTGGGAGGTACAAGCCTTTTTGCTTGAGGAAGTCCGCTACACAGGATTCAACTTGTCTGCATGCGCCTGAGAATCCGCTCTCAGCAGCTACAGACCCAGTTCGCTCAACCCGGGATGATCATCCGGCCGGCGTCCTATCGGCCAGTGAAATAATCGCTCGGATTCTTGAATCGGCAGATCGTTAATACTGGCGTGACGGTGCTTCATCAGGCCGCTTTCATCGAACTCCCAGTTCTCATTTCCGTAGGCGCGGTACCACTGTCCCGATGCATCGTGCGACTCATAGCAAAAGCGCACGGCGATCCTGTTTCCATCAAAGGCCCATAGCTCTTTGATGAGGCGATACTCCAACTCCCTGGTCCACTTGCGGGTAAGAAATTCGACGATCTGCTCCCGACCGGTAAAGAACTCGGAACGGTTGCGCCATATGCTATCGCCTGTGTAAGCGAGGGCGACATGCTTCGGATCACGTGAGTTCCAGCCGTCCTCCGCGGCACGAACTTTGAGAGCGGCAGTCTCCCGGGCAAATGGCGGAACAAGGGCGGCGCGCGAGGCTGGGGTCATTTGTTTCTCCTTTAAAGAGTTTGCACGAGCCAGAGGCTGATCGAAAAGCATACAGATCCGTCTCTCTCATAAACTCAGCGTGATGGAGTCTGGTCGAACCGACTGCGAAGGCGTCGGCAATCACTTCGCCGCCGGACCTTCGAGACTGCACCTTCATCATACCGTCGCGGAGACACTCGACCGTGATATCGAAGAATCGATTGGACGGCCCCAGATGACCAAGTATCCAGCATAGCTCTCACTTGCAGACAGCTGTTCAAAAAGATTGGGATTCGCCGCCTCCCTCTTGCGATACCCTGAATCTTGAACTTTCACTCGGAGGCTTTTTACTTTGACGCATCTCCGCACACTGGCCTGCCTGCTCCCCCTCGCCGCCCTCACCGCGTCCTCACAGACCTCTCCTCAGGTCTTCGGCTATCGCGACTTCACCCAGCAGGCCAAATGGGACGCCGCCTTCATCGCCGTCCCTGACCCCAAGCTCGCTGGCGAGCACCTCAAGACCCTCACCGGCTCGCCCCACTGGGCCAGTTCGCCCGAGGACTACGCCACCGCCGTCTACGTCGCCGACAAGTTCAAAGCCGCCGGCCTCCAGACCGAGATCGTCCCCTACAAAGTCCTCCTCAACAAGCCCGTCAGCATCCTCATCGAGGCCTTCGACGCCAACGGCAACAAGATCATGTCCGGCCCCACCCCTGAGCACGTCGATCCCAAAAAACACGGCGGCGACCCCTTTCAGGACGACCCTCGCATCCTCCCCGCCTTCAACGGCTCCTCACCCTCGGGCGACGTCACGGCCGAGGTCGTCTATGCCAACTACGGCGAACTTAGCGACTTCAAAACCCTCGCCAAACTCGGCGTCAGCGTCAAAGACAAGATCGTCCTCGTGCGCTACGGAGCCAACTTCCGCGGCGTCAAAGTCTATATCGCCCAGCAGTACGGAGCCAAAGGCGTCCTCATCTACTCCGACCCAGCCGATGACGGCTACTTCCGTGGCGACACCTACCCCAAGGGCCCCTACCGCCCCGAGTCCGCCGTCCAGCGCGGCTCCGTGCAGTTTCTGCCCATCTATCCTGGCGATCCCGAAACCCCCGGCGTAGCCTCCACGCTCGATCTCTCCGACTCCAAACGCATCCCTGCCAACCAGCTCCAGGGCAACCAGCCCAGCATCCCCGTCAACCCCCTCTCCTACAAGGACGCTGCCCCCATCCTCAAGTGCCTCAGCGGCGCGGAATCACCACGCAGCTGGCAGGGAGCCCTTCCGTTCACGTATCACCTTGGGCCTGGCAAGGTCACCGTCCACATGCACCTAGAGCAGGACACCGCACTACGCACCATCTGGGACGTCATCGGTAAGATTCCGGGCACCGACCGCTCGGACGACTGGGTCGTTGCCGGCAACCATCGCGACGCCTGGGTCTACGGCGCCGTCGACCCCAACAGCGGCACCGCCGCCATGCTCGAAACCGTCCACGGCCTCGGCGACCTGCTCAAGCAAGGATGGAAGCCCCGCCGCACGATCGTCATCGCCAGCTGGGACGCCGAAGAAGAGGGACTCATGGGCTCCACCGAGTGGGCAGAGCAGCACGCCAAAGAGCTTGCACACGCCGTAGCCTACTTCAACACCGACGTCGGTGTTGCCGGCCCCAACTTCGGTGCCGCCGCAGTCCCCTCTCTCAAACAGTTCGTCCGCGAGGTCGCAAAGGGAGTGCCCAGCCCCAAGGGTGGAACCGTCTACGACCAGTGGAAGAAGTCCCAGGAGGCATCCGATGAACGTAGCGGGGATGCCAGCACCGCCGGCGGTCCCAGCCGCTTCAACGCTCACGTTGAGAGTGATGTGAGGGTCCGAGATCTCGGCTCCGGCTCCGACTATACCCCCTTCTTCCAGCACGTCGGCGTTCCCTCCACCGACATCGGCTCCGAGGGCCCCTACGGCGTCTATCACTCCGTCTTCGATAACTACAACTGGTTCATCAAATTCGCCGATCCAACCTTCGTCTACGAACAGCAGCAGGCCCGCGTCTTTGGCCTCGAGATCCTGCACATGGCTGACACCGATATCCTGCCCTACGACTACGAGCTCTATGGCAAAGAGATTCTCAGCTATCTCGAAGCTGCGCAAAAGCGCGCTTCCAACCCGGACTTAAAGCTCGACTTCACCGCCGCTCTCACCGCCGCCCAGCGCTTCGCCGCCGCCGGTACCGCCATCCGCGTCCGCCAGTCTTCCCCGCCCGCCAATACCATTGCTCTCAACCAAGCCCTGAGATCCGCTGAAAACGCTCTCCTCACCCCAGCAGGCCTACCGAAGCGCCCCTGGTTCAAGCACACCATCTACGCTCCCGGGGAGTTCACCGGCTACGCCGCCGTGGTCATCCCCGGCGTCAACGAGGCCATCGACGCCCCCGATGCCGTCCGTGCCCAGGCACAGTTGGCCAGCCTCGCCGAAGCACTCAACCGTTCAGCTGCCATCCTCGAATCCGCAGCAAAGTAGCCATATCAAGCAAAGGCCGCACCCAATCGGGTGCGGCCTTTGCGTTTCAACTAACTGGCAACTGAAACTGGACGAGTCGCTCTTCTACCCCCGAAGCGCCATCTGCTCCGTAACAATCTGCGTCAGGTCCGGCTTCTTCAACCCATGCTCCTTCGCATTGAACTCATCGACCTTGCTCGACCAGTTCATGCTGCAGAACTTCGGCCCGCACATGCTGCAGAAAGCCGCTTCCTTGTAGTAATCATCCGGCAGCGTCTCATCGTGCATCCCACGTGCCGTATCCGGATCGAGCGACAGAGCAAACTGCTTGTCCCAATCAAACGTATACCGGGCATACGAGATGGCATCATCCCGATCCCGCGCCCCCGGCCTGTGCCGTGCAATATCCGCAGCATGAGCAGCAATCTTGTAAGCGATGATGCCATCCTTCACATCCTTCTCATTCGGCAGCCCGAGATGTTCTTTAGGCGTCACATAGCAGAGCATCGCTGCCCCGTGCCACCCAATCATCGCCGCACCAATCGCCGACGTAATGTGGTCATACCCCGGAGCGATATCCGTCACCAGCGGCCCCAGCACGTAGAACGGGGCACCATCGCAGAGTTCAACCTCCTTGTCGACCTGCTCCTTGATCTTGTCCATCGGCACATGCCCCGGCCCTTCGATCATCACCTGCACATCGCTCTTCCAGGCCTGCCGCGTCAGCTCACCGAGCGTCTTCAGCTCGGCAAACTGAGCCTCATCGCTGGCATCCGCAACAGATCCCGGTCGCAGGCCATCGCCCAGCGAATAGCTCACGTCATACTTCGCCATTACCTTCGTGATCCGGTCGAAGTTCTCATAAAGGAAGTTCTGCTTGTGGTGAGCGGTCATCCACTGTGCCAGGATCGCGCCACCCCGGCTCACAATACCCGTAATGCGCTTGGCCACCAGCGGAACATACTGGATCAGCACGCCCGCATGGATCGTGAAGTAGTCCACCCCCTGCTGCGCCTGCTCCTCGATCACCTCAAGATAAAGATCGATATTCAGATCCTCCACCCGCTTCACCCGCGAAAGTGCCTCATACAGCGGCACCGTCCCGATCGGCACCGGCGAATGCCGCAGAATCTGCTCGCGGATCATCGGAATATCCCCGCCCGTCGACAGATCCATTACGGTATCGGCGCCAAAGTGAACAGCCGTATGCAGCTTGCGCAGCTCCTCATCTACATTCGAGACCAACGCCGAGTTCCCGATATTCGCATTGATCTTGCATAGCGACTCCACTCCAATCGCCATCGGCTCAAGCTCGGGGTGGTTGATATTCGCCGGGATAATCATCGTTCCCTTGGCGATCTCAGACCGCACCAACTCCGCCGAGATCTTTTCCTTTTGCGCGACAAAGGCCATCTCCTCGGTAATCAGGCCCTTGCGCGCGAAGTGCATCTGCGACATATTCCAGTCGCCCGTCCGCTCCGCCTCAGCCTTACGCTTGACGACCCACTCCGCCCGCCCCGTCGGCACCTTGTACCCGTTGCCGTTCGTGCCATTCCCGTTCGTATGCTGTCCGTTGCCATTGCCGCTCATTCGTTTTCCCCGTCAAAATACGATGTTATCGAGTAAAGTATACGCCGCTCAGCGCCGTCTCACCTGTCGATCGTGCGTTCGTCTTTCAAGACGATTTTTTGATCCTCATCGTCTCGTGTCCAGCACAACCAAATGCAAAACCCTGCATCCAACCCACCAGAACGCAGCACGACCGTGAGTACTCCGGCTGAAAGTCTGCCGTCTCACAGCACGATAGAAATCCGTTCGGTTCAAATCACCGCACTCGGCGCGCATCGTGAACTGCGTTAAAAATTCCCAAAGGAGAATCATATGAAGCTCTTCTCGGCCAACATCGAAGACCTCCGCACCCTCTACGTCACCAACCTGCAGAAAGCCCTCGACATGGAGCAGAAGATCACCAAAGCTCTTCCCACCATGATCGAAAAATCTACCGACCCCGAACTCGCCAACGCCTTCCGCACCCACCTTCAAGAGACCCAGGGCCACGTCGCCAAGGTGGAAGCCCTCCTCCGCAGGGCAACCGGTGATGCCTCGACCAAAACCTGTAAGGTCATCAATGGCCTTACCACCGAAGCGGAAGACAGCATCAAGGATGCTACCGATCCGGCCATCCGTGACATCACCCTCATCGCCGCGGGCCAGCAGGTTGAGCATCACGAGATCGCCATCTACGGGACCCTTCGCACCTGGGCCGGCATCCTCGGTAAGACTGAAGACGTCAACGTCCTTAACTCCATTCTTGATGAAGAGGAGAACGCCGACCAGATCCTCACCGATATATCCGATCACGTCAACCTTCAGGCCGCAGCCTGAACCTATGGCCGGCAGGCCCACCCAGGCTTGCCGGCCATAACTTTAATACCCACGACGAAATACCCGAGGGCGAGCAGCATCCCGAATCCCACCACAGCGTTCCCACCGCGCGCTCAATCGTCAAATCCTGGGCAGGATCCCCGATCGACGGCAGCAGCGCAGGATAGAGCCCAACCCCGCCCCCAGCATCATCAGGCTCAAATACACCACGCAGGCCACGAACCCGCGCTTGTCCTCATGTCGCCGCGAGAACACCCATACGCCCATCAGCGAGTGGGTGTCGCGGAGACGGGTTCAGTTCTTCTCTCTGATGTGGAACTAAAGGTCAACACCATCGCTTTCCTGTCTCACGATCTTCTCGTTCTACTCGACACTAACGAAATTGTGCGGAACATTCACGATGCCTATCAGCGTCCTTATTTCAAAGCAAGACCATACAGCCTCTTGATGACTGGACCCTCGGGCTCAGGTGATATCGGCGGTGTCACCGTGCATCCGGCACAAGGTGTGAAAACCTTGACAGTGATTCTTACGGGAGATCCCGGGGCGGAGTAAGTGTATGCCTCGATGTCCTATCGAGGCATGTTCCTACCCACGGGTTTTAAGACAATTGCGTTCGCCTGATACACCGTCAGGGTCGTTTACCTCTCACTCATCTATGGACTCCAGGTCTGGCAAGACGCCGCAATTTAGGTGTGGAAACGCTGTGCACTAATGGCTTTCCGCGGGAATGTTGGGGACAAGGACGAGCTTCTTGTTCACAAACTCCTCAAGCCCCAAATTGGAGAGTTCCTTCCCGTATCCGGACCTCTTAATACCGCCGAACGGAAGATCAGGCCAGCTCACGTCCGGATAGTTGATGAAGACCATCCCTGTCTCGACACGGCTGGCGACGTGCTTGGCCCTCTCGATATCTGTCGAGTAGACCGATCCACCGAGTCCAAACGGCGAATCGTTCGCAATCGCGATCGCTTCAGCTTCGTCTTTGGCGGAAAAGATCAGCGCAACAGGACCAAAGAATTCCTGCTTGTACGCTGGATTCTCAGGTGTGAGGCCAGTGAGGACAGTGGGCTCCAGGAAGGCTCCCACTGTTCCTGCACGATTTCCACCAAGCAGAACTTTCGCGCCATGGCTCGTTGCGTCATTGATCTGTCGAAGTATCAACTGCAATGCGCCATCAGACGATAGTGGGCCGAGCGTCACGCTTTCGTCGAGAGGATCTCCGAGTTTCAACTCCTTGGCGGCAGCGATGAACCGCGGCAGAAATTTGTCGAGGATGGATTGGACCACGATGAACCGCTTTGCGCCGATGCAGGTTTGCCCGTTGTTACCGAATCGGCCGAGAATGGCCATCGAAACGGTGTGATCGAGGTCGGCGTCATCGAGAACAATAAATGCGTCGCTTCCACCCAATTCCATCGTCGACTTCTTGAGATTCTTACCAGCCCTGGACGCCAAGGCCTCTCCTGCTCGCTCCGAGCCAGTAAGTGCAATCGCTTTGACTCGAGGATCATCGATCAATGCACCGGCTTGATCGTTGCTGAGGAAGAGATTGGTGTAGACACCAACTGGCACGCCGGCGTCCTTCAGAACCTGTTCAAACAGAACTGCACACTGGGGCACGCCGGGCGCGTGCTTCAACAGCATTACGTTGCCCGACATGAGGTGCGGGCCGACGAAGCGGGCCAGCTGGTAATAAGGGTAGTTCCACGGCTGAATGCTCAACAGAACGCCCAAGGGAGAAAACTCAAGATGGGCGTCTCCCATCGCGGACTTGAAGGGCTTCGGTGCAAGGAACTCTCCGGCGTGGTCTGCGAAATATTGGAGGATCGCGGCGCTCAACTCGACTTCACCGCGGCTTTCTGCAATGCGCTTACCCATTTCAAGGGTGGCGAGCTTAGCCAGCTCGCTCTTCCGTTCGAGCAGAAGCTGGGCGGCGCGAGAAATAATCTTGGCGCGCTCCTCGATTGGGCGAGTTGCCCAAGACACAAAAGCCTTGTCCGCGGTGGCCAAGGCGTCCATCATGTCTTGATCGGTGTGCTCTGTGAAGGTTTTGAGAACTTCTCCAGTAGCTGGATTAACGCTGCGGTATGGCACGGTGAGCTCCTTTGCACTTCGTGTGACGTTGACCACCACGCCGCATCTCGCAGCATGCGTCTTCAAGAACGTCGAGTTGCACGCAACCGGAATGAAACATTCCAGCAGGCGAACAGCGTGATCGTAACAATCCATCAGAGCTAGATAAATTACATATTCCTTGTAGACAAGAGCCGCGGGAACGATCGCACGTGTTCTCTTATCGGGGGTTGATCAAGCATTCTTTGCTAAGGGCAGCTTGAGAGTGAATCGTGCGCCGAAGTCAGGATTGTTTTCTGCCCATAGTTGACCCTCGTGAGCTTCAGCAATCGAGCGGGAAACTGCCAATCCAATCCCCATGCCTTTTCTTCTTCGTAGAGATGAATGGCTCGAAGATATTTTCAGGATCGTCCACGCCTGGACCGTTATCTATCACTTGAATTGACATTTCTCGTCGATCAGCTGCGGCGCGAATGATCAACCGCGGGTCTCGAGGGCTGCCCTCCATGGCCTCAATTGCATTCGTAATCAAGTTGATCAAGACCGCCTGCACTTGTATCGGGTCCACGGAGATCCTCGGAAGCTCTTCTCCAATCTGAGATTCGATCGTGATATGGCGTTTGCTAGGGTCTTCCTGTACCAGGCGGACTGCCTCACCGAGAATCTCGAATATGCTGGCTTCCTTCTTTTCGAAGGTGTCGCGCCTAAAGAGCGCTCTGATCCGTCGCATCGTCTCATCTGCACTACGATATCTGTTGTCGCTGAGTACCAGCGCCGTATCGAACCGTCTTGCTCGAGAAAAGGTGCGGCATGGGTGTGGAACCAACGATAATGTCCGTTCTTATTCGCAATGCGCCACAGCCACTCCGAAGGTCGTCCAGTCCTGATTGACTCTGAAAACAACTCGGAGACACGTTCGCGATCTTCCGGATGCGCCACCCGCAGCCATTTGTACCCCAGCACTTCACTCGTCGGCAAGCCGATATCATTTAGAAATTGTTCGCTAACGAATTCAATGCCAGATTGCCCGCGAATGGCAAGCATCGCAGGCACACGGTTAAGGAGTTCCCGAGCTTCGCGTTCTCGAGTCTGAAGCGCCTGCTCTACCCTTACTTGCTGGTCGATCTCGATACCCATCATGTACCAGCTCACTACATTGCCACGTTCATCGAACGATGGGTGGGCGAGAATATGTTGCCATCGATATTGCCCGTCGTACTGCAACATGAGCCATCTGGTGTCCAGTGGGGTCTTGGTTGCCACACAGCGCATCCAGCTCTTATAGCTTCTTCGTATTGTTCCGGGTGAATGTGCTGCATCCACTGGTGTCCAAGGGATCTCTTCTATAGGTTTGCCGAGCGCCGTTGAGGCGGCCTTGTTCGCGTAAACCATCGTCCCCATCGGGCGCCATGATGCAGATGCAGCCGGGTACACCGTCGGCAATCTTTCGAAACAGCTCTTCCTCTCCTCTGCGGTCCTCCTCAGCTTTCTTGCGCTCGTCGATATCCAGGTTGATGCTTACCCAGCGTTCAAGCTTACCGCTCGCGTCCCGCATGGGTAGGACCTTGAGACGAACCAACGATACTTGCCATCCGCGCCACGGATATGCGTCTCGATCTCACCCTGTTGCTCGGCCTTTACGAGTTAGTTCCAAAATTCAATTCGATGCTGGCGATCGTCGGGATGAACGGAGTCAAATCGGTCCCTGAGTACCCGCTCGAGGGTAAGGCCGGAATATTCCAGAGCACCCTGACTCACGAATTCTGGCGTGCCATCTGGACGCGCAACCCACATCCACCCCGGAAAGATCTTAAGGAGTATCCCCCATACGTCATCCCGGGCGCGCATTTCGTCTTCCTTCTTCTTCTCTTCATCGATAAGAAGAATTTCGCTCGAAGCCATGAACGTGATCTCTCATGTAGGCCCTTTGGCGATATGACGTGCGGGTTTGAGTTGGCCAGCAGTATTCGCAATGGGGCATTGATCGACTCTAATGATCTTCACATGAAAGGAACGCGCCACTTCGTAGTGGAAATATGTAATGTCTTCTCGACGGAGCCACTTTAAGCTGTCGTGGCTCGGAGTGTTATGGACGCCCAGATCAGACCGAGATGAAATAGCCAGTTCCCGCCCTGCCACCCTACCCCATTCTTCAAGGACGCACGATCGCTACCAGAAACATGTAATAGCGACTGCTCGAGTTGGACTCATACGATAGAGCCAGTGTCGGTCCCCTCGAGTCGCTTTATGTTTTCCAAGATCATTGTCGCCTTGAATGATTTGCCTGAGTCGCAGCGTGCGCTTCGCACGGCGATTGAACTCGCGCGAGCCTCCAATGCGGAGCTCGCAACGGTGTCCATCCTGGGAGATCTTCCCGCCTACACCTCGTTTGCCATCGTTGTCGATCCAAGTGCTCCCAACGCGATGAAGGAAGACCGGCGGCGAGCCCACGGTGAATTGCACGAGAAAGCATCACTGTTGGCCCAGGAGCATGGAGTTCGCGCGAAAGGCTCGATCGTAGAGGGGCGGGAGGTACAGGC
>Ga0193743_1001047_pt1 | contig 21118 bp, 12 predicted proteins | sample L2c2metaG_FD_143038 | JGI IMG/M metagenome (GOLD analysis project Ga0193743, IMG submission 143038) | Soil microbial communities from a riparian zone of the East river system, Colorado, United States - L2c2 | ecosystem: Environmental > Terrestrial > Soil > Riparian zone | place: USA: East River... | reverse complement strand
TGACGGCGCTCGCGGCCCGGGTCGTCGGTCGCCCGGTCAAGCTGGTGCTTACCCGGCCCCAAATGTTCACCTCTGTTGGCCACCGGCCGCAGACACTGCAACGGGTGCGGCTCGGTGCCACCCGCGATGGCCGGCTTGTCGCTCTCGATCACGAGTCCACCTCGACGATCGGGGCCTTGGACGACGGAGGCGTCGAACCCGTCAGCCAAGCCGGCGCCAACGCCTACTCCTGCCCCAACGTCGCCACACACGACCGACGGACGCGGCTGCACATTCCAAGCCCCCATTGGATGCGTGGCCCTGGCACGACCCAGGGCAACTTCGCGGTGGAGTCCGCGCTTGACGAGCTGTCCTACACCCTGGGCATCGACCCGATCGAGCTGCGGCTGCGTAACTACACCGACGTTCATCCGGGGTCGGGCCGGCCGTGGTCGAGCAAGGCGCTGCGGGAGTGCTATCGCGTCGGCGCCGAGCGATTCGGCTGGGTGCGGCGTGCCCCCGGGATCGGATCGATGCGCGACGGGGACTGGCTGGTCGGCTACGGGATGGCCGGAGTCACGTTCACGTCCGGCCAGGCACTTTGCCAGGCCACGGTGTCGATCAGCCGCGACGGCACCGCGCACGTGCGCAGCGCGGCCACCGATCTTGGCACCGGCACCTACACGATCGCGACGCAGGTCACGGCCGAGTTGCTCGGACTCGACATCGACCAGGTACATGTCGAGATCGGCGACAGCGACTTGCCGTTCGCGCCGTACTCCGGTGGTTCGGGAATGGCGACGTCGCTGAGCGGCGCCATCCAAGACGCCGTGGGCAAGCTGGTGCGGGCGTTCCTGGATGTCGTCGCCGATGACGAGTCGTCGCCGCTGCGGGGCAGGAGTCCGGATGAAATCACCACCACGAAAGGCGGCATCCACGTTGTCGACGCTCCATCGATCGGTGAGGCATACGTCGACATACTCGCCCGGCACGGAATACCGGAGATAACCGCGCACGGCGAGAGGAACCCGCGGGCGGACGGTGCGAGCGCGCCGCCCTCCGGCTCATTCGCCGCGCGGTTCGTGGAAGTCCGCGTCGACGCGGAACTGGGACTACTGCGCGTCGCGCGGATCGTGTCGGCCGTCGACGCGGGCCGCGTCCTCAATGAGAAGCTGGCGCGGAGCCAGATTATCGGCGGCACGGTCATGGGCATCGGAATGGCGATGCTCGAGGAGACCGTCTTCGACCCCGAGACCGGTCGCATCACAAATGCGACCTTCGGCGACTACCTGATTCCGGCGAACGCGGACGTGGCCGACCTCGACGTGGTCTTCGTGGGCACGCCAGACACGGTGCGGCCAATCGGCATCAAGGGTATGGGCGAGATCAGCGGTGTCGGCCTGTCAGCCGCCATCGCGAACGCCCTGTACCACGCCACCGGCCGACGCATCAGATCGTTGCCGATCACCGTTGAGCAGTTATAAGCCGGACGAACCACGGTGGACGTGCTCTCCGCGCCGTTTCCCGATTCCGTCCTGGCTAGCGCACGCCCCGGACCGGCAGGATGGCGGCGGCGCCGAGGAGCGCACTTGCGCCGGCGACGGCGTAGAGGATCGTGTAGCTACCGCCGTGCACTCCTACTACGCGAAGCTGTCTCCAAACCCAACGACATTGGAGACATAGACGAAGCCTTGTGCGCACAAACGCGCCGGGGCTACCGTGCTGGGGTCGGGTACTGGACGGTACTCCCATAAGGAGGCCACATGGGCCCTCCCGTCGTACGCCTTCCGAGAGCGGCGCAGACCCTCGGCATGGTGCTGGTCCGGCGCCGGTTCCTGATGTCGCTGCGCGACCGCCACGGCCCGGCCTTCGTGCTCGACGTGCCGCCGTTCGGCAAGACGCTGGTGATCAGCGACCCGGCCATGCTCAAGCAGCTCTTCACCGCCGGCCCCGACATCGCCGGCACGCCGCAGCCCAACCTTGGCCGGATGCTCGGCTCCGGGTCGATCTTCGGGCTCGACGGCGAGGAGCACCGGCTGCGCCGCAAGCTGCTGGTGCCGCCGTTCCACGGCCGCCGCATGCAGGCGTACGCCGGTCTGATCGAAGAGGAGTTCGGGAAAGAGGCGAGCACCTGGCCGGCCGGGAGGGAGTTCGAAACCCTCACCCCGTTCATGCGGGTCACCCTCAACGTGATCCTGCGCGCGGTGTTCGGCGCCGAGGGCGACGAGTACCACGCCCTGCGCGAGATGATCCCGGTGTTCGTCACCTACGGCTCGCGGCTCACCGTGCTGCCGGTCAGCGACCGGGGGATCGGCCCGTGGAACCCGTGGCGGCGGTTCCGCGAATACCGCGACCGCTACGACCGCACCGTCCAGGTGCTCATCGACCGGGCCCGCGCCGACAAGAACGAAGACCAGCGCGACGACATCCTCGCCATGCTGCTGCAGAGCCGCTACGAAGACGGCGCCCCGATGCCCGACCAGCACATCAAGGACGAGCTGCTGACCCTGCTCGCCGCCGGGCACGAGACGACCGCGACCACGCTGGCCTGGGCGGTCGAGCGGCTGCGCCGGCACCCTGCCCTGCTGCACCGGCTGGTCGACGAGCTCGACCGCGGCGGTGAGGAGCTGCTCCAGGCCACCATCCTGGAGGTGCAGCGCACCCGTCCAGTCGTGATCAACACCGCTCGCAAGGTACGCGGTGACGGCTTGCTGATCGGCGACTGGCCCGTCCCTCGTGGTTGGACGGTGCTGGCCGGCATCGACCTGGCGCACACCGACGACACGGTGTTCGACCACCCCCGCACCTTCGACCCGGACCGGTTCGTCGGCGTCAAACCGGCCACGTACGCCTGGATCCCTTTCGGTGGCGGCACCAGGCGTTGTGTCGGTGCCGCCTTCGCCAACCTGGAGATGACCGTGGTGCTGCGCACCCTGCTGCGCGAGTTCGAACTCCGCCCGACCGACGCGCCGGCCGAGAAGTGGCATTCCCGCGGCGTTGCCTACGCGCCCAACAAGGGTGGTCGGGTGGTCCTGAACCGCCGCGACCGCGCCAAGCAAGGAAGCAGGGGCGAGCGGCTGGACGTGCCCGCATGACCGAGGAGCGTTTCGCCGACGTCGGCCGGGGGATCGAGCTCTGCTACGCCGAGACCGGCGACCCGGCCGGCCGCCCCCTGCTGCTCGTCATGGGCCTCGGCCAGCAGCTGATCGCCTGGCCGGCGGGCTTCGTCGACCTGCTGGCCGGCCGCGGCTTCCGAGCGATCACCTTCGACAACCGGGACGCGGGGCGCTCCACCCACGCCGACTACCGGCCCCCGTCGCTGGCGGCGATCCTCCGCGGGCGGATCCCGGCGGACGCCTACCGCCTGGGCGACCTGGCCCAGGACACGGTCGGCCTGCTCGACGCGCTGGGCCTTGCGAGCATGCACGTGGCGGGCGTGTCGATGGGCGGCATGATCGCCCAGACGGTTGCCGCCCAGTTCCCGCAGCGGGTCCGCACGCTGACGTCGATCATGTCGACCACCGGTGCCCGCAAGGTCGGCCGCCCGGCCCTGTCGACGTGGATCCGGATGGGCGGCCGGCCGCCGCGGACCCGCGAGGAGGCCGTGACCCGGGCCGTGCGGATGTTCCGGCACATCGGCTCGCACGGCTTCCCGTTCGACGAGGACAGCCTCCGGGCCCGGTCGGGTGCGGCCTGGGACCGGGACCGGTCGCCGGCCGGGCTGGGCCGGCAGCTCACCGCCATCTTCGCGTCCGGCGACCGCACCAAGGAGCTACGCCAGATCAAGGTGCCCACGCTCGTCGTGCACGGTGACCGTGACCGGATGGTCCATCCGAGCGGCGGGCAGGTGACCCATCAGGCGATCGCGGGCTCCCGGCTGGTCGTCATCCCCGGCCTCGGCCACGACTGCCCCGCCGGCGTGTGGCCGCAACTGGTCGACCTGATCGACGAGCACGCGCAGGACAGCACCCATGCCCCGGCCTGAGCCGCTGGCCGGCCGCACCGCGGTGGTCACCGGCGCCGCGTCCGGGATCGGCCGCGCGCTGGCCCGGCGCCTGTCCGCCGCCGGCTGCCCGATCGCCGTCGCCGACGTCGACGAGAGCGGCCTCAAGGAGACCACGGCCGACCTCGCCGGCCCGGTGCTGCGCCGGGTGCTCGACGTGCGCGACGCCGCGGCCGTCAGCGCGTTCGCCGGCGAGGTGCGGGCCTGGACGCCGGGTCGGCTTGGCGCGGTGTTCAACAACGCCGGCGTCGCGATCGACTCGTCGGTGCTCGGCGCGGTCGCCGAAGACGACGACTGGCTGCACTCGATCAACTTCCAGGGCGTGGTCAACGGCGTGCGGGCGTTCCTGCCGATCCTGGTCGGCCAGGACAGCGGGGCGATGGTCAACACCTCCAGCGTGTACGGGCTGATCGGCGTCCCCAACCAGAGCGCCTACTGCGCCGCGAAGTTCGCGGTCCGCGGCTTCACCGAGGCCCTCCGTCAGGAACTGCGCGGCACCGGGGTGCGGGCGGTGACCATCCACCCGGGTGGGGTGAAGACCAACATCGCCCGCAACGCCAGGTTCCGGGCCGACCCCGAGGGTCGCGGGCGTACGCACGAGCAGATCGCCGCGGAGTTCGACGCGATCGCCCGCACCACGCCCGAGCGCGCCGCCGCGATCATCCACAAGGGAGTCGACCGCGGCAAGGCGCGCATCCTGGTGGGTCCGGACGCCTACCTGGTCGACGCCCTCGCCCGGCTGGCGCCGACCCACTATTTCGACATCATGGCCCGGCTCCGGCCGCGCCGGTGACCGCCCGGCCCGATCCGGTGCGGGAACGGCTGCTGAAGGGGTTGCACCGGGCGATCGAGGAGCGCGGCTACCGGGAGACCACGATCGCCGACATCGTGCGGCACGCCCGCGCCTCGCGGAGCACCTTCTACCAGGTGTTCGCGACCAAGGACGAGTGCCTGCTCGCCCTGATGGAGGCGGCGAACCGGTCGCTGATGCGCCGGATCAGCATCGCCGTCGACCCGGCGGCACAGTGGCCGGCGCAGACCCGGCAGGCCGTGACGGCCTACATCGACCACGTCGCCGCCAGCCCGGCGCTGTCGCTGTGCTGGATCCGCGAGTTCCCGTCGCTCGGCCCGATCGCCGGGCAGGTCCGCCGCGAGTCGATGAACGCCCTCGCCGACCTGGTGCAGCGGCTCAGCGCCAACGAGCCGTTCCGCCGCGCCGGCCGCGCGCCGCTCACCCGCGAGCTGGCCCTGGTCATCCTCGGCGGCCTGCGCGAGCTGACCGCGACCGCCGTGGAGGAGGGCGCCGACGTCCGCGAGCTGACCGAGACCGGGGTCGCGGCTGCGGTGGCGTTCCTCGGCGCCGCGCCGCCGGCACCGGCCGCGGCCCAGCTCACGCCACGCGAAAGCCTGCTGCTCACCGACGAGCAATGGGCCCGGGTGCGCCCGCTGCTGCCGCCGGCGAGGGCGGCGGTCGGCCGCCCGCCGGCACCACAGCGGCAGGTGGTCGAGGCGATCGTCTACCGCGACCGCGAGGGAATCCCGTGGCGTGATCTGCCGCTGCGGTTCGGCGCCTGGCAGACCGCCTGGAAACGGCACCGCCGCTGGTCCGAAGACGGCACCTGGGACCGGGTCCGCGAAGCGATCAATCTCGCACCGGCTCCAGGAAGCCGGTGAGCACGACCGTGTCCGGGCCGTAGCGGGCGGCCAGCTCCTGCCGGCGGGCGTCGGTGGCGACGTAGACCTCGGCGGTCACCTGGTTGGCCAGCGTGTCGATGCCGGTGCTCAGGACGCCCGGCAGGGTGGCCAGCTCGGCTTGCACGCGGGTCAGGTCGGCGGTCGTGCGGGTCGCCGGTGACACACATAGCGCGCCGCCCCAGAGATCACGCAGCCGCGCCTCGTTGCCCGGCAGGTCGTCGATGAAGCGGGCGTTGAGGACCAGCTTCTTCGGGTCGTTCTCCCCGCCGTTCTGGTCGATCCAGACGCCGGCACCCCCGGGCAGCGACGACGCCAGCGCGATCGCCTCCTGCAGCGCCGCTTCGGTGGCCGTGGCGTCGTCGATGACCTGCCAGCCACCGGCCGGCGGTGAGCACGGGCTGCGGAAGTCGTCGACCGGGCCCGACGGGTGAGGGTAGGGATAACCCGGCGGCTCAGTGAGCGTGAACCGCTTCCCGTCATACGTCCCGACCAGCTCGAACCAGCCGTAGCCGGGCGCCGCCGACCGAGCTGTGCTCGAGCCCGTCCCAGGACCAGCCGACGATGTCGGGCCCGCCGCACTGCGGGGGCAGCGAGGTCGCGACGTTGCGGCACAGTTGCGGGCCGTGTGAGGCGTCTCCAGGACCAGCCCCCCAGCCCGGAACCGGCCCGCATAGACCTCGGGGGCGAACAGCGCCTCTTCTGGTTCCGGCTCGACCGGGTCGGCGCCGGCGGGCGTGCCGTCGGGGTCGGCGCAGCCGGCCAGCGGGGTGAAGAAGAGCCCGACGAGAACGAGAGCGAGCACGCGAGGTTTCACATTTACTGCGACGCGGCCGCCGCCGCGCCGGTTCCCGTGACAGGGCGCCGGTGGGCCAGGCGGGGGCTCTCGGACCCACCCGACCCACCGGCTCGCGGATAGCCGTACCCCGGACGCTGGTGTTTATGCGGACGCGACCGGTGCGAGCACGTGCAGCAGCAGTCCGGTCAGCGCCGCGATCCCGTCTTCGCTGAGCACCGACTCCGGGTGGAACTGCACGCCGGCGAAGCGCGGTCCGCGCAGCGCGTGCACCGCGCCGTCGGTGGAGCGAGCCAGCTCGACCGGGCCGTAGGGAGAGGACAGAGCGTCGGCGGACGCGGTCGGCGTGAACGTCGAATAGAAACCGACCCGCGCCGGAGTGCCGAACAGGTCGACCACCTTCTGCACGCCCTGGTAGGGCGAGCGCCGCCGGTGCATTCCGAGCCCGAGCAGCGACGAGAGAACCTGGTGGCCGAGACAGACGCCGAGCAGCGGGCGGCCGTCGACCAGCCGCGCGGTCGCCACGGCGCGCATCGCCGCCAGCTTCGGCGAGGTCGGGTCGGTCGGGTCGCCGGGGCCGGGACCCGCGATCACCAGGTCGGCGTCGCCCCACGCCGGTGCCGTCCAGGGCAGCACCGACACCCGCAGGCCGAGCGCGCGGAGTTGGTGGGCGAGCATGCCGGTGAAGGTGTCCTCCGCGTCGACTACCACCACCCGGCGGCCGGCCAGCGCCGGGACCGCCAGGGCGTCCGGCGCCGGGCGGGCGTCGAGCCAGAACCGGGCAAGGTGGTCGTTGCGGGCGGCGAGCGCGGCCAGCACGCGTTCGTCATCGACCCGGGAAGCCGGCGCGGACGCGGCGCCCGAGCCCGGCACCAACCCGAGCGCGCTGAGGATCCCGGCCGCCTTGGCGTGCGTCTCCGCGACCTCGCCGGCGGTGGTGGAATGCCGCACCAGGGTCGCGCCGACCGGCACCCGCAGCGCGCCGTCGGCGGTGATCTCCGCCGAGCGGATCAGGATTGGCGCGTCCAGCGTCTGCCGCCCGTCGGCGTCGTGCCCGAGCAGCGCCAGCACCCCGCCGTAGTAGCGCCGCCCGCGCCGCTCGTGCCGCGCTATCACCCGGCAGGCGTTCTCGATCGGGCTGCCGGTCACCGTTGGCGCGAACATCGTCTCGCGCAACACGTCCCGCACGTCGCGGGTGCAGCGGCCGGCGAGCAGATACTCGGTGTGGGTGAGATGCGCCATCTCCTTGAGATAGGGCCCGACCACCTGGCCGCCGGTCTCCGCGACGGTGGCCATCATCTTGAGCTCCTCGTCGAGCACCATGTAGAGCTCGTCGATCTCCTTCGGGTCGGCCAGGAACTCCAGCAGGTCGACGCCGGAGCCGTGCCGATGGGTCCCGGAGATCGGGTTCATCATCACCAGCCCGTCCTCGACCGAGACGTGCCGCTCCGGCGAGGCACCGACGATCGTCCGCGCGCCGGTGTGCACCACAAACGTCCAGTAGGCGCCGCGCTCGTCGAGCAGCAGCCGGCGGTAGGCGGCCAGCGCCGCCGCCACCGGGGAGCCGTCGACCTGGGCGGTGTGCGCGCGGTGGATCACGAAGTTGGCGCCCTCGCCGCGGCCGATCTCGTCGGCGAGCACCCGGGACACGGTCGACGCGTACTCCTCGTCGCTGACATCGAAGCCGCGCGGCCCGCGGGTGCGGACCGCCGCGTCCGGCAGGGCCGCCACGGCGTCCGCGAGCGGCACCCGGTCGTGGGTCTCGATCGACAGGAACTCCAGGGGTACGCCGTCGTCGACGGCGTCGAAGCCGCGCTCGGCGACCTGCCGGTAGGGGACCACGGCCAGCGCCGGGATCGGGATCTCGGCGAGCGTGGCGACGGTCGCGACTGGTCCGGCGTACACGTCGACGTGGTCGGCGCCCTCGCGGCGGATCAGGGCGAACGGGGCGGAAAGATCGAGCTGCATGCGGTTTCCTCAGGCTCTGGGCGGGTGCCGTCGAGCGGAAACCGGATGAGCGGGCCGCCTCGAGGGCGGCCGCGTCGATGGTTACGCGCGGAAATGGGCCGCCGGGTCGGCGGGCCACCACATGCTCAATCGCGCGTGCATGGCCAGCAAGCTACCCGCTGCGCGCCGGGTTCGGAAGGGACTGGGTTCGGAAAACCACGTGCGGGGTACCGTGGCGGGCGATGAACGTTCTCGCCCTCGACCTGGGCACCTCGTCGGTGCGCGCGATGGTCTTCGACGACCAGGTTCGGGCCCGCCCGGAGGCGCTGGCCCGGCGCGGGTTCGACCTGTCGATCGCCGCCGACGACAGCGGCACCGCGACACTGGACGCCGACGAGTATCTGGCCGCCCTGGTCGCCTGCCTCGACGAGCTGGCCAAGGCCGGTCACCTCGACGACATCGGCCTGGTCGCCGCGTCGGCCCAGTGGCACTCGGTGCTGCCGATCGACGCCGCCGGCCGGCCGCTCAGCCCGGTGATCACCTGGCTGGACACCCGCCCGGCGCCGCCCGACGGCGCCACCGGGCCGCTCGACCCGGAGGCCTTCCACCAGCGCACCGGCGCCTGGTGGCACCGGTTCTACTGGACCGTCAAGCTGCCCTGGCTGCGCGCCTCCGGGCTGGCCCCGGCGCGCTACACCGGCCTGGTCGAATACATCCTCACCGAGCTGCTCGGCGACGCGCCGATGTCGGTGTCGCAGGCGTCCGGCACCGGGATGGTCGACCTGGCGACGATGGAGTGGGACGCCGAGGCGCTCGACATCGCCGGCGTCGGCACCGGCCAACTGCCGGCGCTCGCACCGCTCGGCTGGCAGGGCCGGCTGCGCCCGCACTACGCCCGCCGCTGGCCGCAACTCGCCGGCGCGCTCTGGTCACCGGCGATCGGCGACGGCGCCGCGTCCAACATCGGCTCCGGCTGCGTCGACGAGAGCCGGGCCGCGGTCACCGTCGGCACGTCGGCCGCGGTCCGCCTGGTCCAGCCGGCGCCGCGCGGCGCCGCCCTGCCGCCGCTGCCGCACCGGCTCTGGCGCTACCGGGTCGACGACCACCGGGTGGTGACCGGCGCCGCCTACTCCGCGGGCGGCAACCTCTTCGCCTGGGCCAGGCGCGAGCTGCGCCTGCCGGACGGGCCCGCGCTCGATGAGAGGCTCGCCGGCATCACACCCTTCTCCGGGGTGAGCGCGGACCCGCGGCTGGGCGGCGACCGGCCGCCGGGAACGGCTCCGGCCGGCTCCGGCGAGCTGCGCCACCTCGGCTTCGCCACCACCGCGGTCGAGATGTTCGCCGGGCTGATGGAGGGCGTCTGCACGATGGTGCACGCCGACCTCCAGGTGATCGAGTCCACCGTCGACCACCCGGTCGCGGTCACCCTCGGGGGTGGCGCGATCGCCGCCTCTCCGTGGTGGCGACGGGCGTTCGAGTCGACCCTCGCGCCGCGTGAGGTGACCCACGTGGACGACCCGGAAGTGGGCTGCAGCGGCGCCGCCCTGGTCGCCCTCGGCCGGGCGGACCAGACTTCCGGCTGACTCGACCGGGCCACGATCACTCTGCGAGGATGACTCAACCGGATGGCCGAGGCCCAACCTCGCACGGACTAGGTGCAGCCGCCGGACGGGCGGCTGGTTCCTCCACCTCGCGTTCATGGTGACCACACTGGGCGGTTGCCCGCGTGCGCGGCGCTGCCGCGCCTGGTTGGATGAACGCGTTTCCCGGTGTGGCCGGCGCCGGGGCGGCTAGGAGGAACGGGTGGCAGGAGCGACCGGGCAGCCGAACGGCGCCGTGCCGCACCATCGCCGGCCGCAGGGCGAGGTGCGGGTGTCTCCGCATCGCCGAAACAACCGCTACCGCCTGCGCGACTGGCGCATCCGCACCAAGCTGACGGCCGTCCTCATCGTCCCGTCGCTGGCCTTCCTGATGCTGGCCGGCTTCCAGGCGCGCACCCTGTTCACCCAGGCCAACACGCTGGGCCAGTTCTCCGCCGAGGTGGGCGTCGCCGACGAGATCGGCGGTCTGGTCGACGCCGTCCAGCAGGAACGCGACCGCACCGCCGGCGAGCTGGCCGCGCCGGGCGACGCGGCCGGCCGTCCCGACCTGGGCCGGCTCACCAACGTGCTGCGCCCCTACGAAGACGCGGTCGACACCGCCGCGACCAAGTTCCGCGCGGCGGCCGACCCGACGATCGGCGGCGACGTCTCCTGGCAGGTCGCCTACGGCCGCACGGTCGAGCTGATCGACCAGCTGCCGACGCTGCGCACCGCGGCCACCGGCAGCGCGACACCGCAGACCGTGTTCGACACCTACACCCGGCTGGTCGACGTGCTGCTCGCGCTGCTGGCCGAGCCGTCGCCGGGCGCCGACCATCCCGAGCTCTCCCAGGCGGTGCTCCGCTCGGTGCAGCTCGCCCGGGTCAAGGAGCTGGGCTCAAAGGTCCGGGCCCGGATCTTCGCCGCGTCGGTCGCCGGCGGCTACGGGCCTGACGACCTGGTCACCCTTTCCGATCTGCGTACGCAGCAGCTCGCGGCGCTGGCCGACTTCCGCCTCGCGGCCACCCCCGAGCAGGTCACGCTGTATGACGACACCTCGGTCCTGCCGCAGTTCGTCGAGGCCACCCGGCTGGAGGAGCAGACCTTCGGCGCCGGCCGGGCGCCCCAGGTGCTCGGCGCCGAGGAATGGTGGGCGGCCAGCCAGAACCGCGCCGAGCAACTGCGCAAGGTGGAGCAGCGGGTCGCGGCCGACGCCGACCGGGCCGCCCGCGACCGCAGCAACAGCCAACTGCGCGACAGCCTGCTGGTCGCCGGCGGCATCCTGCTGGTCCTGGTGATCGCCGTGCTCACGTCGATCGTGGTCGGCCGCTCGGTCGCGCGCTCGCTGCGCACCCTGCGCACGCACGCCCTCCAGGTCGCCCAGGTGCAGCTGCCCGACGCGCTCGAACGGCTGCGCGCGATGGGTCCCACGGTGCCGCGGATCGACGTGTGGCCGGCGCCGGTCCGCTCGATCGACGAGATCGGCGAGGTCGCCGAGGCGTTCGTCGCCGTGCACCACAGCGCCATCGCGGTCGGCGTCGAGCAGGCCACCATGCGGCGCACCGTGAACGCGATGTTCGTCAACCTGGCCCGGCGCAGTCAGGTGCTGGTCGAGCGACAGCTCGAGCTGCTCGACGAGCTGGAGCGCGAGGAGAGCGACCCGGAGCAGCTCGACAACCTGTTCAAACTCGACCATCTCGCGGCCCGCATGCGCCGCAACGACGACAGCCTGCTGGTGCTGGCCGGCATCGAGTCGACCCGGCTGTGGAGCGACCCGGTCGCGCTGCCGGCCGTCGTGCTCGCCGCGGTCGCCGAGATCGAGTCCTACCCGCGGGTCCGGCACGACACGATCGACCCGGTGCACGTGCTCGGGCACGCCGTCGGCGACGTGGTGCACCTGCTCGCCGAGCTGCTGGAAAACGCCACCGTGTTCTCGCCGCCCACGACCGCTGTGCACGTGTTCGCGCACGGCGGCTCGCGGTTCGGCACGGTCATCGAGATCGCCGACGACGGTCTGGGCATGTCGGAGGCGGGGTTGCGGGAGGCCAACGACACCCTGGCCGCGCCGCCGACGGCCGATGTCGCGGCGTCCGAGCGGATGGGCCTGTTCGTGGTCAGCCACCTCGCGGCCCGCCACCGCATCCGGGTCGAGCTGCGGGCCGGCCGGCGCGGCGGCGTGATCGCCGTGATCCGGTTGCCGGCCGACATCCTCGCGCACGAGCACGCCGAGCTGCCCTACCGGCCGGCCCGGCCGATGCTGGCCGCGGTCGCGGCGGTCTCGGGCGCGGCGCCGTCGCTGCAGCCGGCGCCGCGGGCCGGCGGTCCGCTGATGCCGGGCGCCGCGGTCACCGCACTCACGATGTCCACACCGGGCACCGGCGTGCCGGCGGTCGCCGCACCAGCGATCCCGCTGCCGATCGAGCCCGGCCTGGCCCGGCCCTACCCGGCGCCGGCGCCGACCTCGGGCGTGCCCGTGGTGCCGGCACCCGCCGTCCCCGCGCCGGCCGCTCCGGTGGTCCCCGCCGGCGACGTTTCCTGGTTCTCCCGCACCGGCGCGCCGGCGACCCCCGCCGCGACACCCGTTGCGGCGGCCGTGGGCGCGCCGCCCGCGGCCTCGGTGACCGGGGGAGTGGGCCGGACCGGCCTGCCCCTGCGGGTCCCGATGGCCCAGCTTCCGGGCGGCAACGGTGCCGCGCCGGTTGCCGCCCCCCGCGGCGACGCCGATCCCGACGCGGTGAGCAGCCTTCTCAACCGGTTCTACGGCGGCGTCCGGCGCGCCGAGTCGGAGAACCCGGACGATCAGACGAGCGCGCCGCCCTGGCGCGGAGAACGGGAGCAACGATGACGACGCTCAGCCGCGCGGCACGCGACCTGAGCTGGCTGGTCAGCGGTTTCGCCCAGCGGGTCCCGGGCGTCTCGCACGCGATCGTGGTGTCCTCGGACGGCCTGCTGATCGCGGTCTCCGATCACCTGCCGCGTGACCACGCCGACAAGCTTGCCGCGGTCACCTCGGGCCTCATGAGCATCACCAGCGGCGCGGCCCAGATGTTCGACAACGACTACGTGAAGCAGACGGTCGTCGAGATGGGCCGCGGCTACTACCTGGTGATGCACATCCGGGACGGCTCGATCCTGGCCACCCTCGCCGGTTCCGACGCCGACATCGGCGTGGTCGGCTACGAGATGGCGCGGCTGGCCAAGCAGGCCGGGGAGATGCTCACCCCGGCGCTGCGGGCCGAACTCCAGCAAGCACTGCCCCGGTAGGGGCACAGCCGGCTCTGTCTCGTTAGACGGTGTTCTCGCGGATCACTCCCCGATACCAACGCGCGCTGCGCTTGGGGATCCGGCGCAGCGTCGGGTAGTCCACGTAGACCAGTCCCCAGCGCTGCTCGTACCCCTCGGCCCATTCGAAGTTGTCCATCAGTGACCACACGTGGTAGCTCTCCAGCGGCACGCCCGCACCGATCGCGCGGTGTGCCGCCGCGAAGTGGTCGCGCAGGAACTCGACCCGGCCCGGGTCGTCGACCGTGCCGTCGTCGCCCAACTCGTCCGGGCAGGGCAGGCCGTTCTCGGTGATGGTCAGTGGGATCGGCCCGTAGTCGCGGGTGATCCGGGTCAGCATGTCGAACAGCCCGTCCGGGAAGATCTGCTGCCAGCTCGCCTCGGAGGTCGGCCAGCGCTGTTCGGTCTCGCCGCCGCCGGTGACGTAGTAGGGCGTGTAGTACTGCACCGCGAGCAGGTCGACCGGCGACGAGATGACGGCGAGGTCGCCGTCGCGGATGCCGCGCACCATCCGGCTGTCCGGCCCGAGGTCGTCGAGCACGTCCTGCGGGTAGGCGCCGCGCAGGATCGAGTCGAGGTAGAGGCGGTTCTCGTAGCCGTCGTAGAGCCGGGTCGCGGTGGCCGTCCGCGCACTGTCGTCGACCGGGTAGCACGGGTGCAGGTTGAGGGCCGGTCCGATTCGCGCGTCGGCGCTGGCGCGCAGCGCCCGCACCGCGAGCCCGTGCGCGAGTTGCAGGTGGTGCGCGACCAGGTAGGCGGCGGACGGGTCGCGCAGCCCGGGCGCGTGGTGGCCGCCGAGATAGCCGTTCTGCACCACGGTCTTCGGCTCGTTGATGGTCAGCCAGTCGGGCACCGCGGCACCGAGGGCGTCGAACACGGCCGCGGCGTAGTCGGCGAACCGGTAGGCGACGTCGCGGTTCTCCCATCCGCCGAGGTCCTGCAGCGCCTGCGGCAGGTCCCAGTGGAACAGCGTCGCCATCGGCTCGATGTCGCGCTCCCGCAGGCCGTCGACCAGCCGCCGGTAGAAGTCGAGCCCGCGCTGGTTGGCCTTGCCGGTGCCGTCGGCCTGCACCCGCGGCCAGGAGATGCTGAACCGGTAGGTGCGCAGGCCCAGGTCCTTCATCAGGTCGAGGTCGCTGGCCCAGCGGTGGTAGTGGTCGGCCGCGACGTCGCCGGTGTCGCCGTTGCGGGTGCGGCCGGGCGTGTGGCTGAACGTGTCCCAGATGGACGCGCCGCGACCGTCTTCCTTGGCGGCACCTTCTATCTGGTACGCGGAGGTCGCGGCGCCCCAGCGGAAGCCGTCCGGAAAGCGCAGTCCGAGCCGGCGTTCCGGGTTCGGGTCCGCGTCGGGTGAGTCTGGGTCGCAGGCGGCGGCGAGCATGGACGCCGCGGAGATGGCGAACCCAGCGGCCGGTCGCACGGAGGCCCGTGCGGCGGTCGCGGCGGTGGCCGAGAGCGCGGCGCGGCGCAGTAGGCGCCGTCGGGTCAGCACGGTCATGTCGCAGGTCTCCTCGGGGTGGGATCTGGGAGCGCTCCCAAGATCATACAGCCGATCTTGTTGTTCCGGAAGCCCGGACCGGCTGGCTCAGTCGGGAAGTAGCGCAAACAGACGGTCGACCGGTTGGGCGTCGCCGCCTGTCCTGTCGACCGATTCATGCCCGTAACAATCAAGGGTTAGCGTTGGGGGCGGGGAGGGCAACCCCACCCCCAACCTCAGTTACATACACGCACGGCGGTTGGCACCAGACGTGCGTGTCGCGCGGGAGCCGGGCCACGCGAGTGGCGGTGGTTCCACCTCCTCTCGAGGGGGGAGCGGAGACCGGCGACGGAGTCCGGGCTGGCCCGTCGCCGGGCTTACTATCACGGTCATCAATGGAAGCGCTCCCATCGACGTTGGTCAGACTGTAGCTGTCCCGCAGCGCGCGGGAAACCCCCTGGACATGATCGAAACTTTCGGGGTTCAGGCCTCCGTGTCCGAGTGCAGATGGAAGCCGGAGTTGCGCCGCTTGGCCTCATACATCGCCTCGTCCGCGTCCCGCAGCAGGGTCTCGAACGGCTTGTCGCGGCTGGCCGCGATCCCGATGCTCGCCGACGGCAGCAGCGTCCGGCCGGCGATCCGCGCCCGCTTGGCCATGGCACCCATGATCTGGTGCGCGGTTGCCACCGCGTCCGCCGCCGACGCGTCGGCCAGCAGCACGCTGAACTCGTCGCCGCCCAGCCGGGCCACCAGGTCGGTCGGTCGCACAGAGCGCTGGAGCCGGTTCGCGATGACCTTCAGCAGGCCGTCGCCGGCGTGGTGGCCGAGGGTGTCGTTGACGTCCTTGAAATCGTTGAGGTCCACCAGCAGCACGGCGCGGCCTTGACCGTCGAGCGCGCCGAGGCGCTTGGCCCGCTCGTCGAAGGACGCCCGGTTGGCCAACCCGGTCAGGTGGTCGTGGTTGGCCGCATAGTGCAGCCGCTCCTCCTGCCGGCCCAGCGCCACGACGGTCTCGTCGAGCCCACGCACCAGGCGGGCGTTCTCGACGAGCACCAGGTGCTGCCGGACCATGACCAGCGCCGTCACGACCGCGGAGCCCGCCAGCACACCCCAGGCGCGCGCCGTCAGGCCAACGGTCGACAGCTCCACGATCAGCAGCACCTGGGTCCCGGCCACCGCCACGAACGGCAGCCGGGTCCCGGCCCGGCGGTTGCGCGCCGGGGCGGCGGGCTGGCGGATCTGCTCGAACCGGGCGCCGGCCACCAGCAGCAGCGCCGGCACCATCCGCACCACCAGCAACGCCCGGACGTCCGGCGCCGCCTCGATCTCAGCGTTGAAAACATCGCCGATGCCGAAGAGGACGATCGCGAGGCTCAGCAGCACGCCGGCGAGCACGCGTACCGGCGCTGTCTGGGTGAACACCAGGCGGACCAGCGCCGCCGCGGCCGCCAGCAGGATCACGGCGCCAACTATCGTCCAGGCTGTCTGCCCGGGACGGTCGGCGTCGTGACGGCCGATCAGTGTCACGATCCAGACCGCCACCGCCGCGCTCAGGAGCACGATCGCCATGTCGAGCCACAACCGCACCCGTTCCCGGCGGGAGGGCTGCCATGGGCGCGCGATCATGACTGCCAGCAGCACACCCGCGGCGGCGGTGAGCAGGACTGTGGGCACGGTCGCGAGAGCCGTCACCGCGCCCGGATCACTCGCCGACTCGGCGGCCCGCAGCACCGCGGACGCGGTGAAGATCAGCCCGGCGGCCGCGGCGGCCTCCCAGAAGCGCCGTGACCCGGGCCCCTGATCCCGCCGCTGGGCCAGTTGCCAGGACAGGGCGGTGAAGGTCGCCTCGAGGACGCCCTGCGCCAACCAGGACGTGACTCCCGGCGCGGGTCCCCAGCCGATCACGCCCGCGGCGACCGCGAAGATGAGGAGCGCACCGCCCAGGATGCGGTCCACCGTCAGGCCGCCGAGTCAGGGTGCAGGTAGAACCCCGAGTTGCGGCGCTTGGCCTCATACATCGCCTCGTCCGCGTCGCGCAGCAGCGCCTCGAACGGCTTGCTCCCGCTGGCCGCGATGCCGACGCTCGCCGACGGCCGCAGGGTCTGGCCGTGCACCCGCACCGGCTTGGCGAGCCCGCCGAGGATGCGGTGGGCCGCGGCGACCGCGTCATCGGCCGTGGCGTCGGCGAGCAGCACGCTGAACTCGTCGCCGCCCAGTCGCGCCACCGTGTCACCCGGCCGCACGCTGCGTTTGAGCCGGGTGGCGGTGAGCTTGAGCAGGTCGTCGCCGGCGTGGTGGCCGAAGGTGTCGTTGACCATCTTGAACTCGTTGAGGTCGAGCAGCAGCACCGCCCGCCCGCGGCCGGCGTCGCCGCCGGCGAGTTGCTGGGCGTGGTGGTCGAAGAAGGCCCGGTTGGCCAGGCCCGTCAGATGGTCGTGGTTGGCCGCGTGGCGCAGCTTCTCCTCCTGCCGGCCGAGCGCCTCGACGCTCTCGTCCAGGCGCCCCACCAGCCGCTCGTTCTCCATCAGCACCACGCTCTGCCGCGCGGCGACCACGGCGGTGAGCACCGCCGAGCCAACCACGGTGCCCCAGCTCTTGATGTTGAGCCCGTCGAGCGGCAACTGGACGAGCAGCAAGATCTGCACGGCGGCCACCGAGGCGAACGGCAGCCGCACGGTCACCCTCACCCGCTTGGGTTGCGCGACCTGTCGGGTCAGTCTGCCGTACACCCGTTCGACGCAGGGCGCGATCACGAGGATCAGCGCCGGCAGCATCCGCAACACATAGCTGCCGCGCGAGTCGGCGGCCGCGAGCTGGGGGTTGAGCGCGTGCTCGACGCCGAAGAGCGCGATCGAGATGCTCAGGATCACCCCGGTCGCCTGGGTGAACGGCGCTTCCCGGGTCATCAGCAGCCGGACCACCGCGAACGCGGACACGACCATGATGACCGCGCCAATCAGCGTCCAGGCGAGCTCGCTCGGGTCCGTGGCGTTCTGGCTACCGGTCAGCGTGATGGACCAGACGAAAACCGCGGCCGCCACCGTCACCGTCGCGGCGTCCAGCCACAGCCGCAGCCGCTCCCGGCCGATCAGGTCGGGTGGTCGGGCCAGCAGGAACACCAGCAGCACCAGGGAGCCAGCCACGATCAGCAGCGTCGGCACGGTGCGGACACCGGCATCGGTCGGATCCATGCCGAAGCTGACGGCGCGGACCACCCCGCCGGCGGTCATCAGCACACCGGCGATGGCGGCGGCACCCCAGAACCGCCGGGAGAGCGGGTCCTGCCCCGGGCGGCGCCACAGCCGCCATGACAGGTAGGCGAAGGTGCCCTCGAGCACCGCCTGCGTCGACCACGACGTGATGGCCGGTTCGGGACCCACCCCGATCAGGATCGCCGCGACGGCGAATGTGAGGAGCACCCCGCTCAGGGCGCGGTCCACCGACTCATTAAACCCACCGGTGCCACTCGATGTAGGCGGTTCGCTACGGCTTGCCCACGGGAGCGCTCCCATGCAAGACTGTCGATCCTAGGGAGCCGACCTTCGCGACACGCGTCCCGGGCAGGGCGCGGCCTACCCCTGCTTTCGCGAGGAGAGAACGCTTCCATGACTATCAGGAGAAATCGGTCCTCAGGCGTCGTGACGCTGTCGCGTCACCACGCCTTCCGGTCACTCACCCGGCCCAGACGTGCCCTGGCGATGCTCGCCGCCGGCACGCTCGTCGCCGCCGCGGTCGCCATCCCGGCCGGTCCCGCCCAGGCGGCCGTCGCCTGCGACGTGGTCTACGCGACCAACGAGTGGCCCGGCGGCTTCACCGCCAACCTGACCATCCGCAACCTCGGCGACCCGATCAACGGCTGGACCCTCGGCTTCACCTTCCCCGGCAGCCAGCGGGTCACCCAGGGCTGGTCGGCCACCTGGACCCAGACCGGCAACCAGGTCACCGCGGCCAGCATGCCGTGGAACGGCAGCCTGCCCACCGGCGGCTCGACCGGCATCGGCTTCAACGGCAGTTGGAGTGGCAGCAACCCGCGGCCGACCTCCTTCACCGTCAACGGCACGAGTTGCGGCGGCGCGCCACAGCCGCGGCCACCGGTCGTCGACCTCACCGTCCCGGCCGGACCGTTCGTGGCACCCGCCGACGTCGCACTCGCCGCGACCGCCAGCGACCCGGACGGCACCATCAGCAAGGTCGAGTTCTACCGCAACGGGATGCTGGTCAACACCGACACCAGCACGCCGTACGGATACACGCTGGAGGACCTGCCCGCCGGGTCATACACGGTGCAGGCCCGGGCGTACGACAACGCCAACCTGACCGCCACCGACGAGGCCGGCTTCACCGTCACCCAGGCCAGCGGGCCGGCGCTGCGGGCCAACCCGGCGTCGGTCTCCGTCGCGGAGGGTTCCAGCACGCCGGTCACCCTCTCGCTCAGCGCCGCACCGTCGTCACCGGTCAGCGTGGCGCTGGCCCGCACCGGCGACACCGACGTCTCGGTCAGCCCGACCAGCGTGACGCTGACCAGCGCCAACTGGAACACCGGCGTGCCGGTCACGATCGCCGCCGCGGAGGACGCCGACACCGCGGGCGGCTCGGCCACCGTCACCGCCACCGCGACCGGGCTCGCGCCGGTCGCGATCGCCGTCACCGAGATCGACAACGACGGCGGCACCGGCGACAACGTCTACATCGCTCGGTTCCTGGAGCAGTACGGGAAGCTCAAGAACTCCGGCTACTTCAGCCCGGAGGGCGTCCCGTACCACTCGATCGAGACGTTGATCGTCGAAGCTCCCGACTACGGCCACGAGACCACCTCGGAAGCGTTCAGCTTCTGGATCTGGCTCGAGGCGCAATACGGGCGGGTGACCGAGAACTGGGCGCCGTTCAACAACGCCTGGACGGTGATGGAGAAATACATCATCCCGTCGCACAACGACCAGGTGACCGCCGGCGTCAACGGCACGCCGCAGTATGCCGCCGAGTTCAACCTGCCCAGCCAGTATCCGTCGCAGCTACAGCCGAACGTGCCGGTCGGACAGGACCCGCTGCGCTCCGAGTTGCAGTCGACCTACGGCACCGGCGACATCTACGGCATGCATTGGCTGCTCGACGTCGACAACACCTACGGCTTCGGCCGGTGCGGCGACGGGACCACCCGGCCTGCCTACATCAACACCTTCCAGCGTGGACCGCAGGAGTCGGTCTGGGAGACCGTGCCGCAGCCGAGCTGCGACACCTTCGCCCACGGCGGCCCCGCCGGCTTCCTGGACATCTCGATCAAGGAGAGCAGCGCGCCGGCGAAACAGTGGAAATACACCAACGCGCCGGACGCCGACGCGCGGGCGATCGAGGCCGCCTACTGGGCGCTGACGTGGGCGACCGAGCAGGGCAAGGCGGCCGACGTGTCGGCGACCGTGGCCAAGGCCGCCAAGATGGGCGACTACCTGCGCTACTCGATGTTCGACAAGTATTTCAAGAAGATCGGCAACTGCGTCGGCGCCTCGACCTGCCCGGCCGGTTCGGGCAAGGACTCGGCGCACTACCTGATGTCCTGGTATTACGCCTGGGGCGGCGCGACCGACCCGAACGCCGGCTGGTCGTGGCGGATCGGCTCCAGCCACAACCACTTCGGCTACCAGAACCCGATGGCCGCGTGGGCGCTGACCAACGTCAACGAGCTCAAGCCGCGCTCGCCGTCGGCGGTCTCCGACTGGCAGAAGAGCTTCGACCGGCAACTCGAGTTCTACCAGTGGCTCCAATCGGCCGAGGGCGGCATCGCCGGCGGCGCGACCAACAGCTGGGACGGCTCGTACGCCCAGCCGCCGTCCGGCACGCCGACGTTCTACGGCATGTTCTACGACGTCGACCCCGTCTACCACGACCCGCCGTCGAACCAGTGGTTCGGCATGCAGGCCTGGTCGATGGAGCGGATCGCGGAGCTCTACTACGCGTCCGGCAACGCGAAGGCCAAGGCACTGCTCGACAAGTGGGTGCCGTGGGCGCTCGCGAACACCACGATCGGCACCGGCGGTGCCTTCGAGATCCCGTCCGACATGACCTGGAGCGGTGCGCCGACGACCTGGAACCCGTCGTCGCCGGCGACCAACACCGGCCTGCACGTGACGGTCACCAAGAAGGGCCGTGACGTGGGCGTCGCCGCCGCGTACGCGCGGACGCTGATGTACTACGCCGCCAAGTCCGGCAACGCGCCGGCGAAGACCGGGGCCAAGGGCCTGATCGACGCGTTGTACGCCAACCGCGACGCGCGCGGCGTGGTGACCACCGAGACCCGCGAGGACTACCAGCGGTTCGACGACGTCTACAACGCCAGCAGCGGTCAGGGCCCCTATCTGCCGCCGGGC
>Ga0193743_1001046_pt1 | contig 21129 bp, 21 predicted proteins | sample L2c2metaG_FD_143038 | JGI IMG/M metagenome (GOLD analysis project Ga0193743, IMG submission 143038) | Soil microbial communities from a riparian zone of the East river system, Colorado, United States - L2c2 | ecosystem: Environmental > Terrestrial > Soil > Riparian zone | place: USA: East River... | reverse complement strand
CGTCATCGGCATCCCGGATTTCTTTTTTCTTCTATTTTTATTGCTGCATTCAATGACTTCTATTCAGAATTACATTCTATGCCACTCCACTCCACTCCCTCCTTACCTCCCTCCCCCCAGGCCTCAACGTTAACCCTCTTTCACCGCCCCCGTCGCCACCGCCAACCCCACACCTCTTTTCACTGCCACCACATGTACATATATACAATACTTTTGCTCCTCCTGCCACCTCCATGTCTTACAACTCCAAACCTCCACCTTGTAACCTCCTCCGTTATTCCGTTGTCTCCTACCTCGCATCGTACTTTATTTTTTTTTAAACACACACACACAATTGCATCAGATCACAATGGACCAGACAGGCCGATTTTTACAAATTCCTCCAAAAAAACTGAGTAGATACGTTTATGGGTAGAATGGTTCATTTTTTTATTTAACGGAGTTATTTCGAGGATTAACGGATGGACAATGGATCATGGAGCCCTGGCCCTTTGTAATTCATATTTTTTTTGGATAGTCAATAGTATGCCTAATAAAAAGGTTGTCTGGATCTCGCAGCACCAAAATTGCAGAGGATTACCAAAGCTGAGGTTGTTCCTGGTTGTTCAACGGTGTCATTTCCTGCGGACATACCCATGTGAAAGCCAAAATCATTGCGTTGGCAAAGGTTGGCAATGGTTACTGGTTACCCGAGAAGAGTCAGGAGACTTGTTTCGATTTCCAACTTGAACGCAATTTTGAATTTTTGCTGAACTTGAAAAATGAAGTGCAATCGTTATCTTATCTCGGATCACGACAATTTCGAAAAAGGACCCTGGAAAGTACACCAAGATCCCTCAGGCGGGATTTGGATGTCCTGGTGTCAAAGGTGGTTAAAACCATGTTCCCGCCGTTTTTCGTACTGGTAAGTAAAAAACGGCTTGTTTTTGATAGATCCAATCTGACGTGAGTACCAGCTATGGTCGCTTAAAATCAAAAGGGCTGTTCGAATCACGAAGATGACTATATCAAATGCCACGAAAAAACGAGCCACGGCCGTGAGGCAGACAGCCATAGCTACAAAGAACAAAGCCAAAAAGGCGAAGGATGCTGTATCTCGAGCTGCCAAAGACAGAGTGCTGTCAATACCAGGCGTCTCAAAAATCACACTTCCCGAACCACCCTTTCCTCATCTCCTACTTTCAAACACAGCCCCTTCCGATGCCGAAGCAATCGACATTGTCAAAGTCATATCGGTGGTAGAAGCTCAATCTCTTTATCTCCAAGAAATTATTCAGGAGCATGGCCCAGATACGATGATAAACCACCAACTCGATCGCGCACACCAATTCGTGAATGCCCACAGAGGTATCTTATCGGCCGTTCGACGAATCCCGCCTGAACTCTTGCAAGAGATCTTTCTCCAGACCACTGGTAGGGAATATTGTCGGTGGAATACCATCCCTTGGGCTCTATCCCAAGTCTGTCGACCATGGAGGACAACTGCCCTTTCCGTCTCATGTTTGTGGAGCAAGCTTCCTACAATTTATCTCCGTAAGAAGGCACCCCGTTCATACGTTGCCCAGATCAATGAATTGTTGGTACGGTCCCGAGATGCGCCCATTAGTTTCTATCTCTACGCCCCTTTCAAAGAATTGGATTCACATCCTATCATCGATGCTCTCGCTCTTCATTCTGAACGATGGCAAACAGTCGCTATCTACTCCAGCAATCTCACCATCTTTGCTTTCAAAGGAGTCAAAGGCCGACTTTCCTCCCTCCGGACCTTGTCATTGGAGATATGGCGTCAAACGGACCCTGTGGTCTTCGACATATTTGAAGACGCTCCTCAACTCCGCGAAGTCCACCTCGACGGACCTTTTTCTGGAGAAGTCCGGTTACCTCTCTCTCAACTGACCCGCTACAAGGAACGTGTGAGAGGGGGAGGCATGGCTGACCATATCGTCTCACTAGCAACATCTCTAACGACGCTTGAAATCTCACGATATCACGAAAGCCCTGTCATCCCAGTCATCACTCTTCCGTCGCTCGTCACTTTGAAGGTCCAATTCGACGAATATATACCACCACAAGGGTTCCTTGACAACCTGACCCTGCCAGCCATCCAGGAGATTTGGATCGCTGGATTTGATGGACACCTCATCACGGTCCTTACCGCCATGATCTCTCGCTCTCATTCGCCATGCATGCTCAAGAAGTTTGCCTTCCGAACATCGGAACTGGAGTCGGGAGAACTCACTGACCTGCTAAGACTGACACCTCATCTCGTTGATCTAAATCTGCCTTTACCACCACCGGAAGATCTTTCCAATCTCATAATCGGAAGTCGGCCCTTGGTGCCTCTCCTTCAAACACTCATAATTGAGGCTGATGCTATCCGTCGAGCAGAAACTAGTCACTTACTCAACGCTTTAGCAGATTCTCGGTGTCATCTACAAGATACTAGTCTCATCACGTCGACCGCACCCGGAGACGTTCATCTCCCAGATGATCACCAAGCACTCAAAGAGCTACGTCTCATCTTCAAAACCATCAGCATTTGTCATCACGAGCACAGATTCTTGGAAGATTGGTTCCAGTCTGAAGGATCCGAACAACTTGAAATATGGAAAGAAAAACTGGTACAAGAACTTCCTGAGCTAGAGGATAGGTCAGCTTCTCGAAAGAGAAGGTTCGACTTGAAATGGTGTGACAGAGTGCTCGATATCCTCTCCGACATCGAGAAATTTCAGGTCAAGAACGTGAACGATATCTATGTGCGTTTCTTTTTTTTGTTTTTTTTTTGTTGTTTTTTTTCTTGTTGTAACTAGTAGACTACAAAACTCATTATTTCTGATGGGTTCTATATATAGATTTCGGAAATCCATACCGTCTTACGATGTCTCTACCGTCGACAGCTAGGCAGATCTCCTACCTCTATCATATCACAATTCGGAGACAGGGCTCGCGACATCCTTGAAAAATGGACTCCATTGTTTGAATCGAATCTCAAGGATCGTCGATGGGTTTTGAAAGGGGATTTCTCACTGGTATACCTTTCTACTGACGATGGTATGCCCATTTTTTTTTGTTTTGTTTTTGGAACCCTCTGTTTTTCATTTCTATTTTTTTTTCTTTAAAAAAAAATCTAATCAATCCACTACGCCTGCCATTCTAGCCCTGCGGACGTCGGCGACTCGTTCGGACATTATCTATGGGATGAGAGACAACCTGCGGTTTCCCGAAATATTTTGGCCTATCTATATGCTTTACTAACTACTACTGTCTTGCAACTCCTGCGTTCCTGGGGGGTATATACTTACTATTCAATTGTTTCTGTGTGGAGGGTCGCTAGGCGGGATTTTTTGTTCACTTATACAAGATGGTCGTCAATTTGTAGCTGTTCAAGACATAATATAGTAAAAAAATTAAAAATAATAATCGCTTTCACAATCTTCACAGTGTATATACATAGAACTTTTAAAAGTACAAACATTGAATTCAACAAGATATAAAACACAGAAACAATTTTCATCAAACTTCAAACAAGAAATCTTCACCTATTACATCCCCTTCGACGTGTAAATCTTTCCGTAATATCAAAGCTCCATAAACGCCCACTGGCTTGTCACGTTTCTTGTTGATATCAAGCACTGTGTGTGGCCGACGGACCGTGCTAGTCGCTACACGAGTAACAGCGCCCGTAGGCCTGGAACTGAGTGACACGGCAGATTTATGATACGTAGATTTGACAGGTCCGGAAAGTGTTGCGGTAGCACCAGTGGCAGCAGCAGCAACGCCCTTTGGCTTTATACTTGTGGCCGGCGGTACGGGTTTGGTTGTCTTTGAAGTGGTACTTTTACCCTTCACTGTTGTCCCGCTGGTTGTAGCAGTTCCTACTGAAGTGTTAGTTTCAGGTCTGGATGAATTGCTATTTTTTGCTGTGGATACGGTGCGCAGAGGTTGAGGTTGAGGGACCTTTCGTGTTGCTTTAGAAAGTAGGACTGGATTGGTATGGTTGGTTGATTGTTGCTTCGCCAAAGTAGATGGTTGCAGTCTTGCTTTCGTTACCGCTCTGGTCTTTGATGTAGGGATTGACGTCTTGCCAGAGGCTTGTGCAAGTTTGGCACGAGCCTGATGGAATGGGTCGTCCTCGAGACCTATTGAATAGCTAGCTAAATAAGGAAGATTATCAAGAGGGTTGAGTCTGATAACTGACTGAGAGGAGGAAGCGTAAGCATGTTCCACGTTGGGCTTGCCAGGACGATATCCGGTTCAGGTGGGGAAGACGAATCGTCGTAAGGGCATGAATAAGCCAGACACCGCAAGTTTTTGCCCAACACTTTGTAGTCAGGAAGCTCAAAGTCGAGCGGAGGCTCATAAGGCAGATCTATTTTGGAAGAATTGAAAAAAGAAAAAAAAGATTAAAAAATAAATTACAACGACAAGAGGGCAGGGTGGGTTCTTACTAAGGGTATTCGGCGCCATGTACTCAATTTCATCTAAATCATCATTATCTGTGATCGCATCTTGTAGAGAAGGCTGCATATCAGCTGGTAGCACAATATCGCCATCACTGATGTCCCAATGATTACCCCGGTTCATGGGTGTCTCAAAGTTTTGAGTAGCACTGTGAGGATGCTTCACATGTTTTCGCATTGAACTCGGGCGCTGGACTGAATCTGGAGTCTTCCCACCTCCATTTTTCATGGATTTCGTTTGTTTTATCGCATCGGGATCTACAAAGACTAGCTTTGATGGTTTTACATTCTGTTTCTGCGGAAGAGGGGTCTGAAAGAGGATGGCTCCAATTCTATTTGGAAGTGGCGTTTTGTCCGCTAGAAGACGAGTCGTAGTAGCTGTAAGACCAGGTTTGTGGTGATCTTTGACCACTTTCTGACGCACTGGCATTGTTGGGTAGTTAGTAGAATTCGTAGAACTGAACTACAGAAGAAGGAAAAAAAAAAAACTCACGAGTTGAAGCTGGTTGAAATGGAGTACGCGGCACCCCGTTGGCGTTCTTTCCCTTGGGGTTCACTGTCAATGATCCAGCATGAGCATTTTCACCACGATATGCAAGCGCCCGTCCAGGCGTTTTCGTCGGAAGATACGGTGCGCCAGTTGTGAGCTGAACGGGGCGAGAACTCAGCATTGGTCACCAAATTGTGGCCACCAAAGTAATTGAAATATGCCTCGCGAGGAGATTGCCAAGGTTCGCATGAACCGCGACTGTTCACTGTTCAACTTCAAGTCACGTGTTCGCGTTGTTGCCTTAATTTTTTTTAAAAATTATCAGTGAGTGCAATGCCATCCGGTTGGGTATGAACCATAATTACAAGAACGAAAAAAAATGCAGGATTGAAAGGATGTTACATGTACACGACAATGAAATGCTAAGATTCTAGATGAGTTACAACGACCGAAAAAAAAGTGATATAAAGATAATAATGTAGCAATTAAAGCATCCTTAATGTTTAAGAGGAAACCCAACTTTGATAGAATGCGGACAGCTCAAAGACGTTGCAAGACAGAGGAGATGTACTTCAATATCGACTCGTCCAGGGCACCATCCTCCTTTAATGTATCCATCAGCCTGCTCGTATTGCCCGAGCCACCTCCAGACGCCGACGTTATCTGCACTGGCCGTGAACCTCCCGAAGATGGGATCATGCCAGAATTCTCTAGCTTCATATAGAGTGTATTTACCGCATTCTCAATCCTCAACGTAAGCGAGTCCAATAGTAGCATCAGATCCGAATCCGAAGAGGTATCGTTAATAGGAGGCAGGAGGACACTGGGGTCACCCATGAAGGTGTGTGAAACAAGAGTTTGTTCAGAGTCGCTACCGGATTGAACGCTCCCCTTCCTCTCCGGTGTCGGTTTGAAAACTCGCCCAGAAGAAATGGCCTCTATCCTGAGACAGAGTAACCCAAGCTCCTGCATCTGGAGGACACTGAACTGAACTCTCGAACCCGAAGCCGTAGGGTCCGCAGGTGCCTCTTTCAGCTCATGCCTCCCCTCCAGACCCGAAGGATATATAACGGACAGAATCTCAGGAAGTTCGATTCCTTTCAACTTGAACTCTCCCATTGGAATGACAACAACTCCAATATGCCGAATGCCTTCCACAACGTGCGGTGACTGTATCTTGGATAATTCCATTTCTGTATCAGGCTCGAGGATCCTGGCGTTGATTTCACGGATGATGTCCAGACTGCACATGATCTGTCCACCTAGCGCACTACTGTTGATTCGGGCAGAACGATTAACCATCGGACCAAAGTAGTCCATCCGATGTGTGATTGGATCCGTCTCGCATAGTGGCAGTCCGCTGTGGATTCCCATTCGGACAGAAAGCCCACGAGCAATGAGATGTCCATCAGAATCGCATATTGACTTTCCATCTTCGCATTCCAGAATCTCAAGAGGCCAAGGTTCTTCCAGTAATTGTCTCTGTACAGATAGACACCACCAAACGGCAGCGAGCGCAGTAGGGAAAGAACACATGAACGAATCTCCTTCTGTTTTTACCTCGTAGCCACCACAAAAGCGTAGTTGTCGTCGAAGAAGGCTATTGTGCAGGCGCATGGCGGTGGCCATTCCGGGGTTTGCTTCCCATAGATGTGTCGAATTTCGAATATCTGTGAAGACTAATGTTACTTGGCCCGTGGGTGGCGGAACCTCCTCATGAAGTCTGTTTAGCAACCGATCACGTGTCTCATCCTTCCTTCTCGAACGATACATTTGTGGATCGACGATAGCGTCTAATGTTGGCTGTCTCGATCTTGGAGACGAATCATATAAACTGATAACCATGATCATCGTACTCCCATCCGCCCCATAGCTGATTGCGAAATCTCGTAGTTTCTGTGCGGCCAGCATCGGATCAGGCTTTTCCATTCTCGCCACCGTACGTGCGATATCGACGGCCGTTTGAAACGGCACAAAATCCCATAACCCACGATTAGCAATGATTACGAACTCGTCCATCTCTGATAGGTCGTATACAAAGATATCAGGTTTAGCATTCAGGGTTGGGAAATCTCTGAAGAACCCGAATGACCGCGAAACGTCCACTTCATCGTTGACCAGGCCTGGCGGTGAAATGTACCCTTCTGCTGCACGTATTCGAGCCGTCTCAAGACGATCATACGGATCGTGTTTCCGCGATACCTCTTGAGCTACACCTTGCCTCGAAACGACCGCCAAAGCATCTCCGATATTGGCAGCAAACAAAGTCTTCTGGACGAAATACAGAACGATACCAGAAACACCAGTCTTAAACAGATGGGATTCCGCGACCAAATGCGAACTTATGCTCGCCTGCGAGTTTTTCCTAGGCGCCACCCGCAGCGATTCATGGAGATCCTGATTTAGCTTGAGGAAAGTCCAATGTAGGGCCTTCGGAATCCCATCCTTCCACTGATGCTCCGGTACGGCCTCTCTCATTTGCTTCTGATTGATGACAGCCATCTGCGTCATAAAGACACTGACGAAATGATCATGCAGGAATTTGGAGAGGTAATTCGGACTCGTCCCAGGTGGGATGCCTTTACAAGGATGTGTGCGCCCAAACATGGCAAACAAGGCTTCGTCTTTGCGACCATGAAACTCATGAACGAGGTCGATCATGTTGAGCATGTCATTTTTTCCTAGAGAATCTGCGATACCGTAACCCATTCCACATACTGTCGATAAAGACGTTCGAATTCGACGATCTGCTGTCTCGTCAGGGATATCGATCGCTGTATCTTTCGCCGTGGGGGTGATGGTGACATCCATCAAGCCAAGGACCTTGAGCCTCTTGAGGCTGGTGAAACCGGACAGCTCAGTGGTGATACGACCTTTATATAAAAGTCCGCCTCTTGAAGGGTCGCCTTTGATTTGCAGACGTTTGTTTCCCGAAAGATTGAGGTACTTCAAGTTAGTATTAAAGTTCCTGAATGAAACAACATGAACAAACGATACTCAACATGTAGAAAAAAAAGGGAAAAGAACACACCAATTCCAATCAAACTCCCAGTTGTTGATGTTATACTTCAGGAAATTGCTACCAACGTCCAGAATCGTCAGATTGGCAACCTTGCCTAGCTCCTGAGGAAGGGTATGGAGTTTGTTCCCATTGAGGTATAGCGTCGCCAACCGCGTGAGGCGAGGAAGATCTTCGGCAGGTATACTCGTAAGCTTGTTCCCACTCAAATACAACTCCTCCAACTGCAGCATGTTCCTGAAAAACGTAGGCGGCAGATCTTGTATCTCATTGAAAGATAGGTTTAACACCCGCAGCTCTTTGAAAATCATCAATGGGAGAATGACGTTGTCCGTCAAACAATTTTCGCCCAAGTAAAGCTTCTCTAGCGAATAAACGAGAGGCGGATAGTTAGGACGGATGTTATCGACCATCGTACTCGCAATTGATGCTACAGACATTCTCCTGCTGGCCGGAGGAGGACTTGAGAAATTGCTATTCCCATCTGTAGCCGGCATCTCTTGCACCACCACAGGTGGGTCATGCCAACTGCACAAAAGGTTCGACGTAGTATTGATTTTAGTCAAGCTAGCGCAATTCCACAATGACTGGGGAAGTTCCGTAAGACTGTTATTGTGTGCATCCAATACTTCGAGCTTCTGGAGTTTGCCAATTGTGGATGGGAGGGCGTCAAGTTTGTTGTCAGTGCATGAGAGGGTTTCAAGCCATTTGAGGTCGCCCAGAGTGTCAGGTATGGATCGGATGGAGTTGTGGTCAAATTTAAGGGTACGTAGGGAGGAAAGTTGGCCAAGAGCAATGTCATCAAGGGACGAGAGTTTGGCATATGAGATATCCAGGGATGTCAATTCATAAGGCGGTCTTCCCATGGGCCCTGGCACGAGGGAAAGTTGAGTGATGTCATTATGTGAAGCATCCAAGGTGGTCAGAAGTGGTCCCAAAGATAGATCAAGTGCAGATACAACATTATGGCTCGCACTGAGATTAGCGATCTGAGGCAACACACATACAGGTGTCAAGTCGCTGATTTGGTTTCGTCTACAATCAAGCACGCGGAGGCTGATGAGGCCGCAACACTCGTCTGGAAATTTGGTCACTTGATTCCCTAAAAGTAGAAATCGCTCAAGCATCATCATCCGGCCAATTTCTTCGGGGAGTTCAGTTATCATGTTGAAGGAGATATCAAGATCTCTGAGGCTTTCGAGCTGGGTGACGACAAGTGGAAAAGTGCGGAATTTGTTATTGGAGATATTGAGGGTGACGAGGGATCGAAGGCGGGGGAAATGCCAAGGAAGTTTCTCCAATCGGTTATTCTGGAGGAAGATGATGAGAAGACCTTGGATGTGATCAAGGTAGGCATCTTCTAGGTCTTTGAGGGAGTTGCATGACAGATCAAGACGGTGTAGAGTTTGAGAGTGACGTAGGCTCTGAGGAACCTTCTTCATGTACATGTGCGTTAAACGGAGTTCACGTAGAGTCGTGCATGCCTGAATGAAATCTAGTGGAATCTCAATCATGGGATTTCGAGACAATCGCAAGGATATGATGGAGTCTGCATTCTGATGCAGTACGACGGGTATTGTCCGAAGGCCTCGACCAGAAAGGTCCACAAAGTCGTAGGTATCAAAAGATATTTGGTCTTCCTAGAAGAATAGTCAGTATGAACGAGAATTCAAAAACAAAAGTAAACAAACCCCAGCAAGAAGTTGGCTTTTATAAAGAAATCTGGCCAGAATGCCCAGACTGTCAATGCCAAGCAGGTGCACACCGTCTTCAAAATCATAGCCAGCCTGTTCCATGCGAAGTTTCATGATAGAGGCAGGTGACTCATGTTGACCCAACATTCGTTCTGTAGAAATGAATTGAGTACTGACGCCAAAATAAGAAACAGCTTCAAAGGCGCACCTTGACCCCTCTCCTTCAAGTATAGATTATGCTGTACGCGATCATCCCCTGTCAGTAGTTTCCGGGCCAACTTGGCATTCAGCTCTGCAACAGTAGACTGGAGTGTAATAGCGACGACATGGTACGAGTTATCTTGACGATAGATCTTCATTCTGTATGGAAACCCAGCCGGTGGCTGTTTGACCTTGAATGTAATGCGATACTCCATAGCGTTCGGTTGTTTTCCCTTGCGACTTTTTGGCCCGTCATATCCTATTGTTCTCCGTTTGCCATTGACCAGAGCTGCAGGAATGCTGTGGATATTATCATCGGACCCTGAATCATGGGCTTCAGAAAATTCGGGGTTGCCACTTGAATTATACGGATCATCGCTAGTCTTTTCCACTGCCCAGCTCTCTGGAGGCACCCATGTCGGACTACCAGGCCCACTGATAAGAGTGGTTGACGATGAATGGTTAACACTGTTTAGCCCATACGGAGGCAACAGAGTTTTTGGAGAGACCTTGCGATGATCGCCGTTGGAGGGAATAATGCCTTTACGTTTTTCATGTACTGGGGTATTCGAGAAGGGGTCGCTGAACTCCGATGGAAGCAGTAAACTAGAATAACCATTTGGGCTATGAAAGCTATGGTCCGAGTAACTTTGTGACGAATCGAACCCACTGGTGGGTGAACTACCGCTGGCGAAACCGTTGGGTACAGCCGTAGCAATGCTGAAATCGATGATGCCATTCATAACATCCACATTCATGGGACCTTTGAGTTCTTTTTCCCATAGACCATGGACGAGTTTTTCGGATTGGGGTGGAGGGGAAGGGGGTACCTGTTCTTCAGAGCCTTTTTTTCCTTTGACTCGTTTGTCTTTCTTCGCTGTGATATTGAAAAAGGGACTGTTCTTCTGTTCAGGTAAAGGGGGAACCGGCGGACGCAACGATGGATGTTCTGAGTCCTCAGAATCATTTCGAAGGTGGGCTTTGCTAGGGCGACTCTTGAGCTTTGAGAAAAGGTTTAACGATGACTTTGATTTGCGGAGTTCTCCAGAGATCGATGAGTTGCTATATGCAACGCCGCGAGACGATTCACCGTCATCGCCTGATCTTCGGTTGCTATCTGAAGGCGTCAATAAGGTACTTTGAGAGTCAGACGGACGAGGTGCGCGAAGGAGGTTACTGGTGCTGTTTTGACGCAGTGACACGAAAGATGTAAGAGATGTTTTCGATGCAAAGCCAAATGACCGTGAAAAGGATAATGGCTTTGGGGGTGGTGTAGGCTGTAAGAAATTATGAGTAGAGTAGTCGAAGAAAGACCAGGGTTTGAAAAGGACTCCAGCAGAACCAGATAGTCAATAAAAGCACCAATACGCACAGATTCATCTATCCAAGGCGCAATCGTAGCATTGCCGCTGGCTGGTGCTCCTACATCTTCAACCCCATAGCGCGCAACGCCATTGTGGTCGACAACGTCCGAAATCTCTATGGTTGAGGGCCTTCGATCCATTGAGGGGTTTAGAGTGTATTCACACGATTACAGGTCTGGCGTGGGCTGTGGATAATGTCGATAATAAAGTCACTAGCGTCGTCGTCGTCGAGGTCGAGGTCAGGTCAAGGTCAAGGTCTAGCTTGACAATTCGGTCAACCGGATTGTCTCCGGATTCCCACGATACCCTTTTTGGTTAAATAATATTGGATTCAGCTGTGTTACATAATTACTCGTTATATGAAACTTTGCAAGAGCTGTATAATTACACTATGTTCTTTTTGCCGATTTACATGTGAAAATGGTTCGGAAATTTTCGGGGATATTATCTTATATGTAAAGCGCGTCGGGGTTAACCCGTGACAATCCCTAAAGTTGATTAAGGTTAGGCGTGAAGCAGTTGGAGTTAGCAAGTACTTTTCTTGTTGCACGAATGAGTGTTTACAGTGCCAAACTGAGATTGCCCCGAGTGAGGATACTTGATCGGTGATTCCCGATACGTCACGTGTCATGGTTATAATTAATAAAGGCACTGACAACGCCTCCTTAGGACTACAACTGTGTTGCTTGTCAAATACTCTTCAGTAGACCTCTGTTTTGCGTTAGATAATTCCTCATGATGCAACAAAAACATAAAATTGACACGTCAGATCCAGTGTTGACCCCCTTCCGTACTTAATGCTCTATGTGCAACGATGTTGATGGTCCGAATCCTCATCGTCAATTTTTATAACCTCTCCCTTCTGGACTCGGATTTTGGGTTGGACCTGATCAACTAGCTCGTGATCACTGCATCCTTATTGGAGCAACCTTTTGTCCTCCGAGCATATGGAGCTGGTTTCTATCTCCTGGCTTTCCTGTGTCCTTGGGCATTGTAGAATGTGGAAAGTGGGCTGTGGTTTCTTGGCAATTATTTTTTTCACCCCCAATGAATCCTTAGCCCATGCATTATGCAGTATGCAATATGGATGCTGGTTCCGGCCCAAAAGCCATGCGATATGACATATATGCGTTATGACGTTATGCGTTATGAGAAGGTCGACTGTACTGCATAACGCCTGATCCCAGCCAACGGTGTCTTATGGCTGTACCGTGACTCTTCCTAGTCCTACCTATTTTAACATTACCCTATAGGCTACACCGTCTCGATGTCATTCCGATACATATAGCGCGTGGGTAGGCTTTGTCCACATGCTGATATGAAGATATGAGAGACGGAAGACTTTCCAAGTCTATCACCTTCGGGTAGGTGTAGTTGGACATGAGGCGATGTAGGCGTCACAGTTTCTGATGAGAGAAATTTGGTGTGTAGCACGTTGTCGACCCAGAGTTTGCCTGCTATGAATACGCTGAACATCACAACTTACGTAGTTGTCGTTGAAATAAACCATGCAAGAGGATGGACCCCGTCGATAAGATAGTTTTTAGGCCAAACATGAAGCCACGTATGTCGTTTCAGCACTACACCCCCAACGATGGGATACTATCTTCCAAATCTTGTGGCCCAGGTCCCATGTGCTTGCCGTTACGTCTGTCAATTGCCCGTCAACGCAGAGTGTACGTAGTACCACGAGGGCTAGCGGATGGACTGCAGAATCGGTCGAGTGATATGGTAAATGTGTTGCTCTTTTTTTTTGAAATCCCCTATAGTCACATAATGACCGAGGTTGAGGATAGCTCGTTGGTATAAAACTCACCATTTTCTGGTGCTTTGCTCGCTCCAGAAGCTGGCGTGGACAACACCACCGTGGGAAACGTGAGATCTGGGGTAGGTGGCCTATATTGACGACCTTCGGAGACCGAAGACATCGCGGCCACCTATCCATGGAACGTGTTTGGACAAAAACTCAAGATTCGTCTGCCCTGATAGATATTTATGGACGATGAAGTTTCCACGCAGTTAGGAGGTCGGCATCCATCTTTTTCCCATCTACTCGATAGCCAGTGCACACAATCGGAGGTGAATGTGGATGTATTCTATATATTTCTATACTCCATACCCCAAGGTCAAGTTTATCTTTCTTGGGACTAGATTTCGACAACAATACGGCAACAATGAGCTAACCATTTCTCGAGACTTTGCTTGACAGGCACAGCCGAAAACCACCCGAACTACCTTCTTAGCCGTTCTAGGCAAGCCAAATGGCCTATACGATTTGACGTACCTGACTGACACCACGCGACAACTCGACCACCCTTCCACACCTTTGATCTACCATCATTCACTCGCCCGAGATAGATAGGCATAAACCTTGTCATTCTAATAAATGGCAACCACATTTAAAGGGACCACCTCCTCGCCAGGTCAGCGCCGCTCTGCCTCAGAGCCTCCAGCACGAATGGTCCAGCAAAGCGCAGATAAAATCAACGCTCGAATCGATGAGGAATTGAAGGTTAGACCAAAAAATCGTTTATCCCTTTCCTTCGAATGACACCGAACGGTAGAAAGAATCCGCACGCCAGAAAGCAGCAAAGAAGGTGGAGGTCAAAGGTGAGCCGTCGCATATTGTTTATATGGGTACGACGTGGGATCAATCGCAAAAACAAGTGATGCTCTTGGGCCAAGCCGAGTCAGGCAAGTCCTGCTGGGGAACCCATTTTTCACTAATAAATGCTACAACTCTCCTCTATTCTAGGCAAATCGACTCTACAAAAGCAATTCCAACTATTTTACGCCTCAAAAACGTTGGACATCGAGCGCCTTTCATGGATTCCTATTGTCTATTTCAACATCATCAAGGCCGTTCGCATGATTTTCTCCGACCTCGAATTTGAAACCTCCTTGGACGATCTGCAGGAACCCATGTCGTCGACCGATATACAAAGAGAGATATCGTCGTTCAGAATCAGATTACTGCCACTCCTGGCCCTGGAAACCACTCTCACCTCAGAACTCAACGGTGGCGTATCAATTGGGGGTGGGCGTACTGGGGCATATGTTCGTTCTGGCTGGCAGTCACTGATCACGCCCAGTTGGGCTATTGGAGCAGATTCGAAGAAACCCCAAGCGGACAATCGCATCCGTGAGATCACGAATCTTGTTGCGAGAACGTTGGCTAGCTCCGACGATGATATAGAGGCGCTCTGGAGCCACGAAGCCATCAAGTTCTATGTTCGCCATCGTAAGATAAGATTGGATGAATCGGCTTCATAGTATGTTCATCGAACCGCTCTTTTTTCTGTAATTTTTGTGACCCTGATTTGATTTGATTTTTTTTTCCCCCAAGTTTCCTGAGGAGTATTCAACGAATAGCTGAGCCCGAATACAGTCCTAACAACAGTATGTATATATTCTTTCACCCAAATTATGATGCCACTTTTTTGACAAATTATAATATTTTAGATGATATTTTAAACGTCCGGTTACAAACACTTGGGGTCATGGAACATTCGTTTCCAGTTAACATGGCAGGGAGATCATATAATTGGAAGTTATATGACGTCGGTGGGGCAGTAAGTGACGCTTTATATATATATATATATCTTATCTCCCTCTTTAAGCGTGGGCAGGTATAATCCTTTAAGGTTTGCTCGGTGTCTGATCTCTCTGAAAACTTCTTCATCAGCGACCAACTTGGGTTCCATACTTCGACGATGGCGAGTACTTTTGGCTTATCCTTCCGGATCTAAACCATTTGCTAAAACGCCATCTATATAGCGACTGCGATCATATTCTTGGGTATGTCAAGCCACTAGCATGACAAAATAATAGAACTGAAAAGAACCAATTCAGCTCCCATCAGTGCTTTTGATCAGGTTATTGATTCTTCTATTTCTTTTGATTGATGCTTTCCCCCCTCACGAATCTTTAATCGCCAGTACCTCGAGGAAGACCCAAAGACCAACAGGATTGATGACTCTCTGCAGCTATTTACCAGTATCTGCTCTAACAAACTTCTGAAAAATGCACACTTGGTGCTTTTACTAAATAAGGTTTGTCGCTCACACGCACCACACACTTGTATGTATGTGTGTGTGTGTGTTTTCTAAACTCACACAACAAATCAAATTAGATAGATGTTTTGAGAGCGAAGCTGGAGGCGGGGACACAAATTCGAAAATAGTACGTGTGCAAACCTACCCGAAATTATTTCTGCGGAAGGTCTTTTTAGAGTAGTCACCTTTTGATGCCGACGTCGAACCTTTGATGCGCCATTTATTTTTTCTCTCGCTGAAAACTCTTTTTTTTTGCTCTTTAGGACTGACTTTTTCTTCTTTTTTTCTTTTTTTTTCCTTTCCAAAGCATTACAAGTTTCGGGCAGAGACCTAATAACTTTGAAACCGCATCGGATTACTTCCGATCCCACTTCCTTCAAGTACATCGACGGAAAGACGTTTCGAACAGGTCACTTTATGCTGTGAGTTAAGAAAACCCTTTTTTTAAAAAAATATAGCCATCTGATTACTTATCGAAACATCAACAAGCATTTCACTTCAATGCTGGTGCGGTTGCTCTTCCGTTTTTTTTAAAAAAAGCTCGAACCCACATTGACTAGTCATATATATACATATACATATATATCGCCACTACAGGACGTGAAAGCAACACAAAGCATCATATCGAATGGTGAGTAGCACAAACAGTGCATCATAGTGGTAAAAACAAAAAAAAACAAAAAAAACCGATGATTAATATTTAAAAAAAAAAAAACAACAAAACTGACTGATGTGTTTTTGGATATCTAGTGGGGCAAGTGATTATAAGAAAACATATCGCTGAAGTTGGCCTTGCCTGAAATTTATTTTTTCTTCTTCTGCAATTTATGTATGTCTCTGTCTCTCTCCCTCCTCCCCCCCCTCAAATATAACACCATCAAAACAAAAGGGACATGTCGCTCAATAATCGGCCTCCGAACGGGCCCTGGCCAAAAAATCCCAACCCCGCGATCGAACACGTTCAAGATTCATACTGACTTATTCTGGGCGTCAATTGACGACTCGACCGTTGGTTCTTGATCCCTAGTTGATACCATCGTACCACACCCCTACTTTCCAAACCGCTCATTTGCTCTTTGACTTTGATAAAATCTGCATGTGTTGGTATTGCGAACAAACCGATCTCCACTTGTCGTAAAGATGCCAATTCGGGTTGAACGAAGAGCGAGTCTAGGTCTGTCCAGCCATCCAACTTTTTGATATCTGCGTAGAATTCAAGGCCGACGTTTTCGAGTACGGTGTTTGTTGTTGTGATGCTGGATAGAAGAACTGTTGCCCAATGCATGGCGGTTTCAGGATCTTCTAGCGTGAGGCGAATAGAACGCAAACCAGAGTTGTATGACAGGTTAAATGAATGAACTATAAAAAATGATAAAAATGATAAAAAAAGAGTATCATGGGACCCAAGTTAACAATCTAGAAGAACACTTTGTGGGGAGTGAATGAGATATATTTACCGTCCCATGATCCAGGTTTCAGGTGAAAATGTTCAAGTGACCCGCCGACGGTCAATAAGAGTTTCTCGATAGCCGTAGCGTTCTGGAAATGGGCGACGCGCAGCTCTCGTAAGGAGGAAATGTCGACGAGCGAATGAGGACCCAAAAGCCAGTATTCAAGGTATCCGAATGTAACGTAATCCAGGGTTAACACTTCAAGCCGGATAGGCTGAACTTCTTCTTCTTCTACCCCATCTTCCTGAAGAAGAAGAGGTGCTCGATCGGGCTGAGGACTGGCACCTTCGTTTAAAATAGTCGTGGAAGATAATGCGAACGCGTTCACATTATGGCAACGGGCCAGAATGGAAGCGAAAGAAGAAAGATCGGAGAACACCCATGAGTGCAGTCGAATATAGGTGAGAGTGGGTAAGGACAATAACGTCCATAAGGCCGACTGGAAAGTCGGCGGTAATAATTTCCAATAGAGGGTAGAGGTTGCTGAGAAATCCAGGCGTTGCAAATGCGTGAGCATCTTGAATAAAGCTGTCAAGGTGCGTTCGGTCGTGATCCATGTCGTAGAGGTATGCTCAGGATAATGGTGATGAGGCGATCCTTCGCAAATTTCGAGCTCGCGAATGTTGTATATGATTTCTGGGGATCGAATTAAAACTGCGTAAAGTCGTTTACATTGTTCTTGAGGAACGGCAGGTCCGTTATGGGGTGAAGTGGCTTTGAGACTGATCTTTGCGAAGAAATGAAGACGGCTGGTGGGTAGCCAGGCCTGGCATACACGAGCACAGTTATTCAAGGCAAGTGGGTCGTCGTGTAAATGGTCAATGATATGATCCACAAGTTCCTGTGGAAGGTGAATATCAGAATCCTCTGGCAAAGCCATATATGTGATCACAAGCTAAAACTGGAGAGAAAAATAGATAAGAGATCTAGTAATGATTCGAGAAATATCAGTTTTGGAATCTACGTACGCTCTTGGTTAGGAGCTAACCCTCTCCTGTTTCGTGGTGAACATAAGAAGAGGTTGGGGGAGAGGTTGCACACGAATTCAAAGGTGCATCGATGCACGCAGATGCCAGGCGTACTCAAGGCAAGATTGATGGATATGATCGATCACACACATGCAGCCTACGGTTCAAAGGGCCCGCAACCCCGGATAACTATGACCTTCTCAGTTGTTATCTACGGAACCATGTAAGAAAATGGGGCCCCGAGGGGAAACGGGTACGGAAGGAAAATAAAAACACATTCGGCGTGACGTGGGTTTACGGAGAAGTGTGGGGAGGAACTAGAATAGGCCGAGATAACAAACAACTTTGACAGCAAGAATGTTTGTGCTCTGTATCCAGAAAAAGGTCAAATTAGCCATCCATCCGCCGCCGGCGATGAACAGAACCTGTTTTAAGGAGTGAAATTGCAAGGTACCTGCATTTAACAAAAATGGTTTATTATTCTGGCATGCCATATAGTGTACACATGTACACAATTGCTCGCAATCTGGCATCATGTTACCTTGGCGTTATTAATCCTGGATTCGAATCGCTTCTTCTTTCTCGATGGGAGACGAAGATTTGAGATTCTCTACCAGGAATATCTTTCCCATGAGCTCAGGCCACCTTCGTTTCTTCAAGCCACGCAATATAGCCGATTCTCGTTGGAGGGCCGTGTTACGAGCGTCCAAAGTGCGCACTAGCATTTCTAGTTTGCGGAAGGAGGTTGTCTTTCGCAGGGACGAGACGTGATCCAAATCCATTAGTGCAAACATTCGGATAACCCCAACAACACACGTTTCGACACGACCTATGACAGCTTTGTCCGATGCCGAGGGTGTCAGCCAGAGGTGGAATTGTTCCAATATGTCAAAGGTGAGGGCAAGAAGGGTTGGAGGTATGTCGGGGTCCTGGATGTACAGGTCCCGCAGCAATGCCCAGATCTCCGAGCCTTGCTCAACAGTAATAGCATCGGAAGCAACCACTAATTTCAAAGCATTGAACAGCTGAGTAAGCGTTTCTGGAACAAACATCATCTTGTCAGAAAGGCTACCATCGTGTGAGTTTATATGACGCACCGAGGGAAAGGCCCTGAAGGTCATCATCAGTCTGCCGTAAGGCCAGAGCTGGAACACATCGAAAACTCGTATTCATGAGACGAATGGTGCACTCTAGATAAGACTCATTCAGTCTCGGATGAATGTTTTTGTGTAGCCACAGGAAAACTGCAAAGATATGTTCCCGGATCTGGATATCTGGAATAGACGAATCATGATAAAGAGGAGGGTAGGTATCCGCATCTGTTGGGTAAAGAAGCTTGACAAGATAGTCTACATCAGGCGCGAGGTCTCTAACCATCTGCGTTGCTTGAGGATTGGCTAAATCCAAAAGACAATGGAAAATGAGGTAGACGGTATCAACATCTTCTGTGAACGTCTGATCAATCCATGTAAGCGCGTGTACAATATCGTTGCCGTCAAGGGGCTCGCATGGATAATTGTCTTCATCGAGGAAAGATGCATCTCTCATGAAACGCCATCGGACATCGTAATCAACCCAATTTTTATCAAGGTGGACTTCTACGAATCTGCCGAAATGTGAAATGCCGGGTCTGAGAGGGACGTCGTGTGCTTCGTCAAGGGTGTCCAAGGGAATTGGTTTGCGCAAAATTGTGACGAAGGAGGAGAGTTGGGACACAATGAATCTATAGGTTCGGACTAAGGACAGCGTTAACCTGTAGAAAGCCCATGATTGTGGTGACTTGTATGGGCATTGGCCCACTCGTAGATGTGGATCCGCAGTCAAGAGCGACTGAAGAGCAGGAAGAATGGTTGTTGCTACAAGGAACAGACATACTGTACCAATAGCAAGGGAGATGACGGTCGCGACAATCCAATTGCGAGGCCACCATAACTCAAGGAGCCCTGCAAAGAAGAGCAGGAGAGCCGATTGCAGTGCAAGAGGAAGCAGCGAAAGCATCAATGGCACTTTCCATATCAACAATCCTTCAAAGCGCATTTGACGCATGGCAATGGCATCTTTGTGGGACCGAGCTGTATCTCGTTGAAATTCACGGAGCCACTGCATGCACAAAATTCCGATGAGTACAGTCGTCATGCTTAATGTTAAGCTGAGAAACCAGTATATGTTGATTCGGACGGCAGATGATACTACTGAGTAAGTTGTCGGCAAGGCCGGTACCGTAGCACCAGGAAGGCCTTGACTGAGTTGAGAAGAGATTTGGGTAAGGATGCGGTTAGTGGCGTCCTGTGGATTATCGTCAAGCCATTTGTAGGATTCGACTGTGAATGAAGTGACCGTTGCAGAGAATAGTCCAGCCTGTTTTTTTTTTGAGATGTAGTTATCATTGTTTGTATTAAAAAAGACTCACAAAGATCAAGAGGTTGTCGACTTCGCCCTTCCAAGCCTTAACCATCTCTTCGTCGTACTTTGTTACTAGATTGCGGGATTTTTCCCAGTGCTTTTGAGGTGCTGGATTCGGTACCGGATGTCGCCATACGTCACCACAAATCCAAGGTGTGATATTGACCTAAGTTGAACATTCTCAACAACGTGGATGGTTGAGACTCTGAAGAAAGGCACTCACGTCGTCCATAGTGCGTTGCTAATCGTGTCGGAAGTTAGTCTAGAAGATAAACAAGGAGAAGTACAACGCCTGGTGCGCCTTTATATGGGATGCTGTGTTGATGGAAGGGTATTAATGTCGAAAGTTTGATTGAACAACCCAGTGCCAGATGTCCTGTATTCATAAAGGGTTCTCTAGATCCCCAGTAACGGTGTAAACAGCCACTTGGCACAGGTTTTGATTCAGTTGTCGGGAAATCCATGGAATGAGCAATTCCGCTTGGGCTTGAAGTATCAAAATCAAGGAACGGAATGTCGGAATATACGTGGTGGCATTGGGGACTATGTTAATTCCTAAGGCAACTACAAGGGGCTGGAGTACTGGGTCTGTCAGATTGTATTGACGCTTTCTCAAGTTGTACAGAGAGATAAAACTGAACCTGTTCCTTGAAACGTTTAACCAATTCTTCCATTGAAAAGAAGTTCAGCGAACGATCTTACCTTGCAAAAAGATGTATAAGGAAAAAGTTCCTCAGAGCTGAGAAATCCTAGTAAGCTGGCAAACACTAGTGACCGTCAATGATCAAATCATTGAACATTGCACCCAACATACAGTCATCCACCATCAATCGATGATACATACGCCACCTTGACGCCACCACCGCGGGACAATGGTAAGGGATAGATATCCTGTAAGTTAGACAGATTGCTCTATCAAACCTCTTGCCTCAAACCATCAAGGGGGCATTTTTATACTTCTCTGAACTTCAGTCGAGGGGATTACAGAAACCAAAAGAAAATCTATAACATCTATAACATAATA
>Ga0193743_1001045_pt1 | contig 21145 bp, 30 predicted proteins | sample L2c2metaG_FD_143038 | JGI IMG/M metagenome (GOLD analysis project Ga0193743, IMG submission 143038) | Soil microbial communities from a riparian zone of the East river system, Colorado, United States - L2c2 | ecosystem: Environmental > Terrestrial > Soil > Riparian zone | place: USA: East River... | reverse complement strand
AGGGGATCCTAAACATATATAAACATATAAAATACGACAGGAAAGCGCACCTAGCAGGGGATCCTAAAAGAAAAGGATAAAGCCCTGCTAAAGTGGGATGCATGTCTATATACCAAAAATCAGAGTCGAAATAATAAAATGATGAAAAATAATGAAATGATGAAAAAGATGGAGAATGGTGAAACAGTGATAGGAATGCTACATCACGTGATCATAGGACTCCGGTATCGGAGCCGCGAGTGCACTCCGTCTTGGACTAGCGACGATGAGGAGGAATATACAGAGGTGACGGAGAAATATTGGAGGAAATGTCGGACGAAGCGGAGCGTCCCCTAACACTGTCTGGTTGCGGCTTCCTTTGTGGCAGCACGCTCCTCATTAGCTTTGACAACACCATTGAAGATCTTGTCTTGAGTTAAAATCTTTGACTGTCCATCCATGTTGATCCTTCCTCTATCCTTTCCCTTGACCTTCTTCTCTTCTTTTCCCTGCAGTTGTCCCCTCAAATCCTCGATATAAGCAGAATGAAGAATAGTTTGTGCCTGTTGTCCTCTGATGATTTGTTTTGGAGTGAAAGGTGAAAGTTTCTCTTGCTCAAAGCTGCCATTAGTAATTGTTCACGTTCTGTGGCAGGTGGCATATCCAACAGCCTCTGGTCTCGGTTACAATCTGGTGATATCATGTATGTTTGTAGAGGGGGAAGACGTGATGATGATGCAAGCGGTGAGTCAGAGATTAAAAATGATGCTGATGTAGATTCTAATTCATTCAATGCTTGTCGAACAGGTGTATAGTCAGATCTGGCAGCTAGCCTTTGATATGGAGTATGGCAAGTCTTGTCCTCTGGATCCTGCTCCTCCTCATGCTGGCACTTTTGTGCAGATGGCGTGAGACAAGATCTACCACCTCCTGAACAGGGCTTGGGAGTTTCAATGGTAGATGAGTGGAGAAGGATGTCTCCAAACTCGAGCCATCATGGCATCCGTGATGACATCTGGATTAAATGGGACCATTCCTGTCTTCCGGAAGGCTGAAAGTATGTTCTCTTTCATAAATGCCCGTATGTGTGCTTTTGCGTAGACTCCTAGGAAATTGGATTTCGAAATGGCAGGTCTACTTTTCTCAAATTTGTCATGTTTGTCACTCCATGCTCGTTTCAATGCACTGAAGATGACCACATCGAGGCCTTGATAAACATGAGTTGAGTGTGATGGATAACAAAGGACAACTATCTTATTCTTGCATGCATAGTCGAGGAAACCCATTGTAAAATGTGAGCTGTGTCCATCAACAACAAGAAGTCGGTATCGGCCATTGGCCTTTTCTTTTGTAAGTTTATCCCAGTCTTCTATCCATGCAGTGGCAATCTCGCCTGATGTGTATCCTTTCTTCTGATAGCCCATCCTGATGTTGAAGACCTGGAGTTAGTATTTTTCATGGATAAAAATAATGTAACACACCTTGCATCCAGTGGATTTTCCTGGAGCCATTTCGTTTGGAAAGCCTCCCCTTTGTAGATAACAGTCAGAGGAACTGAAGTCCCATCTGCGCAGATTGTCGGTAAGACTGTAATGTTCTCTCGATTACCACTCTGTTGCTGATGTTGTATTTTAGCACCTGCTGGCCCAATAATGCGCTCAGTAACACCTATTCCCATCTGGATTCCTGTCTCATCTGCTCCGTAAACCAGCTCATCTTGTATATCATATTCTTCCCTGACTTCCTTCAGAAGTTTGAAGTACTCAGCCTTGGTTATCGGATTGACTGCTTGTCCTTGAGAACTATCCATTGCAGAAGACCAGTACATTCCAAGCCTATCACAATGTTTCATGATAAAACAGGTTGCCCAGTTCTTTCCTAGACCTGTTGTTGGAAATTTATCACAAAGGCGTGCCATTAAAATTTGTTCTGCATGTTCACGAAGCCTTTTTGGACTGAGAGGGAATCCACGACGTGCCATTTCAATCACAAAGTCCACAACAATGTCCCCTTCTTCCTTTGTCAGCCAGCCTTTCTTTCCATTGCTCTCTGTAAGAGTAACCCCTCCCTTGATAAGTCGTGCTAGTGTAGTATTGTCAATGGGTATCCGTTTGCAAGTCCTTGTGAATAGTGTTGCCGAAGTTCAGTTCGGAACTGCTTCAGAGAACCGGAACCGGTAGAACCGAACAGCAAAGTTCGGTTCTGTCCGGTTCTGGTTCTCTTGGTTCTGGGACCGGTTCTGTTCTCAGTTCTGAGATTTGGGTGTCCAGCCAGAACCGGTTTGAACTCAGTTCAAACCGAACTTTTTGTTATTTTATTTAAAAACCTGATGTCAGAAATCATTTGAAACCCAGACGGCAAAGCCGGCTATCCAAGTGAAAATTATATTTTCCTCTTTTCCTCCTCTCTTACGGTTCACCATGTTTGACCCTGATGTGCCTGCTCTCAGGCCTGATGGTACTCTCAAGGATGCATCTGAAATAGAATGGATCTGTTCTCCCAGTGCCGAAAAGCGGACTCTCCCACCTGAGTCCGTGGCAGGTGACACTTCTGGAAGTGATGGGAATGAACCTGTCAACCCGGCTCCTCCCAAACGCCTCAAGGGAAAAGAACCAGCACAACGTGTTGGTGGGAAGCGCATTGCGAGACCTTCAAATAAGGTCTCAGCATCGAAAGAACAATGCCTTTCCCCCAAAACTATTTTTTTTTTCAGCCGTTTTGAAGGTATATTTTCAGTTCTTATTTACTTGCAATGAACTGACTGTTATCTTATCAGTTGGTGAACATAAGTCACCGGTCCAAAAAGGTAAGTCCTGTTTATCTTTTACTTCTCTTATTCAATATTAACTTGATTCAAACCTCACAGCCAGGTCGACGACAAAGTCAAAACCAGTAAAATCCGCCCAAAAACGTAAACGCGCAAGCTCTGCACCTCCATCTCCAGAACAGCCCAATCCTCAAAAGGCTCACAAGTCGAATGCCTCAACAAAATTTATTGATGACCGAAATCCCCCGACGAGAAATATTGATGACAGTGATGAGTATGTGCAGGGATTTGGTGAGAATGGTGAAGGGGAGGACAGTGATGATGAGGAGGAGGATGGTGAGGCCCGAAAGGCTTATGCCAAGCTGGAAGCCAACAGGCTTGCTGAAGGCTGCAAAAAGGTATGTTGAAAATTTTTGTTGTGCAATACTTACCAATTCTACAACACAGCCTAATCGGAGGAAGCACAACCATCGAGGCCATGATGATCATACACGCGACCTCCGAGCAATGTTCACAAAAGTGACTTGGAACGAGGATGTAAAGACCTTAAATGGTCATATCTGCAATGTTTGCAAGTGAGTACCATTGGTTCTTTTCAAATTTGATTGTTTTATCTGTTTTTCAGTGCCTTTTTCACAGGTGGAAACTCAACTCTTTGGAAACATATTTCAAGGTAATATTTCTCTCTCTTCATAACTAGTTTGACTGGCTGATTCTCTGTCTCAGGTTCTGGGGGACCCACGGCGAGACATACCTCCAGAAGTGCAAAGAATTGGAAGTCGAGCCCCTTCCCACCGCTTTGCCTCCACAGGAGAACTCTGGACTTCCTGAAGATTCGTTGTCACAACAAAGCATTGATGGCTTTGCCAAGTCCATACCCAAGTGGTCAAAGGAGGGACTTCTGGAGCATATCGTCGATTTTGTTGTATCCGACGACCAGGTCAGTCTTTTGCTGGCCATTGAACGCTTGAAAAGACACTTTAAGGTATGTTTCCAATTATTTCTTGTCATTTTCTCTCTGGTAATATTGCGTTTAGACTATTCCTGGCAAAATATCCATCATGTTTGATGCATGGACATCAAAGTCCTATGACCTGTACCTCACCATAACTGCCCACTATATCGACTCTCCACCAGATCAGCCGTATGAGTGGCAACTCAAAAGTAAGGTTCTTGGTTTTGAGGAGCTGCGTGGGCGACACAGCGGTGAAAATATGGCCACCATGATCTCCGAGGTCCTTGACGGATATGATATTAAAGACAAGGTTCGTAATTGTGTCCTCTATTTTTGGGTTAAACTCAATATAACACAGCTTGGATGGGCGACCGCTGACAATGCTACCACTAACGACAAGGCTCTCTGCTCGCTTGACCGGAATTTGAATACAGACAGGGTGTTCCTCAAGAAATGGACTGCCCAAGATCGTCGTGTTCGGTATGCTTTTTTCTATGTCCAAAATTTGAAAGCTTATCAAAGTAAGATGCATGGAACATACCATCTACCTTGCAGCTGGAGATTTCGTCAAAGCAATCGGTCCAAAGACCAAGACATGGACCAGAAACTGTACCGCATTTGTTGAGGATGCTAACAACAATGATGAAAATGATGGAGATGAAGACTGGGCTGCCGACTGGAACAAGCTTGAGCTGCTCCCTGACGAGCAAGCTGTTGATGATGAGATTGAGTTTACAGCTGGGGACACACTTGGGAAAGCCCTTGCCCTCGTCAATCAAGTAAGTTCTATTATGATGATTCCTTTTTTTTTCTCAGCCCTATGGTTAGATTTGTGCATCACCACAGGCGAAAGCCTACTTTGCAAAATGCTGCGCTGAGGAAAAATTCCCTGAGCTTGAGCTTATTAAATGGGTTTGGACACGTTGGGGGTCAATGCATGACCTCATTGACCGCTTACTAGAGTGTCAGGCAGTAAGTCTATTCCTCTTTTATCTCTGATAAATACTGATTGTATTTGTGTAGGCTGTACTAAAGTTTTGTACGCTGGCTGACTACAATCTTCCGAAATTGAAGAACAAGAAATATTCAGATTAAAAACTCGAAGATGATGAATGGAAGCTTCTGCAATTAATCAGAGAAGTTCTTCAGGTCTGTCAAAGATTGTCTAAATTTACTGTCTATTCTAATACATACATCAGGAGCCACAAAATGCACAGTCCTCCTTCTCATCTGAGAAAGAACCGACCTTGTGGAAGGCAATTCCAATTCTGGAGTGCCTTCAATCCCGATGGAAGATATTGGTGAACGAGCCTAAGTTTGCACCAGTTCGCCATGCAATTCTTAAAGGTATCAACAAGCTTAGCAAGTGGTACTTGAATGTTAAAGAATGCGATACCTATTTTACTTGCCTGGGTTTGCTATATTTTGATATTATTGTATGTAAAACTGACTGATGATTTACTTAGTATTACATCCTGGGATCAAACATGTTTACTGTAAAGAAAATTGGGATAATGATTCATTTGCGAGGGGGAAAGAAAGCTTTGAGAGAATGGTATGATTTTTTTTCAATCATCAATCTTCATCTAACCTTTTCAATTTAGTTTTATTCTTACCATGAGGCACCAAAGAAATCCAAGTCTTCGTCTGCAGCCACCAACAATAAATCAATGCCTTTTCAAGGTTACGGCTCAAACTTCATTCTTTCAACTCTAAGTAATTCATCATCTCAGCAAGATACAGCACAGGATCCCCGAAAAGAACTATGTGACTATCTCGAGAGCCCCTGGGAGCCAGATGTACATGATCCGATCAAGTGGTGGGGTGTAAGTATTCATTTTTCATGACTTATTTTCATATCTTCTAATTAAATCCCTAGTATCACTCTCAGCAATACCCTACCCTGTCCAAGATTGCGCGTGACTACCTTGCTATTCAAGGGTCGTCGGTTGCATCTGAGAGGGCTTTCTCAAGTGCAGGTATCACTGATGACCTTCGTCGCAACCGCACAGAAAACAAGGCTTTCAGATATTTGCAAATTTTAAAGTTTGCATATAAGACTAACTTTTTGAATGCATTAGATGTTGCTATGGCTCATGAGCCATTTCAGGTAGTAGAAATAGATTAGTTGCATTTAAGTATGTGGTTATAAAGTGATTTTCGGGATTGTTTGCATTTTTTTGCGGTTCATCGGTTCGAACCAGTTCTAGAACCGGAACCGAACAGGCAGAACCGGTTCTACGCGGTTCTGTTCCGGTTCCGGTTCTGTTCTGGCTGAGGACTATCAGTTCGGTTCTCGGTTCTCTAAAAAGGGTTGAAGAACCGGACTGAACCGAACTTCGGCAACACTACTTGTGAAGTGGTCATCAGATACTAATTGGCAGAGCTTGCGCATTGACATTGGTTTTCCTGTTTCGGGATCCATTTGTTTGGCATGAAAAAGAGAAACAGCTTGTGCCATGAGGTTGTTTTTCTCCTTTCTTGCTATTTGTGCCTTGAGCACATCCGATTTTGCATGGTTTACCATAGTTTTTTTCGAGAATAGGATCATTGCCCCTGCGGTTATGAGTTCCGAAAATGGCAATTGTGACGCAATGTGACGTTCATCCGCACATCCATTTGGAGCCAAATTTCAGCCTTTTGGTCGTTTCTGGTTTACTCAGGCATTGAATAAACTTCTAACCATGTGCATCCTGAGCCTTATAGAATAATATACCATATTGTGTCCAAGAAGTGGCTCTTTTTCAAGATTTAAGCACAAGATCATACAAATAAAATTCACTTTTTGGTGCAATTGATACTTATTCGTATTTAGCAAGAGATCGGGATATCTGGGAGTTTAGAAATTTGGGATTAACATAGATATGATATATTCAAACAGTACCCGAAAATAATTAAGGTAATTGCTTTAAATTTGGGCCCAGAAACATGTTTTGACTCATCGAGTGGGGCAACTCATTGACTGGTGAATTACTGTATTGCCTGGAATTTCGGGGGGTGGGTCTCCAACCTTTAGTTCTGCTTCAATTCGTTCCCGAGCGCGGAATACTTTGGACTGTAGATAGTGTGAATGTGAGGGTAAGGCTGACTGTTTTCCAGTCGGAAGTTTGTCTGGTTTTGGCAGGGAAGCGTTGGCTTTAAAAAGATGCTCGTAATTCTGGTGGGAAAGTAGATGTTCAATATGAAACGGAACAAGGAAAGAAAGAAGTAACCTTCATTATTTGCTGCATTTCATCTCCCCGCTTGACGTTTAGAATCAACTGGGCCTCGTCTAAAGTCATGCGATGCTGTCGCGTAAGTTGGTCCGTTGGCGAACTTGAAGTGGCATGACCAACACCAGCTGCGTCGTTACCCATGACGCTTTGTGGAGAGTGTTTCGCATCTGGAAGAAGTTGTGGTGTGGCGGACAGGTGACAAGAAAAGTCTGGACGAACTTTTGACCGCTTGCCTGCCAGCTTCAAAAAATGCCTTCCCTAAAATTCTACTACCGGTGATGAGAATTTGGACAAGAGCTTTTGGAGAAGACTAAGATAAGTAAGCACAGAGAATAAGACAGAAATATCTGGGCAAGTACAGACCATGAAGGGTAGTGGTCAAAGGTTGGTCCCAAATTTTACTAATACCATTGCCATACTATACAGGTCACGTGGCCGAGCCCTTATTTTTGGTCTTAACCCTTATAACTTGAAATATAACAGACAAGATGCTCGATGACAACCAGTTCCAGGTTGCAACAACCTCTCTTGTCCTCTCTGTACCTCCAATATTTGCGGGGAATCCAAAGGGAGGTGTAGAAGAAATGTTAGATTCAATGATCATGAGGTATCTACATTCAACGCTGCCCTCGAAGCCATCTTCCAACTCTGTCAGATACGTTCCAGCCTTGCAAGGAGTTGTACTTTCCCATTCCAACTTGAAATTTTTGAATAAGACAGCAACCATTCGAGGGGATTCACCTTTTCTCGTCTGTACAATTGCATTCGATGCTACTGTATGGAGTCCTCGTGTTGGAATAAAGCTTTGCACGTTCCCCTTTTTTTTTTTTTTTTACTTCGACCTAAATCAAAATTTTTGGCAGTGGGCAAGGTCAATTTATGTTCTCCAGATCATATTTCTCTCCTGGTCCATCGGACCTTTAACGTGTCGATACCGCGGTGCCATATACCAGTGGAAGACTGGGAATTTGAATACGGTGCCGCCGAAAACGACCCGGAATTTGGGTATGGACAAGGGGGAGATTTCCATGACGAAAGTACAGAAGAAATGAATGAGGACGCTGGCGATAAATGGGTGCATCGGGTGACGGGCGAGACCTTGGCAAATAAGGTGGTGGAATTCACAGTAATTGGGTATGTCAATATCAATATAATGTCATCAGGAGTACATGGATTCATTGGGAAATAGGCTTACCGTGGCCAACGAAATGCTATCTTTACTGGGTTCCTTACAGGCTGAACCATTTTCTGCTATACACAAGGCTGTGAAGGCTCATAGTGAGATGCCAAGCGAAGGAGAGGAGCCTTCTAGTTCAGAAGATACATTTGAACTGTTAGGAAATATGTATGAAGCAAAACGCAAGACGTCTCGGAGCCAGGAGCGAACTGATTCTGAGAGAAAAAAAAGGCGGAAGTAGTTGTTGTGGCTGTGATATTTATTGGCTTGTATCTGTACCTTTATGACGACTAATCCATCCCACATCCTCATTGCCCGCAACTCTCGTGGTCTAAACAACCCAGCTGCCTCCCTCAGCTCACCAACAGAAACTCATGCCGCAGCTTCGGGTATTTTCAGATCCTCCGGTGCCTCTCCCTGGCAATTTGAAGATTGCGAAACGGACGATATCGCATCAGAACTCAGCACAGAAGACGATGATGAGTCTATCGACATTGATGAAACTTTTACAAAAGCTTGCAGGTTTCCCGGCACTGTAAAAATTGTGGTTGAAAGTACCACTTTCTGGTTTGGACACTTCAATCAGCTTTCTGTGCCACTCGCCAATACCATTTCATTTGTGTCAGGACCCACAAAGAGATATTATTTTTTGCTTCTCCATTCTTCGAAGCTGCATTGAGTGGCAACTGGTCAGAGACCGCACGCCCACCATCTATGTCATCTGTGGTAACAATTTCCAACTTGGCATCTGAGCAATCTGAAGGGAATATTCAACAAGAAGATTGGACCAAGAGCAAGAATCCTTCCGCGAGCATAGAATCAGAGGATTTAGAAGTCACCCTAGAATTCGGCTCCTTACGAGGTGGCAATCAAACTCGCGACCACAACTCTCCCAATTATTCAGTGATGCTGCAGAAAGACGAAGACACCACTCATCAAGATAGTTCCGCATCAACTTCAGCCACGACTGTTGAATTGATGGGGTCTCAAACAGAGACGGAGACTCCCTCATCCATAAAAAAAGTTCCTGCTGCCCAGGCAATCGTGCGTCGACACCCAAAGAATGGACCGGATGCCCTCATTGTGTTGAAAGAAGAAAAAGTGAGCTCTCTGACCTTCCTTAATGTGTGACAGGATGATCTAGCATATTTGTCCGCACCAGGCAAACACTTTCCACGATTTCCTGAGATTTGTATACCCACAGTGGGCTTGTTTGAATCGCTCTTTGCTTGCAACGGTTACTGATTAAGGAATAGGATGGAATGCACCATCACTTGGAATAATGTTGGCGGCCTCATGAATATTTCTCACAAACTTTGCGTTCCATCATTGCAAAGAAAGTGCCTCACTTTTCTACTCACACATGCTGCGGGAAAACCAATTAAAGCCATGCGAATCGCGGAAATTTTTGAGGAGGAGGAACTTTATCGAGAGTCAAGTCGTTTTGTTCTCGACAACCCAGGAGGTTGGACTGAACAAGAGTTAAATACGCTGAGTCAAGAAACACTTCTCAAGTTAGAAAAGCGGTAGGTCCATCGTCAGATACATCTTCTCTCTTATACCTTTGTGTGCCAGGAGAAATTGGTTTTTGGAGCGTGTTTTGAAGCTAGGATTGACTATGGTTGCAAAAGAATATCAATGTGCAAGTCAACAATTCTAAATTGGTTATGAAAACCTCAGTCTTTACCCTGCTTCTGATCTAGTGCCCTAGCTGCTCCGATCCCTTAGTCTGTGCTCGACTTTTGGAAGAGAAATGGAGGCAGGCATATCATGCCGTCTTCCGCTTTGGTAATACAATAGATCGCTTTTCAAAAAAGAAAAAACTTTTTCACACTAGCGACCAGGGCCTCCACAGCCATCGATGGTGTTTCGTTACCTTCGTATGCTGGAAGGTGTCAGTCCCCCACTTTCTTTAACACATACGGCGTGTCAAGCTAGTGCGAAAGCCTTTATTTCCACGCGTACGTTTATTCCCATATCTTATGAAAGACATCGAATATGTTTCTTACGCTTCTGTAGTGTTTGATAGGATGTTTTCATTGGGCGTTCGTGGAGGCGGCGTCGATGCGACACCTGTGGGTGGACGCGTTGCTGTGGCCGCTGCAGCAGGGGCAGTAAACGGACCAAGACGGCATTTTTTATATTGCTCTTTAAAACCAGATGCTTCTTCTAAGAATAGAAAGTCAAGGGAATGATATCAATTAAACATCCTGCTGTAAATAAAATCATTTTACTGTTGTGCAAATCCTAGCATTGTGACTACCATTCAGGCAGGATACTACAAGGCTACCTTGCTTGCCGTATTTTTGTCTAGAATACATCCGCCATAGGAAAGCTGAGAGGGTATATGTAAGTAAACAGATATATGGATACCATGTGATGGGTAAAAGAAGGAAAAAGTCAATAAATCTAATAAAAATGTGTTAAGTTATGAACTCAAGTTTTTTATATTAAAGACTTGAGGAGCATTATCCACCAGCCACTCGACACAGAGGGCTTTGCCGGCCATATCATTAAACTCGGCCCCGAGATCCCTGGATCTCATTAGCGTGGCTAAACGTTATCATGGGTGAGTAATAAAAGGGGTAGACGGTGATGTGAGAAGAATGCTTACGTCCAAAGACAACGCCCAGGTTGCGACTGTTCATGAGGTTTTCTTCGCAGTGATCGCCAATACTAACATAGATGTCAGCATTTCACTTGTCTTCGAAATTGGAGTTCTCACTGGTTCAAGTGCAACATCAACATTCGCAAAGTGAAATAATGTTCATCGGGTAGTCTGTTCACCAAGTCAATCAAGGATTTGTTCTTGAAGGAAGGGTCTCGAATTGACACTGCGGCCACAAATTGATCGTGGAGATCGAAAGTCAGCAGAGGGACTGGTAAAGAGCGGAAATAGGTCTTGAGAACAGATGTAACGCTGCAGATATCATTGAATTTATCGGCGTCGCAAAGATCGAAAGAAGCATAATCTCCTCGTTCAAACATCTGGGTGATGAACTTCGATTGACTCGAGCCTCCAGTTTTTCGATAGATCCCCTCATATTCCAAGGCTTCGAACGAATAAGTATCCACCTTGGAAGTGGCGACTAAGGGAAGCTCACCTCGCGCCTCTACTGCTTCGATGCATTTTTCGACTATTACAGGAACCTGCCGTTCTTCATCTTCCGAGTCGGCACGCACTTGCTCAGTCAGATCTCGACCAAACATGGAAGGTGCTAAGAGAAAGTTGAGACAATATATATGATTGCAAATGTAATAAATTTGCTTACGCATGGGCATTGACTGTGCCTCGTCTCCCAAAGCATTCTGATGTTGGGTACAAGAAATTTGTACATTGGCGATGCACCGGACGTGAACGGATATTGAACAAACTGAATTTCTTTATACGTATAAAGCACACAAACCAGAAGAATACACATACCCGTACAACGTAGTTGAGAACCCCACATTTTATCGCTGCAGTGATCGCAACGAGTGAAGCGTAAGACGCTCACCTGTTGGAAATTATGCTCAAAGGGAACTTTTCCTTTGTTTGACTCTGGGTTGAAAGTGGGAGAAACGAGCTCTTTCGCCTTTGTGCCAGGCCATTTAAACTTTGGCTTGACAGGGGTGTGTAACTCGTCAGACTTGGAAGTTTTGATGAATCTGGAATCTGGATTCTCATCGTAGACGGCAGAAGAACCGCTCGTCGAAGAGCTCAGCGAGGGCGCAATAAGATTGGGGTGATGTAAATGAGAGCGTGCGTTATCGGACGAATGTCTAGTTGTGTCCTGAGGTATTCTTGCCGGTGATTCTGTAGCACTCTCAACCCGACGCGTATAGACTGCGCTGAGTTGTGCTAATTCTTCGTTCCGTGCGTTCAGGACTGTCGTTTCCTCTAGGAAGGCATCTCGGACTGCCTTGAGTTCCGAAATTTCCCTACTCAAAGCCTCTTTCTGCTCGGTCAAAGGGATAAGCTCCCGCTGATATTGGCTCCTAATGGTGTCTAACCGCTTCGTTAGCGAACGGCCAAGATTGCTGGCCGCTTTATCAGGAGGATTTGCAGTCGAACTGTAAACCACGCAAATTAAGTGAGAGAACGACTAAACAACAATTGACCAACCTTTTGTTAGCGGAAAGTTCCTCTACTTCAGCCAAAGTCATATCACGTTCGACCTTTAATCGAGACAGGTCATGCTCTAATCCAGACAGATTCTCGTTCAGTTCCTTTGAGAGTTGTTGTCGGAGTTCCTGACGGCGATGATCTTCAGATAACACTGTCAGCCGAGCCGCCTGACCAGAGAGTAGAACTCGTAAACGCGTGACTTCCGCTTCAGCATCGCGACGAGCTTTTAGTTCCCGATCGTATTCGGCTTGTGCCACAGTCAAGCCATCGACATATTGTTTACTCTCCATCTACACAATTTGAGCACGTTATGCGAGGGTCAAAAATGGAAAACTACATACGTTCATTCCTTCCACCTTACCCGTCAAATTGTGGTACTCGGTCTTCTGTGACTCAATAAGTTCGATGATCTCATCGACTAAGCTTATGCCAATATGAAGATGTTGGGCCCCCGTCTTCTTGGCACGATTCGATGTTTCCTGAAGCGTCTTGTAGATGAAATCCGAAGTGTTTCGCCCCAAACTAACTGCGATGGTAGACTCCGGCTCAGTAATTGTGATATGAGTTTGGTCTAAATAGATCCTAGGATCACTGGAGCTACTAGACTCATCGCCATGCATTTTGGAGGAAGAAAGGACAGGAAGAGGAGCAACTTCAGGTCTAAAAGGTTGGCTGTCGCTTATTTCTGGAGGAGGAAGTGTAGCATTCTCCTCACTTGTATCAAGGGTCGAGGTGGCAACCAGGGAAGGTGGAGTAGTCAAAGCATCATCATCTTGCTTTTGTCTGGTAAGTATCGCAATGTCGTCCAGTGACATAATTCCGCCCACAGAACCCAAAAGTTCGGAAAAATCAGTCGTATTCAAGGAGAATCGGATGGGTGGCAACGCCGGCGCGATGAAGGTAGAATGAGACATACGTTCTACGCGAAGAGAATCCAAAAGATCCCCAGAAATGTCCGCAAATTGTGACATTTCGGAGGTATCTAGATCTACTTCGGTGTTGTAGGCAATGGGGCGTGTACCATTGCTCTCCTTCGGGGGCGCTGGGGGAAGAATATTCCTTTTAGTGTGTGGCCCTTCCAGCTCGTTTTCGGGTTCTGTATCAGTCCCACTTTCGATGCTATGAGGCACGTCGGCTCGATAAGCGGGAGATGCTGACCGCGAAGCGTTCGTTGAGCGACATCCCTCAAGACTAACGTTGGAGATAGAAGAAAATCGTTTCCGTACGTTATGCCCATTTACATCGGTAGGATTCAAGGTTGCAAATGATCGCTGACCTTGAGGCACCTCATGAAGCGGTAGAGGTTTTACAGAAGCAAGAGCCTTTGAAGAGGAATCCAGGTCTAGTGTTACACTTGTGGGAGAGGACATCACAACCGTGTCGTCAACGCTTGCTTGGATCGATGACGATTGGGAATGGGACGAATGGCGGCCGTTTTGCATCAGACCGGCTGCTGATGGATTGCTGTAAATTGAATCGTTGCGCGATGGAGGACGAGAGGACGGTCTGTTTTTGAAGGAATAGTTGGGGGCAGTCAAATGTGGAAGAATGGTAGAGTAATTGAGGCTTTGTGATTCAAGTCTAGAAGAGTAGTTGGGCGAAGCAGAAGAGGGTATAACTTTTGGAGGTGAAAGCGATAGGCCGGGGTCAATAGAACGGTGTTCATCGAAATCTGATGTTACGAAAAGTCCTTCGGTAGGCACATTGCTTTGTAGTGCTTCCGAGAATAGGCTCCCAACATTCGGCAGAATTAATTGCTGCTCGCGAGAGACATGTAAGGGGCGAATGCCGTCATCATAAATTGTCCTCTTGCCCGAGTCCAAACTTGGGGAGGCTAAAGGAATAGGGTGCGGGTTGTATCTCGAAAGCTGATGACCCGTAGAATCGGAGTGAGACTCAATAGTAGGTTTAGCGAAAGTCCCTCGGCTATGGCGCTCTGGGGGTGGAGCTGCAGTGACAGAGAGAGACTGTGAGGGAGAAGAAGTTGAGGGTGAAAGACGAGTAGCATCTGAGGGTCTTCCCCCAGCAGCATGAGAATAGGAGGGCGGTAGAACTTCAAAGGTATCCTTGGTATAGGGTCCACGAACTGTTTTCTGGGGCGCCCGTAGAGTGTCCGATGGAGTGCGAATCGAAGAAGACGGGGACATTTGCAATTTTGCTGATTCAGAACGAGATTGTCCTTCGCCAACCAAGTTCTATAGGGGAATTAGATTGATCAAATGTAAAAAAAATAGTTCTGCTATGAGAGATATTTTACCTCGCTATGATGAAGCTGATTTTTCCCATCATGTTCTTTAGACTTTGATGAAGCGCTCCCGCCTTGAGTCTTTCCTCTCTCTGCTTTCTTCTGGGCATGTTTTCTTATCTTGATCATACGTTCGTTGTGACAATTCATGCAGTAAATGCCTTGACTAGTCTTGGCGAAGACAAGTTCATCAATGCGATTGGCACAAACTTTGCACTTGAAGCAATGCGCATGGTATGAATCATCACCTGTCATGATAGCTTCGTCAAGGATCGGAAGGTGACAAATGTTGCAACTATAGGAACAGTTGGCGCAGATTGGGGAACCATCAGATAGGAGCAGAAGATTGGTGTCGGCAGTGACTTGATTTCGACACTTTGCGCACTTGAAGCAGTCTACGTGGAAGAAAGACTGACTGTTGAAGATGAGAACCTGGATATTGAGAGACGTAAATAAATTACCCAAAGGCAACTACGAGACCGCCTTGTTCATTTACGGCGGACTTCTTGCAACCCGGACATAGCCTGTCGTCCAGGTTATTGGGGTGACTAGTGTGTTGGAGGTCAAGATGGGAGTGTTCACGAAGCGGAATGTCCTGAGGCAGGGTGGCCAGCATTAGGCTCTAGATTGGGTGGAACCAGCCGCACTGTATGTAAATACTTATATGTGATATAGAGAGAACCTGTGCTAGAGACTTGCTGCTAGCGATAAGTAGTACAGAGTAGATGTGTTACCGTCACCGTCACAAAAAAAACATGGCTCTTATCACAATCTGCGGCTTTCCATCCTCAGGAAAGTCAACCCGTGCAGCCCAGATTCATAACTTCATATTAGAAAAAAAACCCCTCTTAAATGTAGTTATCATATCAGATCATTCATTGGGATTATCCCCCAATGAATATAGCCAAGCCAGCTCAGAAAAATCTGCAAGAGCAACCCTCTTTGCTGCGGTACAGCGACACATGGCTGTTGACACAATCCTTATAGTCGACTCTCTCAATTATATTAAGGGCTTCCGTTATCAATTATACTGTGCAGCCCGAGAGTTGAAGCTGAGAACTTGCACAGTGCGCAATCATTTCTCCCCTTATTATTATCATATTCATCAACCAACCGAAAGGTATTTGTCGTTGCAAGTCCAGATTTATGCAGAGAATGGAATGCATGTAGGCAAGCGGCCGGTATATACAACTCAACCACGTACGTCAACATTTGTTCTCACTAGCTGCTCTGTTCATATTGTACAGCCTTGAAAACCTCCTCCTAAGGTTTGAAGAGCCTTCCTCAATGGTTAGATGGGATGCGCCTCTATTTACCGTCATGTGGAACGACGAGGAAGTTCCGGGCATTCAAATATGGGAAGCAATCACTCAAGGGAGCCTCAAACCACCCAACTCTGGCACTCTCGCGGTGAGACTTTAAGTCCATCAAGTTTTGATGTTACTGAAGATGGCTTAGGTGGCAAAACCTCCAGCAGATGCGTTAAATATCCTCGAAAAAACCACGACTGCGATAATCTTGACTATCGTTTCAAATTCATCTCAATCTAGCGGTGGATCCATCTCTATTTTCATTGGTCGGAACTTCAAACAATCTATCACACTTCCTCCACGCAATATCACTCTGTCAGAGTTACAACGGCTTAAAAGGCAATTTGTGATTGTCCATAAAAAAGCTATTACTTTGGGAACAATCGAACGGGGTGCCGTTGGCTGGGAAGAGGAAAGTATCGCAAAAAAATTTGTTGAGTTTGTAGAGGAACACCTAAAATCATAATTCTAGTATCGTCTCCCGCCTTTATACCCTTTCTGCCCGCCAAAAAGATGCATACCTAAATAAGTTTCCAATCAGTCCATCGAATTTCGACGTTTATCTGATAATTTGCTCACATATTGACACGATCAATGGCGCACGAGCTTTCTCTGATCGCGACGGGACTGACCTTGAAGCCGGCCTCCTCGAAACTGATCATAGGATTTATGTGGTTGAGTTTATGTAAGGTGTTAAATAAAGGAAAGCCATACACTCTGTTGTACCAAGGATGTTTTCCAGCCGATCGCCAGAATACCAGGCCGCCGGGTGCGACTACCCGGTAGAGTTCTTGGATTTCTTCGTCGACATCTGTTGAGCCTGGAGCAAACCAATCAAGGTGGTCCATCACCAGCGCTCTGGTGAGTGACCATCGTGATAGACCCTGAAGGACACTTTGAATTCGTCCATCAGAATCAACGTTGGGGTATATATGTTTAGCAGCTCACTTCACAAGGGAATTTGTATGCAAGCGGAAAGCATCCAGAGACGCAGGATCCCCGTTCTTTAAAGATTCAAATCCTTTGGGCGTCAAGTAAAGCGGGCATGATGCGTCTGTATAATGCCCTAGAAGCGCCTAAAGAGCTTGGTCAGTACCGTGACGCCAATAAACACTGCTTCGAGGTTGGCTCACTAAGAGGTAGAAATATGAGCCAGTCTTGAAAAGATGGGTCGAAGCGAGTGGGTCCAATGTGTTCATCACATAGTCGTAAAAAGTCCCTTCCTCCAAAATCATTCGTCGCTGGTTCAGCGGCACGCCAAGAGCATTCCAACAGAACATAGGACTCTTGAGCAAGGCCACTACGGCAGGGTTGAGGAGGACAGGCCGAAGCTTCTCACGCCAGATCCTGACTTGTTCCTCTAACGTATCAGAGTCGCACATCTTCTTCACATCGTTCGTGACACGAGCGATTTTGAAGATAAATTTGGCAAGGCGCAATGCCAATCCACTATAACCGTGCATATAGAAGGAGGAGGCAAAGGCGTCATTATTAGCACGCCAAAACTGATATGCACTTGATGACAAGTAGGGGGAGATCTTTGAATCAAGCAGGGATAGGAAGTCTAGATGACGGCCTCGACCGAACATAGAGAAAAAATCATCATAATCTAAGCTCTGGATGGCTGCCAGTTTGAGTTCTAGGAGATGACCTTGACTGGGAATGAAATATGAGGGAGAAATCTTGAACAAACGAATATAAATACACAAACCAGGGGTTCATGTCAACGCAATGAATCTAGCCATAGGTTAGTTAGCACACATGCGAAATTTCTCGGTTCTCGAGTGAAATAGATATTACACTCACGCGATTGGGTCGTGCGCCAATAGCATAATGTAAGGCATTGTCGCCGGCAGACGTTATAACAAGCATGGTGTCGTCTTGGGTCAAATGAAGGGCTTTCATGTCTTCAAAAGGATCTTCCTAGTGACAGTGATGGGACAATTTCCGCTTTACTATCTTATTTGTACGTACCCAAGTGAAAGAGTATATAAAGGTCCTAAATTCTTTGTGAATAGGCTGCTCATAGTAAGGTAAACGCCAGGGCTACAATTGTGACTTGAATTGAAGTCTACTGCAAAATTAGCAGTGGGCACTCACTGTCTTTATTTGGTAATGGAAGGAGCTTAGAGGTGCAGTTATATTGATGACGCTTCTTCTATCGTCGGAGGAAGACCTTGCCTCTATATTATGAGATGCATCAGAAACGACCAGCGAGGGAACCAGTTTTGTATTCTTGAACTCTAGGGACAATACTGGTGAGCAATTCCCAATTGTGTTGCCTCCCTCCACCTCAAAAGCGTGACAGAAACGAGTAACGTCACAAGAACGAGATCGACCCAGCCAGACATAGTAGGGTCTGATAAAACCGTCATTCCAAACACGGTAAACTGTTGAAGCTAGTGGCACTCACATTCTGACAATGAATGGCAAAAAGAATTTGTTGCGTCCATTATAGTTTTTAACCTATAATCATAGGAGACCGTGCCACAGGACTTAAAATAATGTGATGCTTACAGTTCCAAACTTGTATTCCAGGTATGATCGTCGTGCAGGGTCAAGATGGACCTAAGAAGAAGATAACTCAATAACAATTTTACAATACGAAAGTTTGGGATTACGTGATCAAAATCGAACCATATTTGCCAAAACCATCGGGACAGCCATACGCACTCTTTGCTAATACCACCAATCGCTCTTTCATGAAGAGATGGGTCTTTCTTGGCAGTGTAAAAGTCTACGACACTCAGAAGTCCATCATGGGGCGATAGGAGATGCTCAATCCTGTCCAAAGCTGCATAGTAGTTTGGAATCTATTATCACGATTGAGCATGCTCCTTCAAAAGTGCGAGGGACAATAAACACACCATAGACAAAGAATAGCTCAGGGTAACGAAACTGAGACTTCCTTTGGGATCTGCTCCGTTTGACCATTCTGGAAGGAAGAACTCAGTCGCATCTTGACATAAGACATGCACATTTGTCCACCCTCGTTCTTCAAAGCGCCTTCTGGCGATATTAAGCAATGGTTCGCAAAGGTCAACGACATAGATAGCATCGAAAGAGGCAACAGGGTAATATTTGTCCATCAGTTCAATATTGTGGCCTACAGCCAAAATCAGTATGTCATGTTAGATTCATGAATAAACCTACCCGTTCCTCCACCAATATCAACCCAGATAAATCGCTTTTTAGGTGAAGCCTCTCGGAGGTGGCGCAAGTGAGCAACTGAAAGCTTCAGCATAGTATCACGGCCACGAAGAAGTACGTTGCGCGTTGAGTCGTACACTTCTGCCTGTCCGCGGTAGAACTTAACAGAGTTGTGAGCATGATGGTGAGAGGTATTGATGTGTAAGACAAACCTCATCCAACCTAGCTTTTTGATCTTCTGTGCTGAATGGACGAATGAAACAATGCCAGAAAAACCTCAGCTGTGGAGAGAGGGCGCGAGTGAATAGTAGTATCAAAGCGCCGCAGATGAATAGGCCGATAGTCGAGTACGAAATCAAAGAATGGGCAGAGCTTTCCAAAAGCCTATATACATATAATATAGAGGTCAAACGTCACCAAATGCAAAGAAGAATAATCAGTCAACCTTTGCGAGACGAAAAGCTGTAACATTGCGGGCAAACTGATTGTCGAAGAGTAAACATGGGTCTTTATATGTAGCAATTAAGCTCATGGTTGCTGCTTTTGCCCACGAGGGTTAATGGAACGAACGTGCGGTGCCTTGCCTGGAATGCAGAGCCGTCAAGGTCACGTCTGGACCTTAGACCTTAAACTCGCCCCTCGTTATCATAGGCTGGACCATGTTTGTGGACCAACAATTGTCCTCCAGGTTTAAATACCCGACCTTATTCAACAAACATATAAGTAATATTTTTTTTTGTATGATTCTCTATCAAATATACAAATAGGGCTGGTATTTGTTATATTTGAGAGAAAATTATAAGTAGCAAAAATTATTGCCTACCCTTTATTTCTTCTACTTATATATATTTGTTAAATATGTTCCCTCGTGGCATTTTTGCCACCCTCTTAACCAATGGCGTCAAAATTCTACAAGGACGGCAAATAGTATATGACTCAGAATACAACAAATTTCTGCAACCTTATTTGTATACGGAAGATAATAATCATGCTTATAGTAGTACACCATAACGTGACAAGGTCACGAAATTGATGACACGACGACGACAACTCGTTCCTTTCTCTCAAAGCTCCATCTGACTTTCGACATTTCTCTTTTCCAGTGCTCACTGTGTTGAGATACGATTGTTTTGTAACGATATGTGACCACGTGTGACGACGTGTGATCTTCGACTCGATATGCGATAATCGATATGCAAATATGTGAGGATGTAAGTAATAAAATAATCAGTAAGTTTTTAGATATTTTGCGGGGACAATTTTGGGCGAAGGCAAGCAAGCTTCCACTTTTTATTTCGATGTCATAGAATATATATACATGTTTTACCTTGTCTCAGTCTGGTTCAATCCCAGATACTCCGCTTGCTGAGGTAATTATTCTCAACACTCCCCTTCAAGCGGGGAGTGTTGAGAATAATTACCTCAGCAAGCGGAGTATCTGGGATTGAACCAGACTGAGACAAGGTAAAACATGTATATATATTCTATGACATCGAAATAAAAAGTGGAAGCTTGCTTAGGTAAGGCTTTGGTAAATATATCAGCAGTCATTTGTGCCGTTGGTAAATATTTAGTGATCATATTTTTATTATCAATTTGATCACGAATATAATGATGCTTCAAAATGTTTGGTCCTTTTGTGATAGCGCAGATTTTCAGCAATGGCTAACGCACTTAAATTATCGCCGTATATTAAAGTTGGTTCCTTTTGTGGAAATCCGATTTCGGCATATAAATTATGTAACCATGTAGCTTCTCGTGCCGCGTCAGAAAGACACACATATTCGGCTTCAGTAGTTGATAGGGAAATAATATTTTGCTTTTCCCAACCCATATATAGGTATTGGTTCTATTGGCTTATAGTCAATGAAGGCAGATCGTACATTTGTTAAATGTGATGTAGTTGCCGAATCGGCATACCAAGGGTAAAAGGAAACAACATCATCATTTTGAGGTAAAATGGGACTAGTTACATAACTCATTTCTGCATCGTCCTCGTCTTGTGCGATATTAGCGCGTTCCTTTCCCTTTCCGGGTGGTTTGTCACCCCAACACTTTTCGGTTTGATGACCAAATTTTCCGCACTTGCTGCATTTGGGTTTCTGTTACGATTTTTATTCCTTCACACACTCTTTTTCTTTGAACTATACTTTGGATCTTATCTTATAGGAACAACGATCTCTTGATCTCTTGATCATATCTTTTGATCATATCTCTTGATCATATCTCTTGATCATAT
>Ga0193743_1001044_pt1 | contig 21147 bp, 20 predicted proteins | sample L2c2metaG_FD_143038 | JGI IMG/M metagenome (GOLD analysis project Ga0193743, IMG submission 143038) | Soil microbial communities from a riparian zone of the East river system, Colorado, United States - L2c2 | ecosystem: Environmental > Terrestrial > Soil > Riparian zone | place: USA: East River... | reverse complement strand
ACCACTGCGGGGGGTGGTCCGGGTGCGAGTGGTAGAAGCCGACGATGTCGAGGCCGAGGGTGCGGGCTTGGCGCTGGATGCGGATCAGCTCCACAGGAGCGATGTTGTAGCGGTTGTGCGCGGAGTCGGTGCGGGTGTTGCCGGCGCGGACGATCTGGTGGACGGTGTTGCCTTCGGCGCCGTTGCTCTTGCCGAGCAGGACGCCGCAGCACTCGTTGGGGTAGGTCTCTTCGCCGTGGGCGCGGAGGGCTTCATAGTCTGCGTATTGAATGTGAAGCATGGGGTTTACTGCTCCTCCTGCCAGAAGCGTTCGCTCATGTATTTCTCTGCCGAGTCGGCGAGGATGGTGACGACGACGGCCTCGCGACCGGCTGCGGCCTCCTGCTCGGCGACCTGGAGCGATGCGGCGACGGCGGCGGCTGAAGAGATGCCGACGAGGATGCCCTGGTTGCGGGCCAGATCGCGGCACATCTTGTAGGAGAGCTCGGTGGACATGGCGATGTTGGCGTCGGCGAGCGCGGGATCGTAGATGCGCGGGACGATCGCCGTCTTCATGTGCTTGAGGCCCTCGAGGCCGTTGAAGGGGGAGTCGGGCTGCATGGAGATGCAGCGGATCTGCGGGTTGAGCTCTCGCAGGCGGCGGGTGGTGCCCATGAAGGTTCCGCTGGTGCCGAGGCCGGCGACGAAGTGCGTGACCTGGCCTTCGGTCTGCTCCCAGATCTCGTTGGCGGTGGTGCGGTAGTGGGCGCACCAGTTCTCGTCGTTGGAGTACTGGTCGGCGTAGAAGTATCGGTCGGGCTCGGCGGCGACGAGTTCGCGGGCCTTGCGGATGGCGCCGTCGGAGCCGTCGGCGGGGTTGGTCCAGAGGACGTTTGCGCCGTAGGCTGCGAGGTAGCGCTTGCGCTCGGGCGAGACGTTGGACGGCATGCAGAGCGTTACGGGGAAGCCCAGGGCCGCTCCCAGCATGGCGTAGGCGATGCCGGTGTTGCCGCTGGTGGCGTCGAGGAGGCCACGGCCGTCTTTGAGGAGACCACGGCGCTGGGCGTCGGCGACGATGGCGGATGCTGCGCGGTCCTTGACGGAGCCGCCGGGGTTGGCCCACTCGGCCTTACCGAGGATCTGGATGCCGGACAGATGGGCGACCAGGTGCTCCAGACGCACGAGAGGCGTGTTGCCGACGCGTTCGAGGATGGTTGTTCCGAGCGGTTTGGTGATGGTCGTCATGCAGTCTGGGTATGCAGCTTTCCGGTTCGCCATGCTGCCGTTTGAAGGAGGTCAGCGGATGTGCGATGGTTATATTGAGTCTAACGTATGGCACTTATGGCAAAAAAGACCCCAAAGCGAAGCTTCAACGATGTTCTTTCCATTCTAGGCAGTCAACGATTCGATGTCGCCCCTGCGCAGGAGGGTGCAAAGCGAACGCCAAATGCCTTCCAGGTGAGGAAGTACGGCTGCGCGGCGGAGATTGCGACGGCTCCCGATGGCACGGTCGAGATACTGGCTCGTCCGGGCTGGCTGCTGAACGGCGAGATCTCGCGACTGGTCGATCGCGGCTACCAGAAGTTTTTGAAGAGCAGCAAGCTGGAGATTCCGGCGACGGCGGATCATCTGCGGGCGATTCATGAGTTCAGCGAAGAGCTGAAAGAGGCGAGTGGAGCTACGAGCTTGTATAACGAGGCTCTTGGGACTACGAGCGATGTTTATAACTACGATCGGGTGATGGGGCGGAAGTAGAGCCTACACTAAATTCCGGGCATAGGCACCCTCGTTCTTGCTTTAGATTTGGGACAGCATGAGCGAAATGCGGGGGTTCTTCCCCTTCGACTCGCCCTGCTCGCTCAGGGTCAGAATGACAAGCGAGAACGATTGCGTTAGGAGCTGCTAATCGCGCTGCTAACGCAATCGCAGCTGCTAACGCTTCGATAGAGTGGCTTAGCGCAGGCGGTTTTGCTCGCGCTGGAGCTCGCGGTAGGCTTCGCTCTTGCCGATGCCGCGCTCGCGGGCTACCCGTTTTAATGCGTCTTTTTCTGAGAGGCTTTCGGATTGCATCAGGGCTGCGACTTCGGCGGCGATGCTCGATCTTTGTGCCTGAGTACCGGCCTGCGGTGGGGTGGGGGCCAGCATGAGGACGATTTCGCCGCGAACGGTTGCGCGGGCGGCGAGTTGTTTGTGCAGCTCGTCTGCCGGGCCGCGTAGGAACTCCTCGTGCAGCTTGGTCAATTCTCTTGCGATGGCGACGTGCTGGGTTGCGCCGAAGACGGCCTCGATGTCGGCGAGGGTGTCCAGAATGCGGTGGGGGGCTTCGTAGAAGATGTGGGTTGCGCCGTTGCGAGGGAGCTCTTCGAGGAAGGTTTTGCGTTGACCGGCTTTCGCGGGGAGGAAGCCGTGGAAGGCGAAGCTCTCTGTGGGGAGGCCGCTGGAGATGAGGCCGCTGATGGCGGCGTTGGCTCCGGGGATGGGGAAGACGGGGATGCCGGCGGCTATGGCTGCGTTGGCGATCTGGCCTCCGGGGTCGGCTATGCCGGGGGTTCCTGCGTCGCTGACTACTGCAATGCGGGCTCCCTGCTTCAGCGCTTCGGCTAGCTCTTCGGAGCGGGTGCCCTCGTTATGCATGTGGTAGCTGATGGTCGGGGTCTCGATGCCGAAGTGGTTCAGGAGCTTCTGGGTCTGGCGGGTGTCCTCGCAGGCGATGCGGTCCACGCTGCGGAGGATGCGCAGGGCGCGGAGGGTGATGTCCTCCAGATTGCCGATGGGGGTGGCTACGAGATAGAGGCCGGGGGCTATCGGCTCTGAGTGACCTTGTCCGGATTCTAAAGAGGATCGCATGCTAATCGTCTTCCCACTCGTGACAATATAGCCGCAACCTGCAAAATACGGGGGTTCTTCCCCTTCGACTCGCCCTGCTCGCTCAGGGTCAGAATGACAATCATTTTTTTCAAGCCTAAGGATTCCGGAGGTTACTCTTGTTGCCGCAGCTTGCGGCGCTGGTTGAGGAGGCCCATGGAGTGAGCGAGATTCTGCGGCGTGATGATGCCGACGATGCGGTCGCCTTCGAGGACCGGTACGATCTGCGTTCCCTGTCCGGCCATGATGCGACGGAGGGTCTTCACGAGGGAGTCGTCGGGCTGGGCGGTCTGGAAGGTGCGGGTCATCACGCCCTGCACGTAGCCGTTGCCGTCGGCCTGCAGCGCCTCGACGATGCCCTGGCGAGAGACGGCACCGACCAGGTTGGATCCGCGGACTACGGGGAAGACGTCCTGCAGGGTGTGGACGGAGCGCTGGAGCGCGTCTTCGAGGGTGTCGGAGGCGGAGAGCATGCTGAATTGCGTCAGCATGACGTCACGCATCCGCACCGCGTCGGCGTCGGTCTGCAGGAGCAAGCCCTGGTCCTCCATGTGGGCGCCGATCATCACGAAGGCTCCGAGCATGACGAGCCACATGTTGGGGACCAGCAGGCCGGCGACGATCAGGCCAAGGGCGATGGCCTGTCCCAGCCCTGCGGCTGCTCGTGTGCCTTTGAGCGCGCCGTGGGCCTTGGCGAACTCTCCGCGGAAGACGCGGCCGCCATCGAGCGGAGAGGCCGGCAACAGGTTTACCGCACCGAGCAGGAGATTGACCCATACCGCCGCACGCAACAGATGGGTGGGTGAGATCCAGGGGCGCTCGAGGAGATTGATCTCCGGGGCAATCGTCATCACCATGGCGGCCAGCAGCAGGCCGAAGCCGATGTTGGCTATGGGGCCGATGACGGCCATGCGCTTCTGCATTCCTGGGGTGGATGCCTGCTCTGTCGCCTCAGGCGTTGCATAGCTCAGCAGACCGCCGGTGGGCAGCAGAAGCACACTGCGGAGGTCGAGGTCGAACCATGCGGCGGCGATGGCGCGCGCTATCTCGCGAACCGCGACGGCGAGCAGAAGCAGCAGCCATAGTCCGAATCCACGTCCGCTCGAGACACCGGACATCGACGCGAAGCTGATGGCGAGGCCAAGCAGAAGCATGAAGAAGGTGTGGATGCGGACATCCACGCCGAGAAACCTACCGATCGGAAAAGACCACCCGCGCATAGCTATCATTGTATGCGCTGCCGTCATACCATTCAGAATGATGCGAGTCATTGCCGGAACATATCGATCACGACAGTTGCTGGCGCCGAAGGGAGTGCAGACGCGTCCGACGAGCGACCGGCTACGGGAGACGCTGTTCAATATCCTTGCGCCACGGGTTGATGGCTGCCGCTTCGTCGATCTGTATGCCGGGACGGGGGCGGTCGGGATCGAGGCGTTGAGCCGGGGTGCCGGGCATGTCTGGTTCGCTGAAAACGCTCCGCCCGCTGTCGCAGCTATCCGGGAAAATCTGGCGGCGTTGAAGATTGGGCGGGGCTTTACGTTGGAAGATCGTGGGGTGGGGGCTATGTTGCAGCGGCTGGGCAAACTGACGCAGCCTGTCGACCTGGTGTACCTCGATCCACCTTACGAGGCCGCAGCGGAGTACGAAGGGACCTTGAACTTTCTGGGGAGTGCTCGTGGCCGCCAGATTCTTGCGTTTGACGCAGTGGTTATCGCGGAACACAGCAGCAAGGCGAAGCTCGCGGCGCGGTATGGAGCGCTCGAACACACGCACCTGCGGAAGCAGGGCGATGCGGCTCTCAGCTTTTTTGCGGTCCCGGCGGCTGAGCAAAGCCCCCACCCTGATGATGACCTGTAAGTAGATCGACCGAGAAGGCTACCTCGCGGTCGGTCAGGAGATTCCATCCGATTCCGCGCAGGACGTCGCCTTCGATCGCTGTGATGCGGACTCCCTCCCAACTCAGGCGGGCTGACTCCCATGCGAGGCCCTGCGGACCCCACGCGATCATGGAGTGGAAGCCGATGAAGAGGAGGAGCTGCTGCGGGGGCAGGACTCGGACCTCGGTTACGGGCTTCAATGCGATGTGGGTGCAGTGATCGGGCTTGAGGGTGTCGATGATGTAGGCGTAGCCGCCTGCTACCGCGCACATCTCATGCGGGTTGGGGCAGGGAAAGAGCCCAGTGGGCATGGATGGGTTGGTGAAGCCGAGGGCGCAGGTGGCCAGGAATGTGCCGCCGTTCGCGGGACGTACGAGTAGTTGCAGCGCGCCTCGGGCGAGGGCGTCCTCCTCGCCTGCGATCTGCTGGGGATAGGTGAACTGCCGGGCCGGGGCGATGAGGGGCGCGGACTTCAGCACCTCTGCGTTCCAATCGTGCGGGAACGATGTTTCGTGCGGGAACGATGTTGTGTCCTGCATTATCGGATTGCGTCCAACGCCTGGGCCATGTCTTCGATCAGGTCTTCGACCGCTTCGCAGCCTGCGCTCATGCGGATGAAGCCCTCGGCGATGGCGTCTCCTCCCCATCGGGCGCGGCGTTCGGCGGTCGTGGTGACGCCGCCGAAGCTGGTTGCCTCGGTCAGTAGTTTTGACTTCGCGAGGAAGGTCTCGGCGGCGGACTTATCGCGCAGGATAAAGCTCAGGACCGGGCCGAAGTAGCGCATCTGCTTCGCGGCTATCGCGTGGCCGGGATGGTTGGGCAGGCCCGGGTAGAGGACGCTGGTTACTTCGTCGCGAGTGGTTAGAAACTCGGCTATCTTCTGCGCGTTCTCGCAGGACCGTTCCAGCCGCAGCGGTAGCGTTGCGATGGAGCGCAGGGCCAGCCAGGCCTCCATGGGACCGAGGACAGCGCCAGTGAGGGTTCGCCATTGGTCGATTTTGGCGCGGAGTTCAAGGTCGCGTGTGGCTACGTGACCGAGGAGAAGGTCGCTGTGGCCGGTCATCGCCTTGGTGTCCGATGCGACGGAAAAATCAGCTCCGAGCGCCAGTGGAAGCTGGCCCAGCGGTGTGGGGGTCGTGTTGTCCACGGCGACCAGGGCTCCCGCTCGATGGGCTGCCTCGCTGAGCAGGGCGATGTCGCAGACGTCCATCGTCGGGTTGCTGGGGGACTCGAGCCAGAGGAGCTTCGCGCCTGCGAGGAGTTCGCCCTGAGCGTTGTTGGCGGTGGGGGCGAGGCGGACTATGACGCCCATCTTGGCGAAGTACTCCTGGGCGAGGACGCGTGCGGCGTAGTAGGCGTTGGAGGGCAGGACGACTACATCACCGGGGCGGAGGATTGCACCAAAGACCGCAGTGCAGGCTGCCATGCCGGAGGCGAAGACCAAGGCGGTAGCACGGTAGCCGGGCCCCGATTCCATCTGTCCGATGGCCTTCTCGAGCTCGGTCCAGGTGGGGTTGTGGGAGCGGGCATAGGTGTACGGCATGTCGGATGGATCGCCGGGGGCGTGGTAAGGGGCGGCGAAGACCGGGCCGGAGTGCAGTGGTTCGCTGGCGACGCTGCGGGTCAGGGTGGAGCGGATGATTTTTGTGGCGTCTCGCATGGTTATGAAAGAAGAGTCGGATGGGATCCGAAGTTCGATGGTAGCAGGCTCAACGCCGCGTTTTGGCGCGGGTGGAGAAGTGCTCCCATCCGGCGGGCTCTAGTGGGCTGCGGGTGCCGTCTGGCGCGATGAGCGTCATCATGGGGCGTCCTGAGCGCTTTGGAATAAAACGGCCTATACGCGTCACGGGCACGCCTGCGATGGAGCCGGGCATCCGGAGCTTAGCCGGTGCTGCGAAGAGCAGTTCGTAGTCCTCGCCTCCGTGCAGGGCGGCCTTCAATGCGGCGTCTGGGCCGAGCTTGCGGGCGAGGGGGTGGATTGGAAGTTCTGCCTGCTCAATCTCGGCGCTGACGCCGGAGGCGCGGCAGAGGTGGGCGAGGTCGGTGGAGAGGCCGTCGCTGACATCGAGGCATGCCGTGGCCAGCTCCCGTCGCAGCAGGGCCTCGCCTGCGTCCATGCGTGGCTCGGGGAAGAGATGGGGATGGCCGTCTATAGTGGCGATCCGGGCGATGCGTCTGCGAGCTAGCAGGGCGGAGAGCTCAGCTGCTGCGCCTCCCAGTTGTCCTGTGACGTACAACGAGTCGCCGGGGCGGGCTCCGGATCGGCGGAGGGCTTTGCCCTTTGGGGCGGCGCCGAGGAGAACGATGTCGGCGAGGATGAGATTCGCAGGAGATTCAGAGGTGTCTCCGCCGGCAAGGGGTACGCCGTGAAGCTCGCCGAGGGTGTGTAAACCTTTGAAGAAACTGGAGATCCAGGCTTGGCCTGATTTTTCTGCGAGTATGATGCCGGGCAGGGCGAGGGAGAGGAAGGCGGCGATTGGCGTGGCGCCCATGGCGGCAAGGTCGCTGAGACCGCGGGCCAGGCAGCGGTGACCGACGGACTCCGGAGGGTGGAGGTTGCGGCGGAAGTGCCGGTTCTCCAGCGTAAAGTCTGTGGTTACAAGGATTTCTGAGCCAGCGGGGGGGAGCAGGATAGCGCAGTCGTCGCCGATTCCAAGGGTGATGGTCTTATTTTTACCCGGAGAGGAGGCGCGGCGTATCTGCTCTATCAGCTCAAGTTCCCCCATCGGCCTTGGTGATTTTTTCATTCTGGAGCAGGATAAATGGTGTGCAGGACGTGGCGATTAAGTGGTAGACAATTGGTGAAATGGCTGGCAAAACTGGTTGCATGGGTGAACCCAGTTTGTTACGCTTTAAACGGACGCTCAAGAGAGAATTGCAATCCTGAATGACAATTGCCAAACAGCATTTGCCCTGATCGATTTCTGCGAATTGCCATCTCTCAGAGCCGCGGCTGTCTTTGCGGTCAAAATGTGGGCCTGGGTTTGTGATTGAGACTTAAGAAGCGTTACTACATCATGTTCGTCAGCCGCGACGAAGAGGGAAACCTCAACAAGGTCCCGGTCCCTCTGCACTATGCCTACATGTTCGTGGCGGCTGCGGCGATCGGCATGTTTACCATCACGGGTCTGGCTGGGTCGTACTCCCGGATGCTGATCAAGACGGCGCGCTTCAATCAGCTTCGACAGGATCACAATTCGCTGCAGAAGGACTATGCGCACCTGGAGAAGGCTGCGCATGAGAAGGACATCGAGGCGGCGTCTCTGGGTTCGCTGGCAACCGAGGTGTCGGCGCTGTATGGCCTGACTGCGAGCAAACTAGCCGTGCCCATGGGCAAGGTGACGGGCAAGATGGGGCGGTCCCGGTCTGCCGCGGTTGCCGAAGCCGTGGCGACGACGCCGCTGGCCGGCGATGCGAACGGCATGAATGATGTCAGCTACTACAAGTCGGTTGACGCGTTCTACGCGCTGCGCAGCTCGGCGATGAGCGGAGCGGCGTCACGGGTGATCTCCAGCATCGCGAATCCGAGCTATAACTCGACGAATATCCTTGGCGGCTTCTCCGGGGCCGGCGATCAGGATGCAGCGTCCTATGCTCCCTCGCTGTGGCCGGTGATGGGGCCCATCACGAGCAGCTTTGGGCAGCGCGAAGATCCGGTGCTGGGCAATGGCGAGGGCGAGTTCCACAAGGGTATCGACATCTCCGCGCCCAATGGCACCCAGATACGCGCTACCGGGGACGGAGTGGTGAAGGCGGCGGCGATGGCGAATGGTTATGGGCGTGAGGTGATCATCGATCACGGCCATGGCGTGGAGACCTGCTATGGGCACATGTCGGGGTTTGCGGTGATGGCGGGCCAGACGGTCGTACGCGGGCAGGTGATCGGCTTTGTTGGCCACACTGGACGTGTCACCGGACCAAACCTGCACTACGAGGTTCGTATTCGCAATACTCCGGTGAATCCACACAAGTATCTGCGGATGACGCTGGCCGATCTGGGCAGCGAGGCACCGGAGCCGGTGGTTCCTACAGCGGGCACAAAGGTCGCTGCAATGGCGCGCTGAGCTGGGATTACCTGGGAAATGTTTAGGGTGTATCGACATATTAGGACGACGTGGATTGGGTTGAGATGCGCGGAACTAGGCTGAACAGGTTGGCTCTCCGAGCAAACCGCAGGTCCTTCGACTGCGCTTCTCGCGAAAAAACCGCGAGAAGCTCCGCTCAGGATGACACTTCTAACTCCGCTCAGGATGACACTTCTAACTCCGCTCAGGATGACACTTCTAACTCCGCTCAGGATGACACTTCTAACTCCGCTCAGGATGACACTTCTAACTTCGCTCAGGATGACAGATTTTATATAAATCAGTTACTTACAAGCAGCCTATATGTCGATACGCCCTAAGCAATAAAAGAGGCAGGGCTGGCTCGTTGAGCTATCCTGCCTCTTGTTTTGCGAGTGGAAGAGTGTGACTACTCTTCGTGAGCGAGGTTGTTGCCCTCGGGCCCAACCTGGATCTCGCTGGACTTCGTTCCCCTCTGGACATTCGCCTCGTAGGCGACGAGCTTGCCCTTCCTGGTCAAGGACTCGACCTTGGTGATCTTTGCGCCAGCGGCCTTTTTTGTCAGGCCGGCCTGTACGCTGGCCGGCAGCGAGTCGAAGGCTACCTCTTCCTCGATCTCCGCCACGCTGCCGTCGGAGGCGAAGAGGACGTCGCGGGTGTGGCCGTTGAGGACGGTCTCGACCTCGTAGAAGGTCTTGCCATGTTCGCGCTCTTCCGCGAAGCCTTTGATGGTTGCGCCTTGTGTCTGGGCGGAGACGGCCTTCTCAACGGCGGGAGGAAGTGAAGAGCGATCGATCTTCTTCTCCTGCGCGGCGGCGCTGAGAGTAAGGATGAGAACCGATGCAGCGATGGGGTAGTAAAAGCGGACTGTCATTTGTGATCTCCTTGGCGCCTTGCGACGCCAGAGAAGAATGTCAGAGCGCGCTTAACCTCTCCTGAAGGAGTTTCTTAAGATTGGCTGAAGGTCAGTGTGTTGCTGCAAAGTTGAAATGACTCAGCGGGAACAAAGTAGAACTGTCCAAATTCAATAATAGTCGCCGTGCGGTGGGAATGTGGTAATCACCGTTCTTTGGTGATTTCCAAGGACTGTGGGAAGAGAGGGAAACGGTTTTATGTTTTCCTCGCTTCCCATCAGGCCGGCATTTCCACCGCTCCCGGTTTGCGGGCGAGAATCTCACGTGGGTCATGTGTCCGAGAACCCGTTACTCGGACATTTGGATATACTTCTTCAATCATGACCCGCATAGTTGGCCTAGCAGTTGTGGCATTGACTGCCTTAGCACCCCTCCTCGCTCAAGATTTGCCGATCGGCCCTTCGCAACGGTTCCCGAAACCCGACTTCGTCCTGCGTGATCCCAACTTCAAGGTTGAAAAGGCGAGAACCGTCATCAAGGGCGATGGCCAGAATGGAGCCACCTTCGCCGTCTATGGCGGAACGGATATGGTTCAGGTGTCCAGCCTTTCGTTCAGCGCCGACGGGAAACTGCTGGCCGTGGGTAGCTTGCCAAATCTTGTAGATGTTTGGGACACGGATAAGCGAAGGATCGTTCGGCACTCTCCTGGAGGCACACAGGTTGCGCTCTCTGCTGATGGGACCAAGCTTGCGAAAGACGTTGAAGGTATCACCATCGTTGACGTCTTGACTGGTACGACCCTGCTGAAAATCCCGCGGACAGGTGGCTTTGTGAAACGACTTTCCTTCGATCCCGAGGGCAAGCGATTACTCGTGAGCGCGAACGGCGACGACGACAAAGTTTTCGATGTGACGGACGGGCATCTATTGGCGGAGTTGCTGAACACGCAGGAAGGTCAATTCTCGCGGGACGGTTCCCTTGTAGTCGGAGGCAATGCCAAGCATCTCATCACATGGGCCACTACCGACTGGACAAAGCGTCAGGATCTTCCAGGTGGACCCGATTACGTTGTAACCATGGCAGCGGATATTGAAAAGGATCTTGTCTTGGTCGGCGGCCCGAACACTGCACGCCTTCTTAAATTGAGTAGCGGGGAAGAGATTGCAAAGGTCGGCCAAGGGTACACCAACTTTGCTGCTTTCAACCAACCTGGAACACTGGTTCTCGATTACGCTGGAAAGGGGTTCGGGGTCTGGAGTTCGGACGGGAAGAAGTATTGCTTAGAGCCGAACCTTGGTAGCAACGTTGTTGCCCTTAGCCCGAATGACGAATGGGTCGCGATGGCGACAGGAGACAAGGAAACAGCCGTGATGCTTTGGAAGCTAAGTACGATTACCGCAGCTTGCGGCGTGGCTTCACTTGGGGATAAGTCGTCATCTCTGACGAAAGCGGAAACGGCGGGCGAATTGTCCGAGGGAGTCGCTCACACGAGGATGCGATCGTCACGCATTCTTGGTGATTACCTTAGCCACTGGGGCTGATTTGGCTGGGATTTTGGGAACATAGTCCGGCCCGTAGATCTGCCGCCCACGTCTCTGGTACTCGCCCTTTTCGCTGTTGGTCTTCACCTTTGTCTCGAAATGGCTGTCTTGCTGTGCTTTGATCAGAGCCAGTGTGTGGCCTAGACGCTTGTTTTCGACGATCGCAGTGTGACTGACCCTTTGATCTTTGCTAAAGACGCGGTAGGGAAGCAGGATGCCGTTAGAGCGCACCTCCAGCTGGCCATCAGGAAAATCGTAGACGTCGACGTATTTGCCGCCCAGATCTTCGGACGCGGCGTTTCGTTCCAAGATAATTCGCTTACGGTCGTACGTCACAGTCAGTTGGCTGCCTACGTAGCGCTGCTCGCGATGGCACAGGATATCGGTGAGTTTTTCTACCGGCATTGAGAGGGGACGGTGCATGTCTTCGGAGCGGACAGGCGTGACGGCAAATCGCTCGTTGTGGGCCAACAAGAAGCCCGGCAAAAAGTCGTTCCCAGATTCCATGTCCGAGATTTGCGCAAGCCTGAGTTCTTTGACCAGGCGATCCTGAAGTGTGCGATTCACGCGCTCCACTCGACCCTTAGCCTGGCTTGAGTTAGCGCAAATGATCTCGATGTTCAGCTCGGCCAGGGCACGACCAAACTGGGTCATGCCGGTGCCACCAGGAGCGGTCGACCGGTTGATCCGGAAGACGGTGTGCTTGTCCGAATAAAAGGCTACTGGACACCCAAAAGCGCTGACGTAGGCGTGTACCGCACTGAGGTAGCTGTCCGTGCTCTCGCTCAATACAAATCGAAGCTGCACCAGTCGACTGGTCGCGTCGTCGATGAAGACAAGCAAGGTGCAGGCATCACCCCGGTTCTCGAACCAACGATGGTCGCTGCCATCAATCTGGATCAACTCTCCGAAGGCCTCACGGCGCAATCGAGGCTGATGGAAGCTACGGCGCTGTCTGCGGGAAAGCCATAGCCCATCGGCCATCATCCACTTCCGCAACGTCTCTCTAGAGACCTTTACGTCGTGCTTGGATAAGAGCATCTCCGCAGCGAGGGACGGGCCGAAATCAGCGTAGTTGGACCGCACGAGTTCAACGGCGTACTCCCGAATGCCTTCCAGCATCTTGTTGTTCGACGCGCGGCCTCGGCCCTTTATGAATGACGCTTGCGCCGCCACCTGATCGGTAAGCCACAATCAGGCGACGTGTCTGTCTCGTGCTGAGACCCAAAATCGCAGCTGCAGATACCTCGGTGCGTCTGCCGGACAAAACGTCAGCAAGAACTTCAATGCGTTGGAGCTCATTTCCGCTCATAGTCAGAAATCCCAATCTTCGCCTCCGCCATCTCGCGGAAGGGTAGTTTGGACATTTCAACTTTGCAGAAACCGGACATTCCTACTTTGCAGCTACATCAGTGCCTCCGTGGGAAGGCGCTACAAGCGAGACGAAAGAGAGCAATTTTCCTGGGCCATCTTGCAGAGTTATCGTTTACGCAAGGTTTTTCGCCAGAAAATGGCTCCGTCGTGCTGTGGCATGATGGATTATGAAAGACTTCCGTGCATCTTTTGGGTAATATTCAAGACTGTTGTACACGCTATTCTCACGGTGGAGTTCTGCAGCGGGTCGCATGAGGGGCCACTCTGCGCCTGAAAGCTACAGGGCTCCGAAACTCAGTTGTCGGTCCTACCACGGGAACGAAATACGCATGGTTCAGACGTCAGTCTCCTTTCGGCAGGGAACGATGGACTCCGATGGCTCCATCTCTCTGTCGGAGGTCATCTCCGCGCTCTCCTTTGCACTCGATCTAACGGAAGGCGCCGTGTATGGGCACGCCTTGCGAAGCTGTCTGCTCGGCATGCGGATTGCGGCAGGGATAACGCTGCCCATCGAGCAGACAACCGGGCTTTACTATGCGCTGCTGCTGAAGGACATAGGGTGCAGCAGCAATGTGGGCCGCATGGGCCAGATCGTCGGGGAAGACTATCGGGCTATCAATGCCGACGTGAGATCTGAAGATTGGAATACGCCGCGGCAGTCGAAGGTCGCGATCCTGAAGTTTCTCTGGAAGAGCCTTCTTCCCAATGCGAGCCCGGTCGACCGGATCTCGCGGATCATCTGGCCCGGAGACACAGAGTACAAGAGTAGCCGGGAGATCGTGACCTTGCGGTCCGATCGGGGCGCGGGCATCATCAGCAAACTTGGGTTGGGGCAGGACGCGGCAGAGGCCGTTCGCTGCCTTGGCGACCACTGGGACGGCAAAGGCAATCCGGATGGAGTAAAAGGAGCGCAGATTCCGCTGCTTTCGCGCATATGCGCGGTGGCGCAGCATCTGGATGTTTTCTTTGCGGCACGGGGCGAAGCGGCTGCAGTGAAGACCCTGAAGGAACGCAGCGGCACATGGTTCGACCCTGAGCTGGTGCGCATCGCGGTGGCGTTACACCGGCGAGGAACGCTGTGGACCAACTGTTCGGCGATTGGCAATCAGGACGATACGCGGCAGGCCGTTCTCGATCTAGACGGGGGAAAGAGGGATCGCCTGGATGCGGGCCAGATCGACCGGATCTGCGAGGCGTTTGCCGATGTGGTGGACGCGAAGTCGCACTTTACCTTCCGGCACTCGCAGGGTGTGGCCGATGTTGCGTTTGGAATTGCGCAGAATATGGGTCTGCCGGCTGAGCGCGCGCGGCTCGTTCGCCGGGCCGCGTTGCTGCATGACATCGGCAAACTGAGCATCTCGAATACGATCCTCGAGAAGAAGGGCGGACTGAGCACGGAGGAGTGGAAGGTGGTCCACCAGCATCCGGGGCTGACTCGCCGGATCCTCGAGCGCGTCGGACCCTTCCGTGAGATGTCGATTATCGCGGGGGAACATCACGAGAAGCTGGATGGCAGCGGATATCCGAATCAGTTGATGGGTGCCGATCTTTCGCTCGAGGCGCGGATGATTGCTGTCGCGGATGTGTATGGCGCCCTGTCGGAGGACCGCCCCTACCGCGATGGTCTGGAGCTCGAAAACATCGTCTCGATCATAAAGAAGCTGGTGCCGCATAAGCTGGATGGGGACTGCTTCGATGCGCTGCTCTCCCTGTCAACGGCTGAGACGCCATTGGAGACCGAGGTGGATCTCGAGGCGGCTAAAGCAGCTGAAGCGGCTGCCTAAGACGATCAGCAGGAAGAAGAATGGGGCGGCCGAGATGATCGGCCGCCCCATTCTTTCTTTGGTCTATTTGCCTGTGTAGCTGACGTGCCAGACGCTGTTGGTGCCGTCGTCGGTGACGAAGAGGGAGCCGTCGTTTGCGACGGTAACGCCGACGGGGCGGCCCCAGACCTCTCCCTCCGGGGTGACGAAGCCAGTGAGGAAGTCCTCGTACTCACCGGTAGCCTGGCCGTTCTTCATGGGAACCCGGATGACCTCGTATCCGACTCGCCTGGATTTGTTCCAGCTTCCGTGCTGGGCGGCGAAGGCATCGCCTGTGTACTCGGCAGGGAACTGCTTGCCGGTGTAGAAGGTCATCTGGAGTGAGGCGAAGTGCGGCTGGAGAAGGACATCAGGCACGATGACCTTGTTCTTCAGCTCCGGGTGCTTGCCGACGTGGCGGGGGTCCTGGTTTCCGCCGATGTAGTACCAGGGCCAGCCATAGAAGCCGTCCTCCTTGACGCTGGTGATGTAGTCGGGGACGAGGTTATCGCCGAGGCGGTCACGCTCGTTGGTAGAGCACCAGAGCTGGCCGGTGGTGGGGTTGATGGCCTCGCCGACGCAGTTGCGAATGCCGCTGGCGAAGATCTTCACGAATTTGCCGTCGGGAGAGAACTCAAGCACATTGGCGCGGTGGAACTCTTTGGGGTTGTTGTCGGTGTCATCGACGTTGGTGGCCGAGCCGACGGAGATGAACATGCGCTTGCCATCCTGCGAGAAGACGACATCGCGGGTCCAGTGGCCGCCACCGCGAAGCTGCGCGTAGCCCGGCAGTGTCTCCACGATCGTCTGTGCCGCGCCTGTGGCCTTCATGTCGCCAGCCTTGTAGGGGAAGCGGACGACGGAGGTGGTGTTGGCGACGTAGATCCACTGCGGGTTCGCGTCCAACGGATAGAAGGCGATGCCGAAGGGATGGTCGAGGCCGGTGGCGAAGGTCTCGCTCTTGACGACCTTGCCGTCGGCACCTACGCCGCGGAGAACTTTAATCTGGCCGGCTTTGCTGTCGGCGACGAAGAGGTCGCCGTTGGGCGCGGTGCGGAGGAGGCGCGGCTCGGTGAAGCTGCCCTGCGCATAGAGCTCGACCTTGAAGCCCGAGGGCGCCTGGGGCCACGCGCCCTCGGGTCGAGGTACTACAGATGGGCCATTGTCGACGGACTCGGCTTGATTCGGCTCGGGAAGGTCGGCTGCGGTAATATGGCGACGGACGCCGGGGCGTTGCTGCGAGTAGTCGCTGAAGGCGGCCTGGCCGGTGATGGTCTTGTCCGATTGCGCTAGAAGGGAGAGTGGGAGGGCAATGACCAGGGTTGCGAGCGTTAAGGTTTGCTGCAGAGAATGCGCGTATTCAGACATGAGGGTTCTCCTTCGAGCGTGAAAGAGTCCAGATACTGCTGTCCGATCATCCGAATGTGATGGTCGACAATCTCAAATTCAAGCGAGTCAAGGTTGCTGATGAAGTTCGTAGCATGAAATCTACGGAAGTTCGACATCAACTCCATGTCAGTTGCGTCAGGGAAGAGCAGAAGCAGCCGGATGGCCTGCATCAGGAGTCCATGGGTAAAGACGACGACGCAGTTACCGGGAGGGATCTGGGTGAGGCGTTTGATGGCAGCGCGAGCTCGATCCAGAAAAAGCGAGAAGGATTCGGCGTTTGGGCCATCGATATAGGCGGGATCGCCGCGCTCCCAGTACTCACGAATATGCGGCATCTGCTGTTCCTCGGCAGTGCCATTGTGACGAGTTGGCTCAAGATAGGTGAACTCATGGATGGGCCACTCTTCTACGGGAACCTCAGGAAATATTTTGAGCAGAGGTTCTGATGTCTGTTGCGCGCGAAGAAAAGACGAGCGGACGAAGAGCGTAGGGGAGCAAGAAAATCCTTCCGCGAAAGACTTTGCCTGCGCCTGGCCCAGTTCAGTCAGCGGATTGGTGATGTGATCGTCCGGGATGCCACCGGCATTCGCGACGCTCTGTCCGTGGCGAACGAGAAAGACTCTGGTAGTCGGTGAAGCGTCGGTAGTGGTCATGGTTTTGTATTGACATCTGGACCGGGTTGAGCGGCTTGGGTATCTGGGCCGGTGAGCTGGTGCAATAGCTCGGTGGGAATGCTGGCGGTCAGGACAGCGCGTTCCTTGTGCTGTTCAATTTTAAGCGAACCGATCATCTCGCGCAGCGCAGCATCGGCAGTGGAGTGGGGCTGAATTGGCTGAAAGGATTGGAAGAGTCCTATCAGGGCCGTCAGGTTCTCCGCTGCATGGGCTGCATCGGCGTCGGTTGGGGATATCTCCTCGATACGCAGGCGCAACCCCAGGCTGTAGCGCAGGCTGGCGACGAAGGTGGTGTCCTCCGGCAGGGGGAGCTGCAGGCCGAAGACGGTGATGTAGCCGCGCTCGGAGAAGGGGAGGCCGATGTGGCCGATCGCCCAGGCGCTCGAGAGCAGCGGCACGTCGCGGTAGCGAGCCGAGAGCAGCGACGATCCGGAGAAGGGTGACGCCCCGGCCCGATGGCGGTCGAGGATGGAGTGGATCTGCTCCGCTGTCGGCATGTTGGAGACGGCGATGCTGTCGTAGCCGAGCTGCGATATCCGCAGATGCCGCACGTCCTTGCCTTCGCCTACCGGGATGGTGAAGATGTCGTGGTCGGCGTAGCTCTCGCGCGCCGTGGCGATGGTGGCGAGATAGCTGGTGAGACGTTCGCCGTCGAAGCGCCCTTCAAAGACCTCGGAGTAGCCGACGGGACCGTTGGGACCGTTGGGGTTATCCATGCGGTGCAGGGCGAAGGCGGCGACGTCGAGGTCGCGCTCCGGCACAATGCCGGTGGCGTCGATGAAGCGCTGGTAGTCCGGGCTGTGGGTTACGGGGGTGCGGTCGAAGTGGGTTGCCGTGCGTAGCGGCTTCAGATTCACGTAGACGATGGCGTCGGACTCCGGCAGTATCCGGGCTGCCTCAGGGGGAGCCGCCTTCCGCAATACCAGCGCAATGGCCAGCGCTGAGACGAGTGCAAGCGCCAGCAGCAGAGAGTAGCGGGTGGACTTACGCATCAGGAACCGCATCGGGGACATGGCCGGTCAAAAAGTGTCAGCATTGTCGTTACGCCATTGTGGACTTCAGCGCTCAGAGGATAAGCATAGCCCATTCTTCTCGTGCCGGGTTTAAGGCTTCTTGTCGTACACTCCCGCATGGGTTTTGATGCAAGGGATGGCGAACCATGAAGGCTCTCTTCCTATTCGCAATGACAGCAATGGTCTTATGCGATGGCGTGGTCCCGATTCCATCGTCTGGCCCTCCTCCTCTACCTCCGATCCGTTGGGGTCTTTGGGAGGGAAGGGTAGAGGGGATGCCTGGCATGGATGAGCCGTCGGTGACGCGCTCCTGTGTCTCGGCCGCGACGTGGAAGGGCTTTATGGACTCTCACGGAGACGACAGCCAGCAATGCGTCTGGTCGAACCAGAGGGCTACCGCGAAGACTTATAACGCGGATATGTCCTGCGCGGCTGGCAAGATCACCGGCCATGGCGAGCTGACGATCGACTCGCCCGAGAGCTTCCACTACAAGATGAGCATCGACGTAGCGCAGGACCCGGCACATCCTAAGCACTTCGAGGTCACTGCGACGAGCAAGTTCCTCAGTACGAGCTGTTACGGATTGAGGCCCGGGGAAGACATCGATGTGTGGGAGTAGGGAATTCCGCCGTTGAGCGCGGAGTTATTCGACGATGGCGAAGGTGTAGATCTTGCCGCCGTTGGTGACGTTGCCGGTGCCGGGCGGAAGGATGCCGAACTCGCCTCCGCCGACGCTCTGGTCTACGGTGAACTGATAGGTGCGGGCCCCGGTTTTGACGGGAGCGAACGGGACCTCGTCTCGATCGGCTCCGCCGGTGGAGTGGATGACTCCGCCGGTGAGGACGCGGAACTCGCGGCTGTTGGAGTTGAGGCGGAAGCGGAGCAGATCGTACTCACTGGCGGAGACGCCGTCTGGAACATAGATCAGGATCTGGATGGGTCGCTGGAGGATGAGCTTCGACTCGCGGCCGTTGAGGTGTCCGTTGCGGTCCGGTTTGATGATTCCGTTGGTGACAGTCGATTTGATGAAGCCGCCGGATTTGATGTGGACGATCTCCGGCTCCATCATGGTCCAGTTACCGCTGTGGTCCTTGTAGTAGACGCCGATCTCGTTGACCTCGGGAACAGCCACGGCAGCTTCGTGGGGTGGCGTGAGGAGCTTGCGGCTTTTGTTGACCATGCCTGTGATGACACGGTCGGAGACACCGGCCTGTTTGAGCGTGACGAGCGAGTCTGCGTCGGTGGTGTACTTGCCCGGTTGGGTGGAGATGGTCTGCAGGATGAGGTCGTCGCCGAGGCCCGCTTTGACCATCTTGACGACTGCGTCATTGTTGAGGGACTTAGGGGGCGCTTCGGTCGCCGCGAGCGGACCATCCACTGCCGTCTGCTGGGCGAAGCAAGGGGCTGCGCTGAGCAGGAGAGCGGTGAAGGCCATTGCAATCAAGGCGCGCAGATGGGACATGCCAGGACTCCTCCAGTGGAACTTTCTACAGGGATTGGACGCGATAAAGGTTAACATGCAACCAAAACGAGACCGGATATGCGACGAGTACGCGAGATGCTGGGCGCGCAAGCGCATCCGCTGGGATGAGAAGATGGTTATGTTGGTGTGAATTGCAGAAACCGACGTAAGGAGTGACGGTGGATTTGAAGCTGAAGTTACCCGATGGATTATTCAAGGCGTACTTATTCGACTGCGACGGTACGATCGTCGATTCGATGCCACTGCACTATATCGCGTGGAAGAGCGCGCTCTCGGAGTGGAACTGCGAGTTCAAGGAAGAGATCTTCTATGCCTGGGGCGGTATGCCCGTTGCTGAGATTATCGCCTCGCTCAACAAACAGCATGGGCTGAAGATGCCGGTGAACGATGTGGCCATGCGGAAAGAAGCGCTCTACTTCGAGATTCTCCCGCAGCTCAAGGCTGTCCCCGAGGTGCTGGAGCATATTGAAGCGCAGTACGGCCAGATTCCCTTGGCCGTCGTGTCGGGAAGCACGAAGGAGTCCGTGACGGCGTCGCTCGACTCCGTGAAGCTGCTCGATAGGTTCGACACGTTGGTCTGTGCCGGGGATTACGAGAGGAGCAAGCCCGATCCAGAGCCATTTCTGACCGCGGCGCACAGGCTTGGAATAGCGCCGGAGTCGTGCCTGGTCTTCGAGGATACGGAGATGGGCATCCAGGCTGCAACGGCTGCCGGAATGGCCTCGGTGAAGGTTCCTCAGCCATGGGAGAGGGTTTCGTTGGCATGATGCATCCGTCGATGAGCTGGCCCGTTGCGACCTCGTTCCAGCTATGCTAAAGTTACGACTGCGGCGCACTCTGCGCGGGCACTGCTGCGCGTTCCGCTGCTGGGCTTACAGAGAGCAGAAATAAGGCTGTTTGGGCTGGCGTAGCTCAGCTGGTAGAGCATCTGATTTGTAATCAGAGGGTCGGGGGTTCAAATCCCTTCGTCAGCTCCAGTTCCATTCAGCAGGCAAGAGCAGCAAGAAAGACGGATTTGGTTGTACTGCCCGGCCGTTCTGGTCATGCAGGCCTCCGGTCACTCCTTCAAGCGGTTGAAGACCCGCTCGATTTGCGTTTCGAATCGAAGCACGGGCTTGATGGGTTGAGATGTGGGCTGCGCGCTGGAAGGTTTTGCAGGATGTGCACAGGTGGCCGAGTGGTTAATGGCAGCAGACTGTAAATCTGCCACTCTTCGAGTTACGGAGGTTCGAATCCTCCCCTGTGCACCACTTATTTGCAGGTTGTTTTTTGAAGTTTGCAGCGATTGGTGAGTGTTTGTGGATCTAAGCCCTGCTGGCAGCGGAAGAATGGCTATTGCGCTGGCCGTACTCGGGGTGTTGGCGGTATTCGCCTGGCAGACGATGGAGCCAGGGAGGTATCGGTCGCTAACGTGGATCCTGTTAGGATTTTTTGCCTTCCGCGTCATACTCGGACGGCTGCGTTCGCGGTAGGATTGTAAGGTTGGTTTTTTAGGCTGGCGTAGCTCAGTGGTAGAGCACTCCCTTGGTAAGGGAGAGGTCGAGAGTTCAAGCCTCTCCGTCAGCTCCAGAATTTGGTAAGGCCGGGCGGGAGTAACTCAGTGGTAGAGTCACAGCCTTCCAAGCTGTTGGTCGCGGGTTCGATTCCCGTCTCCCGCTCCATTGATTTTTTTGAAGGCGTTTCCGTAGGAGATTCTGTTGAGCAATACGTATGAGCAGCCCGTACTCCCGATAGTCGATCCACAGCCGTTTGGAGTGGTGAAAGCTGCGATCGAGTCGTCCTTCTCTTCAGGCCGCGTAGCCGATTTTCTGAAGTCGCTCGAGCGCGGGAAGCTTCGTATCCGTGACTTCGAGTCGGTCCTCCGCAAGGGGGCTCTGGGAGCAACGACAGCCGGGGAGTATAACCGGCTGGGCAACGCTGACCAGGGCCAGATTCGCGAGTTTTACCTCGCCAGCCTGGAGCGGGTCGCCCCGGAGCTGCGGCAGACGTTTTTCAAGCTGTACGCGTACTACTGAGTCAACAAGTTTAGTTTCAGTTTAGTTCCTTTGAATTATTGACCTGAACCTGCCGGTGTATGCCGGCCAACACTGAGGAGATGAGCAGTCATGGGCAAGGAAAAGTTTGACCGGTCGAAGCCGCACGTAAACATCGGGACGATCGGGCACATCGATCATGGCAAGACGACGCTGACGGCGGCGATCACGAAGGTGTTGTCGAAGCACAACCCG
>Ga0193743_1001043_pt1 | contig 21147 bp, 13 predicted proteins | sample L2c2metaG_FD_143038 | JGI IMG/M metagenome (GOLD analysis project Ga0193743, IMG submission 143038) | Soil microbial communities from a riparian zone of the East river system, Colorado, United States - L2c2 | ecosystem: Environmental > Terrestrial > Soil > Riparian zone | place: USA: East River... | reverse complement strand
CACCGCCTCGAGGTTACGAACGTTGCCGACTGCATCGAGAGGCATAACGGCTCCCATGAGCCAACCAAGGGCAGCCGTCGTATTTCTTCCCTGCGATCGGAGGGCTGATCATCACGTCAGGGTAGTTATAACAAAGGGAGGGAGGGAAATGAAAAACAAGTACACACATGTCAAGTACTGATAGCGCGCAATGATTTGATCAATTTGGTGTTCCGAAAAGGCGAAAACCGTCCCGCCTCGAATATCTACTTTTGCTTTTTTTTTTATTTTAGAGGAAGAGGAACTCAGCGGTGGATGAGGTAAGGGGACCATCCTCACCATTGCTAAGGGACTCGACGAATTCTATTTCCGTGTTGAACGGGAGTTGTGAGTGGTGTGTGGGATATTCTGCAACGTGAGACCAGAAGTGCTCCTTTGATTTCATAACGAGGCCTAGAGCAAGGGAAGGGAAAGGGGGGGTTTGGAAACGTTCCTACTCATGAGCCCTTATTTCTTAAGAATAAAAAAAATGAACAACCCAGACCTCTTTCCTCTGTCCAATCGTAAGCTGCACCAGCCGATCTAGAATACATTCGAAGCACCGCAGCAGTTTCGCTAACATCTGACACCACTAGCTCGTAGTCGGATGGAAGGATGTGAAGATGTGGATCTCCAGCTAGGCACTGAAGATGATCCTCTCGGGCATCCATGATGTATTCAAGAATATCCGGGTTGCGGATATCGTCGGGGGTGATCAGCCGCAGTTGAGAGTTGTAGTAGTATATGTCGCCGTTTGGGTGTTCGTATTGACGCCAAGGATCGGGTAGAGTAGCACTTTGAGTCACACACAGCCCATCAATCAGCCATCGGCCACAGGAATAGTATCGATCCTACTTCACCTTGGCTCTCCTCCACCCTCAGACGTCGATGATTCGGAAGGCGCATTATACTGGGTTGTCTCTATAAAATCCATGCCTTTGTCGTGAGCAGTGGACCAACCACCTGGATGTGGGGTAAGGAACGCAACGTTTACTTGAAGAACCCCCACGTACGGCGTCTATATTTAAAGATTGACAACAAAGAGAGAGAAAGAGAGAGAGAGAAAGAAAAAAGAATCAAAAGGCTAGATCGTTGGTCTGGCTTTGCTATTTAGGTGATAGAAATCCATGAGAATTGAAACCAAAGATAGCATTGCAAAAAAAATGAAAAAGTGTTCTGTTTAAAATTAAAAAATAGTGGATAAAGGATCTGACGTGTACGAACCAGGCTTTCACCCCTTCAAGTCATTGAGAGTTGATCTACAGGGAATTAAGTTTGAAATTTTTTTCTAGAATTTTGAAAGAGGTACGAACCTGAATTGGAGCTCATGACCAGAGATTTTGGCGCATCGCACGGCAGCGCCCGCTTACCAAGGGTAAGGGTTACACATTCTATTTTCACAGGTGATAGGTCTGTGGGGCGATTTACAGAATATAGATAATGGGTTGTCGTATAAGAGTTTGTAGATGTCGTAAAAGAAGGTTCAGATTCCGTTATCCCCTTTCACTCTTAGAATGATTGTTCCGAAGCTCCATAGGCTGTAGCCGGAGTATTGCTTAGTGATTGGTAGAATCGGATGTTTCCAGGAAAAAAATGTGTATCTTGCTGGTACTACAAATACAACACAACCTATTAGAACCAAGATGATCATCAGATATGATACAAGATAAAAGGGATGACGGGGAGAAAAATGTTAGTGACAAGTTGATCGCCCTGCTTGTCTGCGGACCGAAAGCCGACACGGAAAAAGATGTCTGAAGGTCGGTGTCGATGGAGACCAGGTATCTAAGTCTCGTCATGCAACCAGACCGGTATGAAGCCCAGAGAAATCTTCGTCATTAAACAAACAACCTTGAGGCTCGGCCAAGACACCTAAATGGGGTTTCGTGATTGAAACTGAACTTGGCGTTTCCTGTATGATACATGAATATGGGATGGGATACATAGATATAAAAGACATGAAACCTACCCCTTCGGTGCAGGCATGAGGGTCAATATCAATACAACGCCCCTCGAACTTATATAACCTAGATCATGTCAATGAGTCCATCCATCACTCGTCGAGCGTCGGGTGTACATACCAAACTAAGATTTTCTTTTTCTCCTTTCACATCAATATTTCTCCACCATCCTTCCCGCGAACTAACTACAGACTTCCGCCTTTGTTCAGGATAAGGCAGATGGAGAGATATCTTGTCCGATAAGTCGGATAACATTGACAGCGATGATGGAAGACTTTCGGGTACCATCGCCGAAATTAAGACATGAGTTGACGTCGTGTTGTATCCAAAAGATATATCCGACTCCATCCAGAAAACTTTGATCAGCCAGAGGTCGTCATCCAGAAAAGAACCATCCAAGTTGCATGGTGGAACCTGACCCATGACCACACTCAAAGCAGTCTGATTCACAGCTGAACTCGTCGACGTCGGAGGAAGCTCTTCATTTTCTTCAAACTCCATCTCGCCTTCCGCATCAGCATCTGCGTCGGGGTCATTATCATTTGAATCCGATGGAGCCCCAGAATGAGGTGGATCAGGGGGTGGGGGTGTTCGGGACCGGGATGACCGGCCTTGCCCTGCTTCTGCATCACCATTCTCGTCATCTTCTTCCTCCTCCTGTTCGCCTTCAGCATCTTCGTCGTCGAGGTCTGCCTCAGCGTCGGCGTCGTCGATGGGTGGCAGGTCCGCATCAGCCGGAGATATATGGCCATTCGTTGGAGCATTACTTGATGTATCGAGCTGCGTCTCCGCATCCTTCTCCATATCCCAGACTATTATTTTGAGAGTCGGCAGGGATTCTGTCACTTCGTCATTGCCAGTCTCGACCACAATTGCACCATCAGCGTCAGGTTTTCTTTCGACATGATCGTTTTGTTGGCCCAACCCAAGTTCACCTCCTGTCACAACTAAAGACACATATTCACCTTCAGCTTTAACGTCTTCATCTCCTTCATCCTCTTCGGCGCCCTTTTCTCCCCATTCTACAACAGGCCGTAAACCGCCCATGCCAGGAGAACGATCCACATTCACCGTCGTCCTCTGAGAATGTTCCCCGCTTCTCTCCCGCTCCTTCTCTTTTTCCCGTCTTCTATCTTTCTGAGGCTGCAGGGCTATCGCCACATCTAAAGGCAAATATGTAGGAGTAGAGGCAATAACACGCAGACCCAGAGATGGATTCATCTTCGACGTTGACGAAGATTTAATGGAAACGTCGGATCGAGGTCGTGATTTGCTGCCCTTCGGTCTTCCTCTGGATTTACCTTTGTCTCCAGCTGCTGTCGTTGAAATAAAGGGTGGTGATTGTAGATTCTGTGACGCTAAGCTCTTTTGAGAGGCCTGGCGGACTGGACGTAATGACATCGAAGAACTAGAAGTCGATTCGGCTATGGCTCGCGTGTTGATGCTCGCAGTCTTGGCTCTGCTTCTTCCTCGACTAGGACCAACAGATGATGCAGAAGCAGAAACAGATGTAGATCCCTGAGGCCAGGGATCGTCTTGTTGATCAACGTCATCGCATTCTTGATCATTACCCACCCCTACGCCACCGCTACCCAAGCCTTCATCACCAGCTTTCCTTTTCTCCTTTCCCTTTCTTCCAGAATTAGTTTGACCTGGCTCATCGAATACAGCAGCAGCCTGATCCGCCAAGACATCCAACGCACTTCTCACGCGAGTCACTTTGCCTCCTGTGCTTGTTCCCGCCACACCAGCACCTCGGCCAACTGTTTTAGAACCACTTGAAGACACCCTTCTCCGTTTGGGTACTGGGCTCTCTAGATGTTCCAACGCCTTCCGTGTTCCATTTGTCTTTGCCTTCCTCCCAGCTCCATCATCTATCATACGAGCAGCATCCAATAAGGAATCAAGAGGGGTTGGCGGATTGCTAAGCAAATTCCTTGAACCTCCTTTTGCGGTACCGCCGCTTTTGAAAACAGAACCCCGCTGACTTGGAGTGTTCATCACTCCACCGCCAGAATATCCCGAAGTTCCAGCAGCAGCGGACGTATTGACGAAAACAAAAGTTGAAGGACCAGCGGAAGTAGGCACACGGGTTGGACTCGACATGGGACTGTTACTCAGAGCACCACTCAGACCGGGATAATGAGTCGCTCCGACTCCACCACCCCTCTTTGGCGTCCTCGGTATACCCACGGGTGCTGATCCCCTCCCAGTATTCCGTTGCGGGCTTGCTAGGACATCTGTCGATCGATAGTATGCCAACCCAGAAGTTCCATTTGCAAGACGCTCAAGCCTCTCTCTCTCTGATCTTTCAAGATCTTGACGGGCTTTCATGAACTCTAGGTCTCGGGCATGTATTTCCTTCTCGCGTTCAACATGTTGCAAAATCCCAGCAACTAAACCGGCACGTTCGCGACCTATACGACGTGCAGCAAGAAGAACATGTTCAGTACGCGCATCAGAGGTCAGAGGAGCTATCCCATGCTTGCTGCGACGATTCGGTGCATTGTGAGTTGTGCCAGCAGGGTGATTGGCGTAATCGCGTGAACGCCGTCTTTGCGGTGAAACGGTGGGGCTTGCTTGAAATAGTGATTGTGATTGGGATGGGCTAGTTGAGTAAATTTGATGGGCATTGGATTCAAGAAATTTAGAGGTGGATCCGATGGTTGTATAGTGTTGTGATTGACTGCGATGTGTTGAACTAGATGATGGAGAATTAGCTGTGATTTTAGGCGGGATAGGCGTAGATTTCGAAGACGAGGTAGACGGGATTGAATAGTGATAATTATATGGATATGAGTATTGAGATGGAGGTTCTGGCCGTCGATATATATCGGCCGCCGAGTTACTGGCTCCTGAGAACAGAGGCACATTTGCTGATGGTGTTAAACTGCCAGGGTGAGAGGGGGATCGAGCCAATGATGAAGGTCCCAACCCGCGTCCTTCGCTCGTCCCTAGATCTTCTGGAATAGTATCAAGTTGAGTTCTAGACAGCGCTGAATCGGCCTCGCGTCGTTTTCCTTTGACGTCTGAGGTTGGTTTATTGGGCCGAACATCAGGAGGGCCATACCCAGTCCCCATGACAGTGTTTGGAGGTTGGGAGACAACTTGTGGTTGAGAAGCTAAGTTCTGCCGAAGATGAGCTACTGGATAAGGTTGCAGTAGCAGGAGAGGTTTAAGCTTCATCAGCTCCGTTTCTATGGAAGACAATCTATTCTGAGTATCTTGTAGCTGTTAAAAATATCAATAAAATTTGATGTTTTAAGTGGATATATAGGTGGCAAACGATGGGTCAAATAATAAATACATACTTTGTCTCGCAGGGCCCTGTTTTCTGACTCCAGTTGTACTTTCCGACGTTGCGTCTCCTTTGAATTTGAAGAAAAAAAGGAAATAACCAGTACAACTTTAGGTAATATGAAAAGACCAAAAAAATAAGAGAAACATACGTCCTCCCTCGTTGCAGAGTTCCCTGTCCTATTCCTATGTGAAAGGAGTGCTTCCGCCATACGGTCCCAACCTTCACGCTCTGAACACCATCGGTCGCGATCTTCCTCTGCTTGGCGCACGAGAAAGTCGCGCTGCGATGTAAGTACAGAGATAGCGTCAGCTTGCCTCTCCAGTTGAGTTGAGTCTACGGGTAATGGGTCTGTAAGCTGCAAAATCTGACAATCTTTTGTGTTATTATTATATATATTAAGCAGCGCTGGGTTGCAACACACCATATTCACCAGTTCCCCCTCTCTCAGAGTCGCGCTACCAAAACCATCGGAGTGTCGAGTTAGGTCTTCACCTAGGTTTAATTCGTTCTGGTCTCTATCCAGCGAGAAGCCGAGTGCGTGCAACCTTCTCCGTATTGCCACTACATCCGCTGCTGTGAGTGGCTCTGGAGACCCTCCTCTTCCTCTGCGGCTCCCATTTTGATATGGGTCTCTCATGTCTAAATCTTCGGCAGTTGTTGAATCCTCTGCCGGAACGGGAGACGGCGACATATGGTGCATGATATCCGACAAGGCCAACTGGGGTGGGTTCTCATTTGAATTCATCGGTAACTCCAACGAAGGCATATCTAAGCCAATATGCGACGACAATGAGATACTCGAGGACCTCCGATGGTGATTTTGGATGGACATCTAGCCTCTATATGATGGGAAGGTGAGAGCCAAATTCGACTGCAAATCAAATCGTGTAGCCGCTCAAAACAACACAAAACACCGCGCTGGGTCACGTGTCATGGAACTTTTCATCAGACGCATCAAACTTCGGAAACTAAGCATAATAATATAGACCTGAGAAAATTGGCGTTGCTTCAGTGAAATTAACAGAAGCCAACACTGGTTATGCGACAATGCGATTCGGATTGTCGCCGAATACCGGGGAAGGACAGTGCTTCCGGAGCTCCAAGTCGAGAACATAAGGACTCGGATCATCCTAAAGCATCAACTTCTCCAATCGTTCGACTTCTATCCTTAAACCCGAGATCCTCCCCTTCAAAAGTGGGAATAACACTCGAGCTCGAGTTTCATCCGAGTTATCTACGTGAGTAGTCTTTCGGCTACCGTCCAACGTTCGAAACCGAGCAATCTCTGCCATGAGCTCATTGCAGCTTTCTTCAACTGCAAGCAGGAATATCAACAGTTGGGTCAGAGTCGGCAATACTTAGAAAAAAAAAGACGCACTTTTTTCTACTAGACTAAAACTAGAAAATGAATGAGCTTGGACTCTAAAAGGCTATCGGAATATTATTACTTACAAGTCGTCGGAGATGTCCATGTCCATGACATTTTCGGCATCGTCAGGATGGTTTGAACTCACGCTGGAAATGCTATCCAACGAAGAGAAACTCGATAAGCACGCGAAAATGTTAGAAAATTCGATACTATCGAGAGGATATTCGTGGACTCGGCTCACCTAGAGGCAAGTCCAGGTATCTCGGGCATCCTGAGGTAATTTGGATGTAAGTATCAGAATATGCACAAAGGCAAACTTTAATAACAAAGACATTGTCAAGTCCACTATGCTAGCCCTAGAATTCAGCAAGGATTTGCTCAAAATTTGAATCCATTCAGAAATAGATCCAGAACATAACTTACTTTTTCGCTGGCCAGACTTCGTATTTCTCATTGCTGTCTAATTCTTCTGAACTGGCATAGATACTGAAAGTCTGAGAGGAACTAAGACTGTAGTTCCCGTTCGCTTCTGGCTAGAGCAGGAAACGTCGGATTTTTTGCTAAGGAATGAGGACAGTGGCTTTACCGAAGACTGGCGACTAGAAGTCGTCGTTTGACTGAGAGAATCTATATGTTGAAGATGGCATGACTGCATCTATAGTTGTTGGCACACACTGTGTATACGATCCTTTCCTGGGGAACATGATGACCTGTCTCGAGGGCAGTAGTAGAGTACAATAACAAAGTCACTTAAGACACTCACCTTTTATAGTTTTATGCTAGTCCATCATACTCAAGATGAATCTGACGAAATGTACTATTGGATAAGGTTCAGAATGTTAAGGATAATAAAGCCACACCGTTCAAGCATGGCAATCCCATGACAGTTATCGTTCAGCCTCGTTGTTGGGCGCTTAAATCACGTTACTGCTTCTATGCATTATTAGAGGTATCAGGAATTTCATATTCGAAATCTTTTATCTTCAACCGATATAAAAGCCAGGCCGTTCAAGCATGGCATTGGATCCCATGATAAAATTATCGTTTAGCCTCGTTGGGCGCTTAGAGCGCGTTCACCGTTCATTACTGGGGGTATCGTGGATTTCTCATTGATGCCCAAGAAAATATACCAAATACGGACAATATATATTTTTTGAGGTTCGAATATGATGTTCGGATAGCTTCGTATTGTTATTATTTTCTCATCAACCTGAACCTAAACTAAACCTGCACCGAACCGGTTAAGTATTTGAGGTTCAGAACCTAAGGACGGCAGCTTTAAGCTCCACACCATCATGGTGCAACGTCTATGCTTCAAATGGCGAATGTGCCTTTGATGAAGAGGTTGAGATATCATTTGATTGATTGAAACGTTGTAATTTTTTTTGAAACCATGCACAAAAAAGATATCGCGATTCAACAGCTCCCGGAATGATGCCCAGAGAAACTTGTGTAGTACATAATAGAGGCCTCAGATAAGAGTTGTTCAAGAAGGTCACACATGTCGGAGGAACGCCACTGCTGCATAGTACACTGTCCGGTACAGGCGGATGGGAGTTGGCCGCGAACCGATCAATACGAAAGTTAGCAGAGACTGAGTGTACTGTAAGTAAACACACAGGACCATTATTATCTTACATTCTCTGAATCCATCGGTCTCCTGACCTACTATAAGCGACAATAGAGACACCGTATATGTCTTCATCATAACAACCACCCCGCATGAGAACATTGAACTTAAAGAAACCAAAAACATCCAGGTGAATATCGTAGGCTCAATTTGAATTAAGCAACCTTAAGCAACCCATCCACGTGAAACGCTAGTGAATGTCGTCACTTTCGTGGGAGGACAGGGTTTGCCCCTTGTAGCAGCAGCAACATGGCATTTGCCAAATTTGTCAAAAACGCTAAAGTGCCTTTTCCTACGTTCTTAATTTTTTCCCTTCTTGAAATTGACCTGAGCTGCATGCAACCTTGAGTAAACTCGCAACAAGACTCCGGGTCCGTCGACATTCGTGAGATGTTTAGAATTTTATTTTTTTCATCCCAATCGTTCGAACTCTGACTCTTTTCGGATGGTAGTATGCCAACTTCCAGTCAAACCGTGGGGTGGGGAGGCCGATGCTCTGGCGCCAGTAATGTTTCATAGTGCGTGGGGTCTTAATTTATTTCAGGTCGTCCTTCATAAAGCTCCAACAATGCATTTTCAAATTTCGGCGGCCGCAGACGCGTAGACCACACTGGCGCTGGCAGGACCCATGGACGAAAAAAAAGAATTGAGCAGAACATCTGAACCCGCAAGATTTCAGAACAAGCGCCGAACATGATGAGCCAACATAGCAAAAAAGAATTTGAACCCAACCGAAAAGTCCATTGTCAACGACGATTTCAAATTGTGTAAATGTGAATAAATGAATACAAGGGGGTATCTCCGTTTTTTTTTAATTTTTTTTTTACACTGAGGCTTATGGCGAAATGCTTGGTTGGGATTGACGCCTGAAGCGAGCTTTCTGATTAACTTCTTCCCAGTCGCTCGCTTAATAGAAACAAAAGAATAATGAGTAAAAATCCAATCGAAAAAAGCCGAAAAAAAAATAGTTTTGGTCCGTACCTTCTGCTGTACTTTCAGAAAGAGGTGCAGAAATTTTGAGTCTACCATTGGTGCCGTTCTGAACCGGTTCAGCTGCCGCCAGGCTAGATAAGTTAATTGATATCGAGTTGGGTTCGTTATCGGCTTGATTGCGAACATGTTGCCGTGAATTAAGGCTAACAAAGTCGTCAACGAAGATTGGATGGAGAGAAATTTTTTCGGTAACTTGCCTAAAAAGCATGCTGTTCATATATACTAGCATGAACATGAGAAATTTTATCGCCAGAGGAATGTCAGGAGGTACACACATTTGCAGCTGAGGACAAGCCCCAAAAGGAAGTAAAAGGTCCCGGGAATGGCCAAGAGCTGAAAGGGTCATCTGGTTTAGATAAAAGAAAAGAAGGAGAATTTGGTCGCTGACTAAGATCAAGTTCAAGGCTGCGGCAAAGGCTGTCAGAGCGCCTCTCCCAACAGCATACAGCGTGAGTGTGTTAAGAATGCTATCTGTTCTGAACGTATACCATTAGTTCACAGAATGGTTGTCGTAAGTTGTGAAAAGGCATACGATCTTATACCGGATTTACGAACAGAGAACACAGTACACAGAGCCACGGTTATTGCTACATCGCATAATACTGTGGCCACAATTTGGATGCACCCCGTAATCTTTGGATCCAGGTTAGGGGTGATGATGCTTTATCAGAAAGTTCACGTACTTTCCCTCTTGGAAGGAAAGAATAGTTCGTAAAGTAATACCTGTCCTCTCTTCAGTATTGACAATAAAAAGGAATAAATGTCAAGACTAACGATGCTATGGACTGGCCTAGGCGAAAAATGAGTACAAAATATTCATGGTTCAAGGGAGTCATATGACATACCGGCGCCAATTGCTGTGGACATAATCTTCTGCATAAGCCATAAATGACAATAAAGAGATGTATATAATTGACCAAAAGCAAGCAGAGCCAACAACGCCTGATAATAACTTGAGGACTACTGTTTTCGTGAATAGTAAATGATCTCACGATTGACACTGAACGATAAATATTGTGTCTGTCAACTTGAAAAAAAGAAAAAAATCAATCTCTGCGTAAGACGACCTAGAAAGCAAAGACTGACAGGCATATAGAGTGTGGGCAAAGTAGCTATACGTTTTGTGATATGTCAGTTGTCAACATTTACGATCGAGGCATATACCGCACAGTTGTACTATTAGTGCCGAAAGATACTGAGGTCAAACTTAGTTATGATAACATGTTATGAGTAGCTGACTTACTATTGAAAGTACTTGCACCTGGGCAAGAATGGCTGAGTTATGATAAGAAGGGAAAGAGCTTTCTTACCACATCCAACCTAATAAGTTGTCTATTAGCCATTGGAAGATGTCCCGAACCTCTAGGTCTTACGGGAGGACGGTGATGAGGGTTTGGAGGTTCCCGAAGTTATTTACCACCTGATTATATATTGCGACGAAGACCGCTACGATTTGGAAAGTTTCAATGAATCTGATAGATATATTATTTCGGATATCATTTTATGTGAATAGCATGCTGCACACAGGAGAAGAAGGACCTGTGGCCACTGGTTGTCAGAAAGCATGCAAATGTTGGTGATGAGAAAAGAGCACACAGTAGATTTGATACGCCAACTATCGCGAGTATACCAGTGGAAATAGAGGCAACATTGAAGTATACCTATACCATAAAGACTTTTTTTTTTTTGGTTTGAAGAATGCGTTAATGAGTGACTTGGCTTGTACAATGAAAAGGGAACTTTACATCGTCGCGAGGAAGAATACCACCAGCCGAGCGCCGAGCGTCGGGCCGAGAGAGGTGGTCATGGAAGGTGAGTCCAGTCGGGAATGTCAATACTTTATGCCAAAGGTTCTATGAAGGTCATTCATCAAGCTTCAAGGATAATGTCGACGTCGTGGGCAAGGTCAAGTTGAAAATTTGTAACTCCGCTCAGTTCGAAGTAGTTCGAGGTAGTTTCGAAGGTGGAGCTCGAACTTGGAGCAAGCCTCAGTTGACTCAAAGGTCTGTACACGAGGGGGTCTCCACAGATCGCCGGCCTCGCTCGTGCATGCCGGTGGATGACCTCCCGTAGAATTTCAGATCGGTTCTAAATTTCGGATAAAATAAAATAGTTTGAATCTAGAAGCTAGGTCGGTATCCCGTGGACGTGAAATTCCAGATTTGTTTTCGCATGAGATTATCATGTACCATAACGCCATCAATTCACGGATTGGGTGGAACCAAAGTTAGCCTCGGTACATATACCATTTATGGCCTCGACGTGACGTCAGACATGGTCCTGACCCCATTTCAGACCGAGCAATCTGATATCGTCTGAAATGCCCTCCCAATTTGAAATTGAGTGTGATAGGCGTTCGTTCCTAATGATGTATATAGGGTGCAACAGACAACAGGCTGTTGCACTCCATTGACCCCCTATAACATCATTTCATCTCTGAGAGGCCCAAAGGCTTGAACCTGCTTGAACTGATATAACTTGAACTGATAATATCGGCAGAAAGAACGGTGACAGAAGGCGACACAGGGTACACATCACGACATTTAAAGTCCGCACCCCCAGCGCCAACTCCATATTGAGGTTTTTTGACAGCGTAACGCATATTACAATATAAATTAAAATCATTTGAAGGGCCAATACTTCAATATTTAATGTCCATTATGCAGCTCTCTTCGTCACCCCCACAGCACCGCTCAGCATCGGCATTCAAGAAAAGTGGAATTCAAATTCCCTTTTACTTGCCTGACATATTACCTGAAGTAATTCAGATTCTGGCATCAAGATCCTGGACAATACACCAACGGGCTATCCCTGCAAGTGATGAAGACAAAGGACTCTACTGTCATATGAAGTTCAACAGGCAGTGTAACTTATGCCTCAGAAACAGACAATAGCGACTTTTCCGATTGAGATGACTGTTCAAGCCCAGACACCGAATCAGGCAGATGAATCGGAACAAAGGCCTCAGTCGGCTTCAGATGAGCACAAGGAGACAGCGCAACATGAGAGGAATGGCGAAAAGCGGAGAAGAAATGAGTTTCGGCTGGTTTCGGGTACAATCAGACACAAAAAGAAGGAGACAAGGAAGCTAGGAGAAGCTGGATGGTCGATTGAGAAAATGGTGAACTGGTCAGAATTAAATTTCATGATCAGATACTCACAGGCTTTCAGGAAGTGCCACTGTTGTGCAAAAAGAATTCTCAAGTTACAACAACCAGAGTCACTTGTGCAAGAGGTGATTGAAAAAGCCGTCCATGTTTGCATTGTTCTTCCGAAGTCCCACTGTGAGTAGAATTCCATTGAATACTTCTGAGGGGCGGTGAAACAGTATCTTCGCCGGACATTGTAATCATACCGTTTCGACGCTCCAAGGAAAACATGCTAAAGGCTTTGGGATCGTGCGTGTCCAGCTCACCTTTGAGGACATAAACCAAGACCGCGTTGCCCAAGCATAGTCGCCAAGCATGCGTAGTCCCACCATTCTATATTGGGTTATCTGCATTAGCTTCGTTTGTTTTAAGAATAGGGGTGACCAGAAGCATAAGAAGCAAGGCGATCTAGGCTCAATCAAATCTTCTCTCACACGTGAGAGGGGTTTATAACAAGGTAGCCAGTTTCATTCAAATTGTAACGTATGTAGTCAGCAAAAATGCATTTCATCAGGGCAGTGTCAAGTTTTCGGGAATGAATTTATGCTGCTGAATCAAGTGACTTTTGAGCCATACTTGTTAGATGAATTATCATCTACAACATAATATCTATCCAATAACCTTTTTTTTCTCATTTTTAGAGCTTGCTAGAGTGAAAAATAAATGGGATGAAAAATACGGTCTCGTTTACTGCTACATACTATAGTTTTGTAGTCTCCCAAACATTTGATCGTCGTAGTCACAGGTGTCACAACGGTCCGACCAAGCCGCTCATATCTTTCCTCACATCTCCTATGCCTAAGCCTCGAGAGAAGAAGGTCCTTCAAATTATCCAAGCTATCAAGAACTGTGGCTGGCGCTCCACCAACCAGTTTGTTGAGTACAGTTCAGCCGAGGTTGCCCAAAGTCTTCGTTATCAAACAATAAGGTCCCGTGACTACATGAATGAAGAACGTCCCCTCAGGAGACGCCAGACGGTGGTGCTGAATCTTGTTATCACACGAAAATCTGCTGAAATCATGTGCGAAGGATGTGATGGTGTCACGGAGTTGTTATGTGCGTTTTTTCGATGACGGGGTGCGCCGAATGGGCTAGGAAGCTGTGGGGTATTGATTGAATAATGGATAGGGCTCAAAGGATGTCTGTTAGCTGCAGGAGGTGTCTCTGAGGTTGTCTAAATGCTCATAATCTTTCGAATTTTTGGGTCTGACTCACGCTGATAAGACCGGCAACTAAAAGTTTGTGTTGGAATTTGATCAAGACTTATAATAATATCTAATGAGTTTTCATGGTGGCACTGCCCTCCTATGTGACGGACTTTGCAATTGGTCGATTACCATGTGATAGCATGTAACATGATGATCCCCAGTCAAACGACCAGAGGGTGTTAAAACCAAAGAAAAAACTGATATAGCGATGTAAATATATGTAAATCGCTACGACTCGAGGAATGTATTAGACCAGTCTCCTTGGGTGTGGGAAAAAATAAATGGTTCGAATTAACTAAGAAGCCGAAGTCCTGCCAGTGAGCACTCGGTCATGTGCAGCCCTCAATAAGACGGGTTTCATCAACTGCCGGAGTGGTCTTCTTCTTATTCTTCTTCCCTTTGTCGAGGACAAGTGAATAGATGACTCCGCAGAATATTATGGAAACGTCGTCCTTCCCCAGCCAAACCTTTTCAAGGATTGTTCCTGGTGGCGTCAGATTAGGAAATGTCAAGCTCGTGATTGATGATCGTCGTAATCGTCCTTTGCATCATCGTTATTTTAACCGCATACAAGAAGACAACGAGGAGGAAGACCAGAAAGGCGAAGATGAAGGCAGGCTACGCGTGGAAGAGATGCAAAGAAGCGAAAAGGGGCCCGGCGACGCGAGGAAGAGCCTATTCCGGCTTCCAAGAGAGCGAGATGAAGAATTGAGGCAATGAGGCAAGGCGGCGAGAGGAGATGGCTAGGCAGCTGGCAGAACGAAACAAGGGAGCTGTATGGGAGGCACAGCAAGGTGATGCACAGGCCGAGGGCCGCGAGGAGGAAAGGAAACAACAAGAAGGAAGGCGATGTACAAAGCCCAGGAGTTGAAGAGCGATTCAAGACCAAGAGGGATGTCTTTAGTCTCAGGCTTAAGTAGATGCGGCGCACCTCTGGTCGCCAAAAGGTGCAATAGCCAGGTCTCCAATATGATGATCATGAAACCAGACGTCTCGAAGCTGTTTCAAAGGAAACATATGCAAGACTCTGCAACCGTGATTGAGTACAATTCGAGCCCCATACCGTGAATATTGAAAAAAATAAAAGCCAAGTACGCATAGCCGTATCGTATAGCCATATTTGTACGGCCGTCTGCCGGCACGGTGCACACCCTAACTTGGCCTTAGAAAAAGAATGGCCTAAAACCGGGTGAAAACATGCAAAAATTTCTCCAAATTCTTATCACCGATGTCACTTGATAAATTCATATGGCCTAGCTCTGCTTTTTTTAGAAAAAGTGACGAAAAACAAGAAATACATCTGCAAGATTGAATCAAGTTTGTTTTCAAGGCCAAAGCCAAACAGTTGAGCTCGTTGTTTCCAACGGTGAACTAATTGCGCATAAGGTCCTTCGCAGGACCATTATGTCTGGTGACTCGTTGACGCGGTCAGATCTCATTGATGTGTAAGAGATATATGTTTATTACCATAACGTTACCTGACGACTTCTACAGAACCTATTTTCAACTTCATTCCATCTTGTCGAGTCCACCGGATGGCGTTAATGCTCAAAAGATCAAAGAATACCTCGCGCCGCGTCAAGGGCCGCTCAGCAGTGTCAAAGAGACATTTGGAAAGCCGTTGGACGCGTCGAAGAAGAAAGTTGAAAGCGGTTCTGTAACTTTACCCGATGGCGTCGTGCTTCGCGTTGAAGAAGGCGACAAGGAGTTCGTCTTCGCCGTTAGCACAAGATTTCAAATCGATGAAATTCAGGCACTCATTATGCTTCGCTCTTTTCTCTACAATCAAGGCATGCCACCCATATCAGATACAACTTCAACCTCCGTCATGGCAGCTGAACTAGTCGATGCAATAAGCGCCTTTTATTTCTCTGAACGTCTTCACACTTTTCGTGTCTTGATACCACTCTTTCGTGCAAAAGAAAACTCAGAGGATCTTTTGTACCCTGTGGCTCTCGAATTCCTACCCAAAATCATCCCCGACGGGCCCAAATTTGCTCAATCGGTTATCGACGAATATTTACTGAAAACAAAGGAGAAACTTCCGGAAAAACTCAACGAGGACCCGAAAGCTGCAACTCTGTGGGCGAAGCAAACGATGAAGGAGCAATTGGTTCTCTTGGAAGTTCTTTTCTGGACGATGTGGGGGTATGTCCCTTGCAGCGGTACATTAGTAGAGTCGATATTCTCTGCGGCGTACAGCACCGCTCTAGGAACATGCCAAACCAATAACACTCTGCTCCTCGACGAAGAAAGCGTCCAGCTCTTCCAAGATTGCGCTGCCATTTGGATTCTCATCACCATCGAAGTGCTTGAACTCGAAAGCCTGAGCGAGCCAGACACCATCGAGTTATCTGATGCCCCTTCACGCCCAGATGTGTATCATGCATCACCGGGAACTTTGAAACGACTACATGACCTTGTTACGACGAACACGGGTAGCCAATATTGCTGCACTTACCTTGCATGGACTTATGTTGTGTCACGTCTATCTGCCAAAGCCGCAGAAACTTCCGAGATTCCTGCATCATTCAAGCCATTTTTCGATTACATCAACCCTCCGCTAACTCGATCTTATACCAATGACCGAGAATCTATCCGCCTCCAGATGGTGACAACGTGCTTGGATCCGGATGTAGGATTGTTTGCCTTGATGCAGACTCTTCTCACACGCTCGCCTCTGTTCGTAACCGCTATTGCATGGAAGACAGGTTCTTCTATTACTGACCCAAATGCCATTGCATATCGCTCCGTCCTGAAAGGTTCGTTCCCGATGTTTTATATTCATTTCTATACTCAACGATAACAGGTCTCCTTATCAGCCTCGTAGAACTCATGGCGGTCGAGCTAATACCGGACTTTGAAGGCCTCGTCGACGTTTGGATAGCCTTATTTGGCAGAAGTGAGAGCCTCTCTGTAGCCGGTATATGTGCGCAGTTTTGGCAATCGGACTGGAACCACGGGATTGCTCGACGGGCCATCTTTGAGGTTGCAAGATGTCGTTTCCCCATCCATGTCAAGCCACTCCTTCGTCTCCTCCGAGCCATGACGGGTGTAGGGTTTCTCGATACCGATCCCATCTATACTGCTGAATATGTGCAAGAAGACGACATCCCAGAAGATCGATACCTATGCAACCGCTTCGTCTATCACTACCTCTTCAAACTTTCCACGTATTCCCAAGTTATACCCATCAGTGCCTGCACTGGCGCTCACGCCTTATACGAGAGGCAGTCGGAGCGGTATGGTGGAAACGCCAGTCCTGGCCTAACCTACCTGAATCTAAAGCCGATCAAACTTCCAGGCGGTTCTATCCTTCCCGCAAAAACTCCTGGACGGCTGCTGAGCAGTGACGGAGCTGACCATATTGTCATTTGCTGGCAACATGAACATTCGGGGTGGAAGATCATCTTGGAGATCCTGACAGACTATATCAACAGAAGACGAATGGATTACGCCGCGGGTGGCTCCTATCGAGATGTATCCTTTGGGCAGCGTGGAGGTTCTCAAACCAAGACTCTGCGGATCGAGGACATTGGGATGGAGTTGGGTATGGAGGGGGAAGATGGCTCAGAAAATGTGATTACAGATGCGCTCGATCTTGTACGAAGCGTTATCCAGGACAATCCGACACAGGCTGGCATTCTCATGCAATCGCTGGAGGATGGAGAGCCTGTAGTTTCACATTCGATGACAGAATCGCAGCCGCCAGATCTCGTACAGTTAACCACAATGATCTTGGAAGAGTCTCTGTCTCGTGTCAAATCTGTTTCACGTACAAGGCTTATTGCCTCTGCTATGAGTGTTCTGTCAGCTCTCCTTGCCATTCCCAACTATTCCAACCGCGTGTGGCTTTATATTCGATCCACCACAGCCCTCTTTGGTTCAGAGCGAGCACCCGGTTTTGCCTCAGTTGCCCTGTCAGCAGAACGAGCAACGGGTCAGTACACGATGACATTGTCGTTGCTGAACCTCGTGGAGCAACTCTTCCGTGAGGCTGCTTTGTCTATTCGTCCCGAAAATACCAAACTCCAGCAGCTCAAAGAAGAAGTTTTACTCCGCGCTGCTCGCTTCATACACACAGAGATTTGGGTTGAGCACTTGGGTTGGAAATATGCCCAGCTTGGCGATCGGTTTGAGATTGGCAAAAGGATCATTTCATTATATGTTCAAGTTTTGGAAACCTCTCCACCAACCCTCGAAGATCGTCCATTTCCTGTATTCAGTCAGTCAATCGCAGATGTGCTACTATTCAAAGCTACGACATCCACGATTAATCCCCTTGTATCCTCCATCAGCTCAGGAGGACAAGTACTTCGTATGCTGTATGCTTCACGGCGACATGGTGATGTGCGACGCCTTATATTCCTTCTTCAAGCCAACCTTCGCCTCTGTGGTTTGATCCTCAACTACAAACTGAAATCAAATATGGCATCTAAACCTTGTCTGCTAGAGCAAGCATTGTGTGCGCGGATCACTGGAGGAGCCCCTTCCCAAGATACAAACCATACGAAGCACGATCCTATCGATATTTTGGCCAGTTATGCCAGAGATCGAGAGGTGGGCGCTCTAGTTCCGATTGAGGCAATGCGGGTCCTTTATGCCCTTGGTGCTTCTTTGTCGAACTCTCAGCCTTCACCACCAACTATCATCGGACACCTCTCGAATCCAGAAGCATCCGTTGCAGCCCTCGTTCGCATCATTCAACACCCTTACGATGAGCTCGCACTTCGCAAAGCAATATGGAACTTTATCTCTTTAGCTGTTGATAAAGAGCCTGCTCTTGCAACTCTTTTCGTAACGGGCAAGTCTCGTGCGCCAGGAGATTGGAAGCAACTCAAGGACAAGGATTCAGAGAAGAAGGAGGATGAGAAGAAGGACAAGAAGAAAGATGATGACTTTCCTCGTTCCTCGTCGTCAAGCGCATTGGATGCAGCCCGCGAGATAATCGTCAGCTGGAAAGAGCTTTGGCAGGCAAATCCACTTTTACTTGCTTGTGTTTTTCGATTTTTGGATTCGGTATGGCAACATGCCTTGGAGCACAAGGCAGTTCTTGATCCCATCCGACGTGATTCTGAGTTCTGGAAAACCATTGCCGCTGTTGCTTGTGAGGAGGTTGGCCCAGTGCCGACATACGAGACTACTCAAATTATCATACTTGATAATGTTCGACGATCGAATTTGCACGACGCAGTTCAAATGCACGCATACCGCACCCTGGTCAAGTCGTACGCCGTCCACATCATCACCCTCGACATTGGTTTGCACCTCCAGGTCCATAGATCAGAGGTTCCACTTAAAAAGCCTGAAAGCTATCTGAAACTCGAACCCCAGCTCAAATCTGAAGAGCAAGTGATGGACATGTTGGCAGAGGCTGCTCCCAGCTCTTACGCACCGGAAATGCATGACAAGCTCACGAAACTTCTTTCCAGTCAGTTTCCGGGCCTGAATTTACAGCAGCTGACAATGCAATCACCTGTTTCTGAACGCGACTATGGAGATAACTTTGCGTTCTCGATGCCTCTCCTCCGAACTCGACTTCAAGCCTATTCTCTGGCGGTGGATAGAATGGACGATCCCGTTGAAGAAGTTGAGATGCTCCTTCTATCTGTCAACATGAACTTGTCACTTGCTCATGCTGAAACTGCCTTGGTGGAATCTTGGGAAGGTCTCCTTCGACAAATTGTTCCCTTTCTCCGGATAGATGCAGCGGTTCGACCTATTTTCCTCTCAATAGCTGCATCAATCTCCCACGATATTGCTGGAGAGAGGAGAGAGGGTGACATGATGGCATCGATTCATGGGGCACGTCTTTCCCTTGTCCTAGCTCTCCTTGAGGTAGCCTGGTTCTCATCGTCGGACAACAAGTCTGAAATCGGGTCATTTATGAACCTAGTTCGAAATCTTCGTGGTATCGTCCTGAACGAAGCACAGTCGCCTGCTAGATCCTTCCTTTCAGCACTCCCTAATCCATTCCACCGCCCCCTTCTTCAGATCATCTACTTTTGCGCGAAACATGGACGAAGTTTACTCGGACGACCAAAAACGGTAAATGCCGATCAAAGATTGACGATTGCACAAACCGTCGAAGCAACTTTAAACTTTGTCATCGAGGCACTCAGAGTCGTTTTCGTGTCCGCGAGAAGCAGAGCAGATGTAGATCTCGATCGTGATATGGAATTGTTGGTGGCCGTTTTTGAACAGTGCATTCGACCTGATATTGATGCGTCTTCGACATACTGGCTAACACGATGTCAAGAAACAGATGTTATCAGAGCGAGTCTCGACCTTTATGTCCATATCGATCTTGTTGGGCTTTCCGATCTTCCTTTACTCCTATCGCGCAAACAACCACTCTACGCTCCCCATATCCTTCTCTTCCACATGGCTCTCGTCAGTAACCCCACAGCTGCCGAACGGTTCGCTAGCGAAGGAGTATTAGCGGCTTATAGCAACAACTTCATCAGTTCTGCCATCAGCTCTGGCTTGGTCGACATTATGCTTCCGGAGGTGCCTGGTCAACGCAGTCCTGCCCATTTGGCGTATTGTTCGATGTTATCCATCGTTGCGACGGTAATAACTGCTCTAGGTCGCCAAAACCATTACTTTGATGCAGAAGCTTGTGGATTTGTACATCTGTATGGAGATCAAATCAGTCGTGCTCTGTCCTGGACCATTGGGGACTCTATCACACTTCCTTTACTCGAGGAGCTCGATCAAGTGGTTCATTTGTTTTACTCTCTTGCCGCTAGTGTTCCAGCTACTGCCAGTTCCAACCCTATCGTTGAGAGGGTCCTTCGGATATTCACAAATCATGCGCTACATCTTCTTCAGCAGGTCAATTATGCCATCACTCATCCCAATCATCTTGCGAGTTTGTATGAGCCTATAACTGGTGAAGAGAGGGCCAAGTATGAGAAAGCTCAACGTGAACCAGATCCACTCAAACGACCATTTGTCACCCATATGATCCATCGGCTTTTCCAACTCTCCAGCAGCATTGTAGGAACGTTGGCGACAATAAGTCGTGCGGACACTGTGCTTCTCACGGTTAAGGAAGATTGGCCTGTCAACGAAGCACTTGTTGTTCCAGTATGTTTACCTCTCATTATTGTCCAATGCTACATCCTAACCTCAGCTTTTGTTTAGCATTCTAAAGTCGTGCTGGGAGAACCTGCCTCGTTGGGCACTCTGCTAGAATTAGGAAACCGTACCCTCGATGTTCTTCGTAACCTTGTCCATCGTCCTCCTGGTCAGAGCATCACAGATCCTGCTGGACTTTCACGTTCATACACGACACCCCTTGGAGTCAAGCAAGGAGTTATAATCGCCCGCCGAAATTTAGAAGGCATTCTCCTATATTCCGTTACACAGCTAGCAATGTGGCTTTCGAAACCAGACTTCGACCGCACACCTCTTGATCCAGACGCTGATGACGCACAGGCAATGGATACTTCGAGAACAGATTCTTTGGTAGTTGTGAAGGAACGTCGGCCTCGGTCATCGATAACTATGGCC
>Ga0193743_1001042_pt1 | contig 21150 bp, 21 predicted proteins | sample L2c2metaG_FD_143038 | JGI IMG/M metagenome (GOLD analysis project Ga0193743, IMG submission 143038) | Soil microbial communities from a riparian zone of the East river system, Colorado, United States - L2c2 | ecosystem: Environmental > Terrestrial > Soil > Riparian zone | place: USA: East River... | reverse complement strand
TTGACGTTGATAGCGTCGATGAACACCACCGGATACACCGCCTCCAACGGACGGTTGCACCACTCGGCCATCTCAGCGATCACCTTGTCGGTGATCCGGCTGATGGTGTCCTTGGACACCGTCGCGCCGTAGACGTCGGCGAAGTGCGCGGCGACCTCACCGGTGGTCAATCCCTTTGCCGTCAAGGACAAGACGATCTCATCGATACCAGTCAGGCGACGTTGGCGCTTCTTGACGATCTGCGGATCGAACGAGGAATTCGTATCCCGCGGCACGTCGATGTCGACCGGGCCGATCTCGGTCAACACCGTTTTCGTCCGGATGCCATTCCGGGAGTTGCCGCTACCGCGCCCGGCCGGGTCATGTTTGTCATAGCCCAGATGTTCGGTCATCTCGGCATCCAACGCGGTCTCCAGCACATTCTTCGTCAACTGGTTGAGCAGCCCGTTCGGACCCACCAGCTCGACGCCTTGCTCCTTGGCCTGCGCCAACAATTGTTCGGCAAGCTGCCGATGATCCAGATCAGTAGCCACGGGATCGAGTGTTTCGGACATCGGTGATCCTTCCCGCCAAGCTCACGCTCGGCGTGTCAAACCAAGATCAGATCCACCATTTCTCTGACAGTCCCGTTCTATGAACTGCGGGCGCAGAGGTCACGAACTCGTTTGGGTTCGTGACCTTCGTGTTTGATGGGGCGGACGCTGTATGTCTGCCGTCCAGTGACGGCACCGGACTTTGCAGTGTCGCGGCAAGGCGGCGCAGATGTTCTTGACGTTCGGCGGTCAGTTTGGCGGGCTTGGTGGCCGGGAGCTGAAGGACTCGTCGGGCGTCGCGTGAGGCATCGCGCCACTCACGACCGAGTTCGAGTTCGGCCAGGGTTGCCATCAATGGTGGCCACGGCACGGCCGCTTGGCGTACCGGTGTCCACACCTTCACGCAAAGCGCGCAACACAATTCGACGCTCACAGAGGTCAGCGATGGTACGTGTCACTTCGGCGACGGACCGGCCCAGTCGATCGTTCGTTCACCGGATGACGCAGTAGCGGAGGTGGGCCACGCCTGGGGCCTCGAGCACGCGGACGAGCTCAAGCTTGGGCGTGCCCGCCTCGAAGCCGTCGAGTAGGCGCTCACCCGACCCGAGGATCACCGCGTTCACTTGGAGGTCGATCTCGTCGACGAGCCCAGCCTCGATTGCTTGCCGGGCGCACGAGGCTCCTCCCGCGATAGAGATGGCCCGGTCGCCGGCGGCCGCCCTGGCCTGGGCGTACGCGGACTCGATCCCGTCGGTGACGAAGTGAAATGTAGTCCCGCCCTGCATCTCGATCGGGTCGCGCGCGTGGTGGGTCAGGACAAAGACCGGGCAGCGGTACGGCGGGACGTCACCCCACCACCCCTTCCAGTCTGAGTTCCCCCACTCGCCGCGAATCGGGCCGAACATGTTGCGGCCCATGATCGTCGCACCGATGCCGTCCATCATGTCCGAGATCACCTGCCGGTTGGCCGGATGATCCTCGGCGGGGCCGAGGTGCCACTCGTGAAGGGCCCTGCCGCCGACGCCGAGCGGGTCGTCCTCGCTTTGGTTGGGCCCCGCGACGTAGCCGTCGGCGGAGATGGACATCGAGAGATTGGTTCTGGTCACGGGGACTCCGTTCGGGCGGACGATTCCGTTGGATACGTCTAGAGAGACTGCGGCGCCTGGGAAAACTCATCGATAACGGGAGCTGACATGGGTCACGCGACCCTCATCGCCTGAATCCTCTCCGAGACAGGACGTGATCATCCCCGAATCTCTAGACCTCCGATGTGAATAAGAATCAAGTCCGTGCTTCGATCTGCGCGGTTGGGCGTTCAGAATCGCCGTTGCGCCTCAGTTCGACTGGAGCACTCTTGGCGGGCTTCTCCGACGCGCGTCGGTGGTTGCTGGCCGCCGAGTCGGTCTCCTACGAGAGCTTGCAGATGGTCGGGACTTAAGGTGTCTGGCTGTGGGTGGTGCACTCTCGGAATCTGATCTACACCGTTGTGGGCTACTCGATGTCAGTGACGGCAACGGGGTCTATTGGGAGGTCAGAGGCAACCCAGCAGGGCGACCGGTTCTGATCGTGCATGGCGGGCCAGGCGGCGGGCGATCGCGTAACGCTCACAAGTCGTTTGACCACGACGTCTTTCGGATCGTGTCGTTCGACCAGCGCGGGTGCGGCAACAGTGTGCCCAGTGCTGCTGACCCCTCCACCGACATGGCGCACAACACCACCGAACACCTTCTGGCGGACATGGAAGCGCTCCGTGAGCACCTGCGTGTGGAACGGTGGCTGCTCTACGGCGGGTCGTGGGCCTCCACCCTGATCCTGGCCTGGGCCGAACGTCATCCGGAGCGGGTGAGTGGAATCATCCTGGTCGGGGTGACGATGACGCGTCCCCGTGAGATCGACTGGCTCTATCACGGTTTGCGGCTGCTGCTGCCGATGGAGTGGGAGCGGTTTCGCGCCGGCGCGCCCGCGCAGGAACGCGATGGCAACCTCGTCGAAGCCTATCGACGGCTGATGGAACACCCAGACCTAGCGGTGCGAGAACAGGCCGCGCGGGACTGGTGCGTCTGGGAAGACGACGCGATCGCGCATGAGTCGCTGGGCAACCCCGGTCAGTACAGCGCTAAGCCAGACGCGGCAAAGCTGGCCTTCGTTCGCATCTGCACCCACTACTTCGCACACAATGCCTGGCTCGAAGACGAGCAAATACTGCGAAATGCCGAGAGGCTCAGAGGCGTTCCCGGTGTCCTCATCCACGGTCGCCTCGATTTATCTGGGCCGTTGTTGACCGAGGCCACGGCCACGTCTGCGTGCAATCCGGAGTTCTGCACCACGCCGGTACAGCGGCGCAGCTCCTCGCCAACCGCGCAGGCCATCGCTCTGAGCAGCATTCTTACTGCCAAAGACGCGCAGTTCGTCCTCCTGGCGGCGAGTTATCCTGGGAGTACTTGCACATCGGAGGGGAGCAATGCCGAAGCACGTCGAGGTCAAGCCCGAAGACCTGCACATTTCGGCTGCCACCGTCGATGCACACGCTGACACTGTCAGGGCGCGTCATTTCGACGCCGATGGGCGGATGGAGGCCGCTCAGGCGGGCATCCCCGCCGCCTCTGTCGCCGCCCTCTCCAGCACAGTCACCAAGTGGCAAGGCGACACCACCGCAATCTTCAGCCGGATGGTCGAGCATGCCCACGGCATGAGGAGAGGTGCCGTCGCGTATGTCCAGACCGATCAGTCGGCGGAGACGGATCTGAAGCATGCCGAGCAACAGATCGGCGAAGTGGACCTTGGACTGTAGAGCGGGTCGATGACGGTTTCGGTCGCGGACATCGATCGCTGGGATTCGGGGGATCTTCGCGAGGTGTTCCATGCGACGCGCAGCCGAGCTGAAGCCGCCGCCGAGGCGTCGAACGGTATGGCACGTCTGCCCGCGTTCCAGACCTGGGGTGGCGATGCGGCAGATGCGGCCAAGGATGCGATCGGAAAGACGCGCCGGGATCTCGATGAGCACGGCAACGAAGCGTTGGCGGTGGCCCGCGCGGCGGATAGGGCGGCGGACCAGATCGAAGACGTCAAGTCTCGGCTGGCGAACCTGCGCGAGCGCGCCCACCAGCTCGGGATGGAACTCAACCCGTTCTCCAATTCATTCGTGCCGGCAGCGGGGTCGACGATGGACCCGGCTGATGTGGCGCTGGCTGAGGCCGAACTGCAACCGCAACTGACCGCGCTCTTGGCCGAAGCGGCAGCCATCGATGACGAACTCGCCGCCGCGATCAACATGGCTACCGGCAAGACGCCCATTCCGACCGAAGGCCCACCGGTCGGGCCCGAGGGTCTGACGCCGACACAGGTGACCAGTGATGCCAACGAGGCGCGACTGGAAAGTGAGCGCTCCCGTGTCCAGGGCGACGTCGACAGAATGCAGCGGCAGCTCGACGAGTGGGCTCGCCAGGCGTACATGGGTAACCCGGACGTCGTATCCAAAGACCAGATGGCCGAACTTTCAGCAAAACTGTCCGAGCAGAAGAAGTACCTGGGCGACCTCGACTCAGTGCACGAGGCGCTCGGCAAGGCCGACGAAACGTACCTGACCGTATTCGATCCCCGGACGGGAACGGGAAAGCCCGTGCTCGCCGCCGTCGCCGTAGGCAACCCCGATACGGCGAAGAACGTGTCGGTCACTGTGCCCGGTGTCGGTTCAACGACGAAAGAGAGTCTGCCGAGCATGGTCTCGGAGGCCAACGCCCTTCGCGCGGAAACCCTGCGCCAGTTGCATCTTGAAGGACTGCCGGAGTCCGCAGCCACCATCGCGTGGATGGGATACGACCCGCCACCGAATCCGATCAACACCATGAGTCCGGCCGATGCCATCGCCACCATGAACGACGGCCAGGCCGTCCCCGGCGCCCATAGCCTGTCCAATTACCTCGAGCAGCTCCATCAGAACAACCCTGACGGTCACCTCACACTGTTCGGCCATTCCTACGGCTCGCTCACCAGTTCGCTTGCACTACAAGAACTCAACGCCCAAGGGCTGCACCCGGTCGACGACGTGGTCTTCTACGGCTCACCCGGCCTCGAGCTATCCAATCCCTCTCAGCTCGGCATCCCCGACGGCCACGCATTCGTGATGCGCGGTGAAACCGACCCCATTGCCGGGATCGTCGCCGAACTCGCTCCGGCCCACGGGTGGGGCATCAACCCCTACGACGGCTCATTCCCCCAACTGTCCGCCGATGTCGGTGTTGACCCCGGCGGCGTCCTCCGCGACGGTGTGCAAAGCCATGCCGACTATCCCCGACTCGGAAGCGGAGACCAGTTGCGCATGTCCGGTTACAACCTGGCCGCCGTGTTGGCCGGCATACCGGACAATCAAGTCATCATGCCCAAGACTGTGCCCTTGCCCCTTCCTCACATCGTGCCCGGCGGACAAGTTCCCCTCCCGACGGCGGGGCCGGGCCGATGACCAACCGCGCGATCTCGACACTCGCCACCGGCGTCCTTGCCGCAGGTCTCTTCATGACCGGCTGTGGCCCGAAGAACGACAAGGAGCCGACCATGAGTGCCGATCAGGTTGAGACCAGCCTTCGACAGAAGCCGTCGTTCGAGGCTGCGCAGGAGGAGTACCGATCCGCCGTCGAAACCATGGCCAATCAGATCGCCGGACTGACGCCGGGAACGACGTGGACTTTCAGCGACCAGACCCCGTGGCTTTCCTGCGGCGGCGACTACATCGACACCGACGCCAAACACGCCTATGTCTCAGCGGGTTTCGAGCAGCCGATTCCGGAAGCCGCATGGCCGCAAGCGGTTCAAATCGTGAAAGACGGCGCGGCCAAGTTCGGTGCGACCAACCTCGCCACCTTCAAGGACGAGCCCGGCAATCACGACATCGCGATCTCCGGTGGTGACGGCGTCGAGTTCAAACTCGGCACCAAGGTCAAAGCGTCGCTGACCGCGCAGTCCGACTGCCGGTTGAGTGAGATGGATAGCGGGACCGGATAGCGAGCCTCCTGCCTTGCACCCCAATCCTGCGCATCTTCGAACTCCGGCAACCAGCGGACGAGGTCGATCTTCTCCAGCCACAAGTGCTCCCGGCGCTCGTGCACATCCTTCGGTGCCCACGGCGGGATTCGAACCCACACCGATCCGGTTTAGGAGACCGGCGCTCTGTCCGTTGAGCTACGCGGGCCAGGCGAACTGCATCGCCGACTGGTACCCCTGGAGAGAATCGAACTCCCATCCACAGCTTCGTAAACTGGCGCTCTATCCGTTGAGCTACAGAGGTTTGGCCGGTTGCCTGAGTGCCCCTGGCAGGACTCGAACCTACAACCGCCGGTTCCGGAAACCGGTACGCTATCCATTGCGCTACAGGGGCCTTGGGGCGACCGGAGGGAGTTGAACCCATCGACTGCGGTGTCACAGACCGCCGTGTTGCCGCTACACCACGGCCGCCATGAAGGGGAAGCATCCCGGCGCTCTCAACCAGCTGAGCTACAACGGGCATGGCAGTCCGTAGGAGAGTCGAACTCCTGCCGCCTGGCTGAAAACCAGGTGTGCTGCCCCTACACCAACGGACCAGGGCTCAGCGCGCTGCCTCGTCAGGACTCGAACCCAAACCGACTGATCAGAATCAGTCGTTGCGCTCCCCGAGCAGGACTCGAACCTACAGTTGCGGATCAACAATCCGCCGGTTTACCGGTTAACCGACCGGGGACTAAGGCACCGGTGCGAGCCTGCGGGGCCCGGCTGGTTGCCGTCGGGCCCCCGCCCCACCCGTGCCCTGATCAAGCTGGTTCTAGGACCGGCGCGTACCGGAACCCGTCGCGTTCCTTCGGCTCGAAGGGCTCACGGACCAGGGACATCCGAGCTTCCTGAGGCGTCCGGTCGCCCTTGAGACCGTTGCAGGACTGGCAGGCCGCCACCAGGTTGAACCAGGTGTCCCCGCCGCCACGCGAGCGGGGCAGAAGATGGTCTACGGTGTCGGCGCGCTCGTAGCAGTAGGCGCAGGTGTGCCCGTCGCGGCGCAGCACGCCGCCGCGGGTGACCCGGTTACCCGGCGTGTATGGGATGTGCACGTACTCCCGCAGCGCGACCGACGCCGGCAGTTCAATCACCAGCGACGGACCGTGTATGTGCACCGCCGGGGCGTGCAGGTCGATGACGTACACCGCACCCCGCAGGATCAGCCGGACCGCCTCCTGCCACGGAATCCGGGACAGCACGCGGTAGTCGGCGTTGTAGACCTCGACGGTCAGATCGGGCATCGGGACGGCCATGTCTGCGTACCTCCTTTCCGTGTCTGCTGGGTATCGGTGCATGGTTGCGCGGGCAGGAATCGAACCTGCGACATCCGGGTTATGAGCCCGGCGGACTACCGAACTGTCCTACCGCGCATCGTGTTTCACGCGCCCCGGAGAGATTCGAACTCCCAACGACCTGCTTGAGGGCAGGGGCTCTCCCGCTGAGCTACCGGGGCTTGCTGTGCTGCTGGTCGGGATAGCACGATTTGAACGTGCAATCTCCTGGTCCCAAACCAGGCGCGCTGCCAAGTTGCGCTATATCCCGTTGGCACGGATGGAGGGACTCGAACCCCCACCTCGCTGATTTGGAGTCAGCGGCTCTACCAGTTGAGCTACATCCGTAAAGTGCGCGGTCACCACCGCGGTGGAGCCGGTGACGGAATGCTCACCGGCATGTGGACTTGAAAATGCCGTGCGCCGTGAGGGTTTCGACCCCCCGGCCCCGGATTAAGAACCCGGTGCTATGCCAAACTCAGCTAACGGCGCGTGTGGTGTTGGTGGGCCGCCCGGGACTCGAACCCGGAACGCAAGGGTAAAAGCCAAGAGTGATACGCGATTTCACCAACGACCCGCAGTGTTGTGTACGTCCGACAGGGGTCGAACCTGCACGCCCTGTGATGGGCACCGGAGCCTGAATCCGGCACGTCTTCCAGGTACGTCACGGACGCTCGACACCACGAAGTGCGCTCGGCAGGAGTTGAACCTGCACGCCCGTAATGGGCACCCGGGTTTGAGCCGGGCGCGTCTGCCATGATTCCGCCACGAGCGCGGATGCCACCACTGTGTAGTTCTCAAAGGTCTGGCGGGACGGGGCTATTCGCCGTCCGCGCCGCGCTACACCCAGCCTGATCGGGTGCGGTGCTGGGAACGATGTTGCTACGCGAATCTCCGGTTGTAAACCCAGTACTTCAGCGGAATCCGTTTCGTTGCAAAGCAATTGGGTGCAACGAACTACGGGAATGTCAGGCGACATTCCCAGCAGGGCAAACAGCAAAGCTGAGGGATTTATGAGAATTGTCTTCAGGCCCGTGCTTCCGGCCGGGGCGCTCGCCCACTAATGGGGCGGAAGGTCGGCGGAATAACCGGAAGCACCTGGGTCGCCTATCGCCGCGACGTTCAGCCTCTGTCCAGACAGCGGCTTTGGCGCTAGTGGTGCCCGCGCACGACAAAGCCGCCGTGGATGCAAGGCGCATCCCGGCCGGCAAGTAGTCGTCGCGCGTCATGGTCACGGAATTACGGTAACACCCTGGCCCGACACTTCCGAGGAATAAAAGAGGGGCACTTCGCTACCCTCGAGCAGCGCCCACTAGAAGGAGACCCGCTTGAGCAGGCCCGGTTCCCCCGACGATACGGCTGACGACGCCAAGGCCATCGTTCGCAGAAACACCGAGAAAGTCCAGGGCGAAGGGGATTTCGCCCTGTTCGACGAACTGTTCGCCGACGACTTCGTCGACCACACACCGCAGCCAGGAACGACCCCGGACAAGGCGGGCGTCCGCGTGCTCTACACGCGGCTGCGCGAAGCGTTCCCCGACTTCCGCCCGGAGATCCGCTGGCAGACAGTCGAGGGCGACCTGGTCACGACCTACAAGATCTACCACGGCACCCATCTCGGTGAATTCCTCGGTGTCCCGCCCACCGGCAGAACCATCCAGTTCGAAACCGTCGACGCCATGCGCGTTCGCCACGGCAAGATCACCGAACACTGGGGAGTCGCCAATCTCTTCTCCGTCATGCAACAACTCGGACAGCTGCCAGCCACATAGTCGACACTGCCCAACGAGAAGAGGGGCACCCGGGTGGGTGCCCCTCTTTCGTATCGCTTAGGTCAGCGGCTCTGGTGAACGGTGGTGTCCACCTTCGGCACGTTGACGTTCGGGCCGATCTGGTCGAGCCACGTGTGGTGGTCGACGCCGGCGGAGATGGTGGTCGACGAAACCGGGCCGACGGCCGCCTGGGCGGCGGGAGCGGCGAAACCGAGGACGCCTGCGATGAGTCCGCTGGCAATGATGGTGGTGAATCCGAACTTCTTCATGGTGTGCGCTTCTTTCTTTCTTCGGTGGGTCGATCCGTGGCCTGTGGGTCGCGGTTCGGAGCCCGTGACGGCCGGTTGGGGATTGCCTTTCCGGCCGGTCTGACAGATCAAACGCAAAGGTCAGAGGGTTAATTCCACTGGCAGGATCTGATCGACGGTTGGCAGCAATCACCTGTGACGAGGGCTGGGTGAGCGCAATAAGCGACGCAGATCACTTGTCTGGCAAGGAATATGGGAGTGGAGTGTTACGGGCTGTGGCGAACGCTGGTGTCGTGACGACTATTTGAAGCGCTTGGAGCAGAGCTCGCGGTCTCCGCCCAGACCGGAGCGGTATGCCACGATGCGGGTGAAGCCGGCGGGCACCGTCTGGCCGTCCGCGTTGCTGCCCGCAAGACCATTGGTCAACAACCCGGACACCGCCTCGTCCAGGTCGCCCGCTGTCAGAGTCAGGCTCTTGCCGCTGGGTAGGTCGATCGTCTCGGCCATCGCCCGCTGCGCCACCCCGGTCAGACACGCCGTCCGCAATGCGGCGACCGGCGTATCGACGGGGTCACCGTTCTCGTGTTGTATCGCCAGGGCGTAGCGCGACGTCACGACCGACAGCGCGCTGTTGTCTCCCTGCAGCAGCACATTGTTCGACTCGTCGGCGGCCTCACCAAGCTGCTGCAGGGAAGGCAGGTCGACGGAGAGGGTATTGGTGTCGGGACAGTAAGAAACCGGCGGGCTGGGCTGCGCGTCCGCGCACGATTCGGTGTCGTAGGACAGGGTCGGTGCCTCGCTCGGCTGGTACACCTCGCCGAGGGCTTCCATCAGGGTGTCGAGGGTGTCCTCGTCGATCGGCACCTCGCCGCTCTGCACATCGCCGGCCTGGTCGAGCGGCAGCGCCATCGGTAGATCGCCGCGCCGGTCCTCGATCTCGGCGAGGTCGATCTTGGCGCACTCCGAGGCACCTGAAACGAATCCCATCTGGAATGCGCTGACCCGGTCCAGCGCCGTGCCGTGCCCCTCTTCGAGCATCTCGCTGTCCTGCGGACCCAGGATCGGGTCGCGCAGGGTGATCGCCGCGGCCAGTACGTGGTTGAGACCGTCGCCCGTGCTCAGCGAGAACCGGGGTGACCGGCCCTCGGCGACCCAGCGGACGTAGGTCCCTGCGAAGCAGTCGGCCTGCTGCTCGCTGACGATGACGGTGGTGGAGTCGTCGACGATGCCTGCCATGTGCTGCACGGCGTGCCCGTACTCGTGGGCCATCAGGGCGGCGATCGAGACGTCGCCGAAGAACTCCCGCCCCGTGGGGACCATCACGCTCCGGTCCCATGCCATGATCTGCCGGCTCGGGCAGTAGAACGCGTTGGGCTCGTTGTAGGTCTCCGTGCCGCAGACCGCCGGACTGGACGGGTCCTCCGAGTCATACGACACCAGGCGTTCGATGGGTTCGAACGAGCCGTCCAGCGAGGCGCTGTAGTTCTGCTCCCAGAAATCGGCGACGTCGTTGACGGCCAGCAGCGTCAAACTGTCGATGTCTCCGCCGTCGGTGTCCTGCACGTCGCCGGTCGGCTCGGGAGCGTCGTCCCGGACGCCGCTGGGGCCGTCCTCGGCAGGCAGGCCGCCCGCGCGGAACGGGTCGTACAGCGTGGACACCGCGCGCCCCTCGGTGACCGACGAGCATCCGGCGATGAGCAATCCCGCGCACACGGCGCTGACTGCGGCCACCACTCTGCTGACTCGAATCATGTCCTGACGATCTCGTGAAATGGGTCCGGTGCGCAGAGGGTACAACGGCGGCACCTCGTGCGGGCCGCGTCGCGGGTTACCGGTGCCCGCCGTGGGCTGCGCGGATACCCGAAACTGGCGGCCACCAAACCATGGCGATGGTGTTGCCCGCGTGTTAACGACGGCATGAAAAGCCGTTCTTAACAGAGTATTAAGGGCTGCTCCCCGACGCCTTAGATTTGCGGGCTACCTTCGGAATCAGGTTGCACAGAGCAGATCATCGAAATGAGGCTTCCCATGGCTACCACCTTCCGGTACGGAAACCCCGCCTTCGATTGTGACGGCGCTCAGATCCACGCGCACTGCCGCCAACTGGCCACCGTGGTCAGTGTCAGCGGCGCCATCTACCCGAACAACCTCGACCGCGTCACCGGGTACGCCAGCCGCTTCATCCTCGGCGACAAGCCCTTCGTGCTCGACCTCTCCGGGGTCTATTCGCTTCACGGTGACTGCGGCTCATTGCTGGACGCCGTCGACGAGCGCTGCGGTGCCACCGGTGTGGAGTGGGCGCTCGTTGCGTGCGGTGAGATCGTCGACGCGCTCGGCCTGACCGACGACGACTTCGTCACCATCGCGAGTTCGCTGCCCGTGGCCCTCAATCACTTCGCCGACGAGATCGGTGCCCGCCGCCGGTTGCTGCTGCCGATGCTCGGCAAGACCGCCTGACCGCGACTACGACAGCACGCCACGCAATACCAGTTGCGCAAGTTCCCTGGCGGCACGATCGACGTCCTTGACCCGGCGCACGCACACCGCGTACCACGCGCCGCCGGCGATCGCGTCCATGACGGTGTCCGCGCTGACGACCGATCTCGCCACGCCGTCGGCTACGGCATCGTTCAGCTGCGCGGCGAGTCGGCTTCGTACGGCGGCCTCGAGTCGATCGCTGAGCACCCGGCGCATCCGCCGGTCTGAGCGAAGGTCGACGAGCAGGCCGGGTATCGACTCGCGCACCACGGGGTCGCCGTACATGCGGATGGCGCCGTGGCACAGCCGGGTGATCTCGGCGACGAAGTCGTCGTCGGGGGTGTCCGGGCCGACGTCCGGGAACGCCGCTTCGTGCACGAGGTGCGCCTTCGAGGTCCACCTGCGGTAGATGGCCGGCCTGCTGACCCCGGCCGTGGTGGCGATGAGGTCGATGGTCGTCGACGAGTACCCCCGCTCCACCAGGAGGCGGCGGGTGGCCTCGAGCACCGCAGCGTCGATCGCGGGATCCCGGCGCGAGCCCTGGCGGCGGTGCCGCGGTGTCGCCGAAGCGGTCTCCACGTTTGCCTCCCTCGACTGCCGATCAGTCGTTACAGTTTGTCACAACAAACCCCGTCGGGGAGCAAGGAGGCGTTCGATGACCAGCGGATCCACCAGGCAGTTGGCGGGCATTGGCGAGGACGGCCTGCATCTCTACACATGCCCACTGTGTGAAGCCATGTGCGGCTTGGAAATTCAGGTCGACGGCGGCAAGGTGGCCGGTATCCGGGGCAACCGCGAGGACGCCTGGAGCGCAGGCCACATCTGCCCCAAGGGCGCCACCCTCGGCGCCGTGCACCAGGACCCCGACCGCATCCGACGGCCGATGATCAAGGTCGACGGACAGTGGCAGGAGGTCAGCTGGGACGCGGCGTTCCGGCGGTGCACCGAACTGCTGACGCCAGTGATCGAGAAGTACGGCATCGGCGCGGTGACCGCCTACACCGGGAACCCGCTGGCGCACTCGTTCTCGCTGGCCCGCTACGCCGGCGTGCTGCTGGGCATGTCGGGCATGCCGATGACCTACTCACCCGGCACCGTCGATCAGTGGCCGAAGAACCTGTCGTCGCACCTGATGTACGGCGGCTGGTGGTCGTTCCCGGTGCCCGACATCCAACGCACCGACCTGTTCGTCGTGATGGGCGCGAACCCGGCGGCATCGCAGGGATCGCTGCTTGCCGCGCCCGACGTGATGAGCATCATCGACGGAATCCGCAAGCGCGGCAAGGTGATCGTCATCGATCCGGTCCGCACCGCCACCGCGGCACGCGCCGACGAATGGCTGCCCATCACCCCAGGTACCGATGCGGCGCTCCTGTTGGCCATCGCGCACACGCTGTTCGACGAGGACCTGGTGTCGCTCGGCACCGTCGAGCCCCACCTCGGCGGGGTGTCGCGGATGCGTGAGGTGGCCGCAGACTGGTCACCGGAACGCGTCGCCGAGGCCACCGGCATCGCGGCGCCGCGGATCAGAGAGCTGGCCCGCGAACTGGCCACCACACCGCGGGCGGTGGTGTATGGCCGAATCGGGTTGTGCAACCAGGAATTCGGCAGCCTGGCCAGCTGGTTGGTGGACGTCGTCAACATCCTCACCGCCCACTTCGACACCCCCGGCGGGCTGATGTTCCCGAGGCCTGCGGCGTGGTCGATCACCGTGCAGCCGCAACCGGGCCTCGAGGACGGGGTCGCCGAGTTCGGCCGGTTCCACACCCGGGTGCGCGGCGCCAAGGAAGTGCTCGGCCAGGTGCCGGTGTCGTGCATGGCTGAGGAGATCGCGACGCCGGGGGAGGGCCAGATCAAGGCGCTCATCACCGTCGCGGGCAACCCGGTGCTGTCCACGCCCGGCGGCCATAGGCTCGACGAGGCGCTGCCGCAGTTGGAGGCGATGATCGCCGTCGACCTGTGGCTCAACGAGACCACCCGGCACGCGGATGTCATCCTGCCGGGCCTCTCGCCACTGGAACAGGCGCACCACGACGACCTGATCCTGAACTTCGCGGTGAACAGCTTCGCGAACTACTCGCCGCCGGTGTTCCACGCCGACGATCCCGACCGCCCCGAGGAGTGGGAGATCCTGATCCGGCTCACCGGACTGTGCACCGGCACCCCCGCCGAGGACGTCGACGTGGCCGCGATCGACGACGGGTTCTTCGACTACATGGCGTTCACTCAGGGGCTCGACGGCGCACAGATCCGGACGAACTACGACCATGGCGGCCCCGAGCGGGTTCTGGATCTGACCCTGCGCACCGGCCCGTTCGGCGACCGCTACGGCGAGAACCCCGAGGGCCTGACCCTGGAGAAGTTGAAGACACAGCCCAACGGGATCAACTACGGGCCGATGATCCCGCAACTGCCGGGCATTCTGGGCACCGCCGACGGCAAGGTTCGGCTCGCCCCGCAGTACCTGCTCGACGACCTGCCCAGGCTGGCCGCGCGCCTCGACCGCGAGCCCGACGAATTGGTCCTGGTCAGTCGCCGTCACCTGCGGTCCAACAACTCCTGGCTGCACAACGTGGCGCCGCTGATGAAGGGCAGGGAGCGGTGCACGCTGCTGATGCACCGCGACGACGCCGACCGGCGCGGCGTGGCCAACGGCGACGTCGTCACCGTCACGTCGTCGGCAGGTCGACTCGACGTGCCGGTGGAGGTGACCGAGGCGATCAAACCGGGGGTGGTGTCGATGCCCCACGGCTGGGGTCACGGCAAGCCGGGCACCCGGATGGCGGTCGCCAACGACTCACCTGGCGTCAACACCAACGTCCTGTCGCCGCCGGAGTTCCTCGACGAGCCGTCCGGAAACGGGGCGCTCAACGGCATCCCGGTGACGGTCGCCGCTACGGGAGCCTGATAAGGATTACGCGTGGGAAAGAACGAGCGCTCCAAGATCGTCATGAGCGACGATGAGATCGTCGAATTCATCGATCACAGCCGCACCGCGACCATGGCGACGGTGTCGCCCGGCGGCAGGCCGCATCTTGTCGCCATGTGGTACGCCGTCCTCGACGGCGAGGTCTGGTTCGAGACCAAGGCCAAGTCGCAGAAGGCGGTGAACCTGCGCCGCGACCCGACGATCACCGTGATGGTCGAGGACGGTGACACCTACAACACGCTGCGCGGGGTGTCGATCGACGGCCGCGCCGAGATCATCGACGACGACCCGGATCTGCTTCTGCGCGTGGGGATCAGCGTGTGGGAGCGCTACACCGGCCCGTACAGCGACGAGATGAAGCCGTTCGTCGAGCAGATGATGAACAACCGGATCGCGGTGCGGGTAGTGCCCATTCGGCTGCGCAGCTGGGATCACCGCAAGCTCGGGATGCCCGACATGCCGGTGGCCGGGTCGACCGCGCAGTACCTGAGCTAGCCAACCGATCGGGGCGTGAAGCCGGGGTTGCCCAACGCGGTGGCGGTGGCCGTGCCGACCGGTCCGCGGCGGTCGAACATCGCGGCCGTCCCGGTGGCGACGCCGCCGTGGCTGGAGTGGGTCAGCGCGGCCAGCCCGATGTCGGGTCCCTCGGGCAGCCTGCTCAGCGCCAACGTGTAGTCGGCGTTGATGAAGCAAAGACCGTCGGTGCCGTAGTGGGTGAGCGAACTGGCCACGTCACCGGCCATCGCCGCGCGGGTGAAGGCCGTCATCGGCTCACCGTCGATCAGCGGCTTGATGTCGCGCAGCCACACGAACTTCGGTCCGTCGTGCTGCCATTCGGTCAGGTCGAAGCTGGGGCCGGCGACGTGGGGGTCCTTGCCATAGGCCCAGATCACCATCGGCACCGTGTCGAGCCCGACATCGTGCTCGGGCGGCACCGGCGGCATGGTGACCGGCGACGTCCAGACCGCGCCCGGCGGCTGCTCTCCCCTGCGCAGGAACAACGCGCTCGCCTTGGCCACCACCGTGTCGGACTGCGTCATCTCCGCCTCGACGAGCACTAGTCGCCTGCCCCGACGGACGATCGAGGTCGAGACCCGCACGGGCGCCATGGCGGCGGGCCGCAGCAGGTCGACGGTCAGCCGCGCGGGCTGCAGGTCGGGCTCTCCCGCGTCGACGACAACGGAGCGCTCGATGACGTGGCCGAAGATGCCGCCGACGAAGTTTCCGCTGATCGACGATCCCCACGGCCCTCTCGCCATGGTTGTCGGGGCGAAGGCGGCGCCGTCGCGCAGGAAGTACGCCGGCGGCAATTGTGTCGTCATCGCAGATGACGATATCGGCGGGCGTTACCCGAGCTCGAGGCGGTTGCCGAGCAACCACCTAGCGGCTGGAGGAAACCAGCACGGCGGATTGATCGGTGTGTCGCCCGAATTGCCGCTGCGCCGATGCGACGCTTTCGGCCTGCGGGAGGTCTTCTGCGTGGCAGGCACGAAGTGCGCGTCGCACGGCCGCGCTAGCGACCAGCTGCCAGCGGACGCGGTCGCAGCACAGGTCGATCCTTCGGAGGGCAGTGAGACCTGCGGCACCGAAGAACTCCACCCCGCTCAAGTCGAGGACGAGTGTCCCGGCAATGCCGAGGTGACGTTCAACGTAACCTGCCAAATCGATGCCATTGCTCGCGTCAACCTCGCCGCGGACCGAAACCACCACCAGATTCGCAGTAGCCGTTGCGCTCGCTTCTGCCCGACCCCACCGCTCGACTTCCCCGACATGGATCGGATCCGGTCGGTAGAGGCGGCACGTACCGCTTGGCGCCATCATCATCTCCTCGGGATTGGGGGGCGAGGGTGATTCTGTTGGGGTTGTCTTGCGCGCATGATCGGTCGCGTGAGCTCGACGTAGGGCGAAGATACAACGCAATTCGCAGCTCGTGGGGGTATTCGCACAGCGAAAAATTCTCTTACCGCGGCGTTGAAACGCGCGCGAGATTGCCCGCAGAACCGTTTGCGCTGCTAAACCGGGACCCGCCGCGACTGACTTCGTTGCCGGTGCCTCACGCAGCAAATATGCACCAACGGAGAACGGGCTCGTCTCGTCCGCTATCCCCGCAGACGCTCACGCGCGTGGCCGCAGCTTGCCGTTCGGAAGCGGGGGAGCGGGCAGCCGGGTCCCCGGATAACCGGACACCGTGCCGAAGCGCTCATCCTGGTCCTGCCACTGCTGCCGGCACCGGACGATCTCGTCGTGGCTGCGCCCGACGAAGTTCCACCACATGACCAATTGCTCACCGAAGGGCGGCCCGCCGAGCAGCAGCACCCGGGCCGGCCGTTCGCCGCGGTTGGTCAGGGTGAGCGAATCGTGGCCGGGCGACTGGTACCAGAGATCGGCGACCTCGAGCGTGGTCCCGCCCGCCTCGACGCTGCCCTGATCGAGCAGCACGCCGTGCTCGAAGGAGGGGTCGACGTCGAACGTGACCGTCGCGCCGGGGCCAAGATCCACCTGGGCGCCCAGCAGAGGTGTGAAGGTGGCCACCGGTGAACGGGTGCCGGCCAGTTCGCCGAGGAAGACGCGGACCCGCGCGCCATCCACGGCGAGCGGGGAGGGCACGTAGTGGGCGAAGTCGCGACCGGTGTCGCGGTCGGCATCGGGTAGGGCCACCCACAACTGCGCGCCGTGCAGAAACCGCGTCGCGGGCGTCGACCCCGCGACCGATACCTCCGAGTGGCAGATGCCTGCGCCTGCGGTCATCAGGTTCAGTTCGCCGGGGCGGACCATCGCGTGCACGCCTGCGGAGTCGCGGTGTTCCACCTCGCCGCTGAACAGCCAGCTCACCGTCTGCAAACCGGTGTGCGGATGCGGCGCGACGTCCATGCCGGGGCCGGTGCCCAGGTCGTACGGGCCGTAGTGATCCACGAAGCACCACGCTCCGATCAACGACCGTTCGCGCTGCGGGAGCGTCCGGCGCACCCGGATCGCCCGGGGTCCACCCAGCGGAACGTCGCGCGGATGCAGCACGCCAGCGAATGGTGAAGCCGCGCAAGCGACTTCGTCAGGCGCCGGCTCGGTGTTGCTCACCCGTCCAGACTAGTCCGGTCATCGCCGTATGGATCACCTCGAAGTCGTGTTCGTCGATGGCGAAGGCCCCGAACCGGAAGCGGTAGCCCCAACGCGCCTTGTCCTCCACGAAGCCGAGGTCGTCGAGCAGGGGACGGATCGGTGTCTCCGAGCACGGCAGGAACTCGACCCGCCGCCGCCATGGCTGGAACTCCGGATCCATGTCGACCTGGTAGACCTCGTCGTCGGTGACCTGTCCGATCGCGGTGAACGCCTGCAGCGGCGCGCCATCGGGATAATCGGTCTTGGGCGAGTAGAACGCGATCCAGTCGCCCCGTGCCATCCTGCGCAACATCTGCGGCTTGCCGTGGTTGGCCTGTGTGAAACCGCCTGCCACGCCGCGTTGCACGTGGCCGCGGCTGACGGTGTTGATCCAGTACGTCATGGCGTCACGCTAGGACCGCACCCCGACACGGACGAACATTCGTCCACAGGTGCGGATTCAGTCGGTTCAGCGGTATAGGCGCTCGTTGGCCAGGTTCATCGGGCATCCCTTCCGTCCAACGCTCCTGCCGCGAGCGCCGCGGCGTTGACTCTGGTGAGGACATCGTGCAGGGACTCGAGTTCATCGAGCCCGACGCCGAGGCGTTCGACGACCGCGGGCGGGATGGCCAGCGCCCGTCGTCGCAGCGCGACCCCGGCGGTGGTCAACTCGACGTCGGTGGAGCGCTCGTCGCCTGCGCTGCGGGTGCGTGTGACGAGCCCGAGCGCCTGAAGGCGCTTCAGCATCGGGGACAGGGTGGCGGAATCCAGCTGTAGGGCCGCGGCGATGTCCTTGACCGACAAGGGTTTCGAGGACTCGACGGACTTGTGGTGATCCCACAACGCGAGCATGACGAGGTACTGCGGATGGGTAAGACCGAGCGGCTCGAGGAGCGGCCGGTACACCGCGAGCACGGCGCGGTTGGTTACGGCCAGTGCGAAGCAGACCTGGCGTTCCAGCGCGAGCGGATCGACGGCGCTTTCCACGGTGGGCATGACTCGATCGTAGTCTTTAGTTAGGGCACTATCTAGTTTGGTGCTAACAAACGCATCCGACCGGGGCATGAAGCGAGCCGTCGACGCGGTTGCGTCGACGGCTCGGGTGACGATGCCGGCAGTGCGCCTCTCGGCAAGTGGTCGCACGAAGCGACTGTTCTGGTGTGGTACCCGGGGCATTGCCCGACACCGTCGACTCATCTTAACCGCAAGGTGTCCCCGGCTATTCCGACCCGCCCGCCGCGCTGCCGCCCCCTCGATCGACAGCGAGGCGAGCAGTCAGGCCGATTCCAGGAAGAGGCGTCGGGCGCGGACGGAGTAGCCGTTGCGCTCGGCCAACGACCGCAGCTGCCGCAGCGCGAAGGTACGTCCGCGGCCGGCCTCGGGGATGACGATGCCCGCCCAGAGGCCCTCGGCCTTCGGCAGTTCGCATGCCTCCCGCGCGCAGGCCCATCGACGGGGGCACAGCCGGCAGATGGCCTTGGCCTCCTCGTCGGCAGCCGACGTCCAGCGATCGGGATCGCGGGTGCATTCGCCGATCGGCAACCCGTCGCGGCCCACTGCGTTCATGTCTTGCTCCTTCGTTCCAGTTCATTCGAGCGCCGTAGTCGTGCCTGGCGCGCTGAAGTGAATATATAGCAATAACCGTAGCGATGCAACAGTTTGAACCGAAGCGGATCAAGGGAAGTGCTGCGGACTGGAAGTAGCCATTGATCAGCTATTGGAGACATTCCAGGCGTACGTAGTCGTCAGCGCATCTAGCAGCGACACGGTTCAAACCGGATATACGCAACGGTTCTCATCCACCCGCAATCCGGCTAATGTAGGGCGAACACGTAGCGGTGCAACACCCAGGCAGGAGGGCACCCGGTTGGTCAGCGTTGACAACACGGCCGACGCTGACGATGCCGCCGACGCCTCCGTCGAGGTGGATCCCGGGATGGTGCGCGCGGGCGCCGCTGCGGCGGCGCGACGCCGTGAACTCGACATCAGCCAGCGCAGTCTGGCCGCCGACGGCATCATCAACGCGGGCGCGCTCATCTCGTTCGAGAAGGGTCGAAGCTGGCCGCGCGAGCGGACGCGGGCCAAGCTCGAAGAAGTTCTGCAGTGGCCGCCAGGGACCATCGCCAGGATCAGGCGGGGCGACTCCGTCGCACGGGGGAAGCCCGCCGAACCGCCCGCGGGCGGCGATCAGGGCTCGCTGATCGCCCAGGCCGTCGAGGCGGCGGTCAACACTCTCGGTGCCACGGTCGGTTCGTTGCCGCCGATCGACGATCCGGCCTTCACCCCCAGGGTCACCGCGATCCTCGCCGACCTGCGTCAGCTCGAGGCAGTGGCTGCACGCGCGGCGCGGATCGGTCGGCTCACGCCTCCCCTGCTGAAGGCGCTGAGCACCGTACGCCGCCAGATGGACGAGCTGACCCTGCTCGGCGCGACGGCGCCGACGGCGACGCTCGGTCAGCGGCTGTACGCCGCCCGGCGACGGGCCAACCTCACGATCAGCGAGACCGCGCAGGCAGCAGGAGTACCCGAGGATGCGATCGTCGCCGCGGAGGCCGGCCAGCCGGTGCCCGCCGCGGCGACGGAGCTGATCGAGTCCCTCGTCGACCAGATCGACTGGCGCTGAACGCTAGAACCGGTCGCGAGTGCGTTCGCGGTCGTCGTTGGTGGGGAAGTGTTCGGCCAGCGCGGCGGCGATCTCGAGAAACTTGCGCTGCGTCGCCGGCGACATCTCAGTGGTGCGCTCGATGACGCCGCCGGGTCGCAGGTGCCCATCGAAGGGGACCTCGACCACGGCCTGGCCCTGGCCGGCGAACTGCTGGGCGAGGATGGCTCGGGTGCGCTTGTCGGCGTGTCCGTCCGAGTCGTTGAGGACGACCACGGTGCGCTGCAACAGGCCGGTCAAGCCACGGTTGGCCAACCAGTCCATCGTCTGACCCGCGGCGGCGGCGCCGTCGACCCACGGCGACGAGACGACGATCAAGGCGTCCAGATCCCGCAACACCTCCTGGGTGACGGGCGTGTCCATGGTGGAACTGCAGTCGACGATCGAGATCGTGAAGTGGCGATCAAGACGCGCCGTGGCCTCCCGGTAGATAGCGGGGTCGAGCACCCGCCGACGGGCGGGACTCGCTTCACCGGCCAACACGAACAGGCCGGCGGCGTTGTTTCCCACCCGGCTGCGAACATCGGCGAACGTCTCGAGGTGCTGGTCGCCGGCGAGCTCCCAGTACGAGCCCGTCGCCTTCGGGTCGACGCGGCTGCCGAGCTTGCCGAACGCGGTGTCCGCGTCGATGGCCACCACGCGATCGTCCTGGCGCAGCTCGGCGAAGATCGACCCGATGCTGGCGGACACCGTCGTCTTGCCGACACCACCCTTGCCCATCACGCCGATCTTGTAGTGGCCGCGCAACACGGACTTGATCCGCGCTTCCAGTTCGGCCTGCCGGACCTCGTCCGTGGACTGGCCGAGGTTGACCGTCCCGAACGTGATCCGGAAGAGAGCCAGGCGCCAGCCGCGCGACGGCGGAACCGGCCTGGCCGGGACGAGCTCGTCCCGCTTGATCCGGTCGGCGTAGGACCCGGTCGGCGGCGGCGGAGCCACCCGGGAGTCCGGGCCGAACTGCTGGGACGGCCAGGAGGTGGGTGGCGGCTGTCCCTGGTTCGGCGGCGCGGGCGGCCGCGGCGCGCGCTGCTGCTGCTGATGCCAACCCGGCTGCTGCTGCCCCCACTGCTGCGGGTTGGGTGCTTGGGGAGGGCTCTGCTGTTGGGGAGGGCTCTGCTGTCGGGCAGGGCTCTGCCGTTGAG
>Ga0193743_1001041_pt1 | contig 21152 bp, 22 predicted proteins | sample L2c2metaG_FD_143038 | JGI IMG/M metagenome (GOLD analysis project Ga0193743, IMG submission 143038) | Soil microbial communities from a riparian zone of the East river system, Colorado, United States - L2c2 | ecosystem: Environmental > Terrestrial > Soil > Riparian zone | place: USA: East River... | reverse complement strand
GGGCCGGGGAGCCCGACGAGGTGGCCAACGTCGCGCTGTTCCTGGCCTCGGACCTGTCGTCGTACATGACCGGCACCGTGTTGGAAGTGACCGGGGGAAGGTACATCTGATGCGCGAAGCGATCATTTGCGAACCCGTCCGCACTGCGATCGGCCGCTACGGCGGAATGTTCTCCTCGCTGACGGCCGTCGATCTGGGCGTGGCCGCGCTGACGGGTCTGCTCGAGCGGACGGGCTTGGCACCCGACGCGGTGGGTGACGTCATCCTTGGCCACTGCTACCCCTCGCCCGAGGCGCCGGCGATTGGGCGGGTCGTGGCACTCGACGCCGGCCTGCCCGTAACGGTTCCCGGCATGCAACTCGACCGCCGGTGCGGATCGGGCCTGCAGGCGGTGATCCAGGCCTGCCTGCAGGTGAGCACCGGCGCGAACGATCTGGTGGTCGCCGGCGGCGCGGAGAGCATGAGCAACGTCGCCTTCCACTCCACCGACATGCGCTGGGGTGGGGCCCGCGGCGGCATCACCGTGCACGACGGCCTGGCCCGCGGTCGCACCACCGCAGGCGGGCGCAACTACCCGGTGCCCGGCGGCATGCTGGAGACGGCCGAGAACCTGCGCCGCCAGTACGGCATCTCGCGCAACGAACAGGACGAACTCGCGGTGACCTCCCACCAGCGCGCGGTGGCCGCCCAGAAGAACGGGATCTTCGCCGACGAGATCGTCCCGGTCACCGTGCACGTGCGGCAAGGTGCCGCCCAGAATGAAACAGTGATCGACACCGACGAGCACCCCCGCGCCGACACCTCGGTGGAATCGCTGAGCCGGCTCAAACCCGTGCTGCTGCGCCAGGATCCAGAGGCCACCGTCACCGCGGGCAACTCCAGCGGGCAGAACGACGCGGCCTCCATGTGCATCGTCACCACGCCGGAGAAGGCAGCCGAGCTGGGCCTGCGACCGTACGTGCGACTGGTGTCCTGGGGTGTCGCCGGGGTGGCGCCGAACGTGATGGGGATCGGCCCGGTGCCCGCCACCGCAGTGGCACTGGGCAAGGCGGGGCTGACGCTGTCCGACATCGACCTGATCGAACTCAACGAGGCGTTCGCCGCGCAAGCGCTGGCCGTGATGCGCGAATGGGGGTTCACCGACGCCGATGCCGAACGCACCAACGTGCACGGCTCGGGTATCTCGCTCGGGCACCCGGTGAGCGCCACGGGTGGCCGGATGCTGGCGACGCTGGCGCGCGAACTCGACCGGCGCGGCGCGCGGTACGGACTCGAGACCATGTGCATCGGAGGCGGGCAGGGACTGGCCGCCGTGTTCGAAAGGGTGGCCGCATGAGCAAACTGGCTCAGACGATCGGCCTCACGGAGTTTCAAACCGAGATCCTCGCCAACGTGCGCCAATTCGTGGACAAGGAGGTCATTCCGAACGCCCAGGAACTGGAGCACTCCGACACCTATCCACAGCACATCGTCGACCAGATGCGCGAGATGGGGCTGTTCGGCCTGATGATCCCCGAGGAGTACGGCGGGCTCGGCGAATCCTTGCTCACCTACGCGCTGTGCGTGGAGGAGCTGGCCCGCGGCTGGATGAGTGTGTCCGGTGTGATCAACACCCACTTCATCGTCGCGTACATGCTGCGTCAGCACGGCACCGCGGAGCAGAAGCAACGGTTCCTGCCGCGGATGGCGACCGGCGAGGTGCGCGGCGCCTTCTCGATGTCCGAGCCGGAGCTGGGTTCCGACGTTGCGGCCATCCGCACCAAGGCCATTCGCAATCCGGGCGGCGGCTACTCCATCACCGGGCAGAAGATGTGGGTGACCAACGGCGGCAGTTCCACGCTGGTGGCGGCGCTGGTGAAGACCGACGAGGGAGCGGACAAACCGCACCGCAACCTGACTGCCTTCCTGGTCGAGAAGCCCACCGGCTTCGGCGAGGTGGCACCCGGACTGGTCATCCCCGGCAAGATCGACAAGCTCGGCTACAAGGGCATCGACACCACCGAGTTGATCTTCGACGGCTACCAGTGCAGCGACGACGACGTGCTCGGCAATGCGCCAGGGCAGGGTTTCTTCCAGATGATGGACGGCATCGAGGTCGGCCGTGTCAACGTCTCGGCGCGCGCGTGCGGCGTCGGCATCAGGGCGTTCGAGCTCGCCGTCCGGTATGCCCAGCAGCGCAGCACCTTCGGCAAGCCGATCGCCGACCACCAGGCCATCGCCTTCCAGCTCGCCGAGATGGCGACCAAGGTCGAGGCCGCCCATCTGATGATGGTCAACGCGGCACGGCTGAAGGACTCGGGGGAGCGCAACGACGTCGCGGCGGGGATGGCCAAATACCTTGCCAGCGAGTTCTGTTCGGAGGTGACCCAGCAGAGCTTCAGGATCCACGGCGGGTACGGCTACTCCAAGGAGTACGAGATCGAGCGACTCATGCGCGATGCACCGTTCCTGCTCATCGGTGAGGGCACCAGCGAGATTCAGAAGACCATCATCAGCAAGAGCCTCCTTCATGAGTATCGACTCTGACCCGGAGTTCGCCGCCAGGCCGCAGCTGTCCGACGACGTCGCGCGCTACGTCCGGCGGCGGATCTTCAACGGCGCCTACCGGGCCGGTGAGTACCTGCGGCTGGATCAGCTCGCGTCCGAACTCGGCATCAGTGTCACGCCCGTGCGGGAAGCGCTGCTGAACCTACGCGCAGAGGGGCTACTGGCGCAGCAGCCGCGGCGGGGTTTCATCGTGCTGGCCGTCACCGAGCGGGACATCGCCGACGTCGCGAACGTGCAGGCCTTCATCGGGGGTGAACTCGCCGCGCGGGCCGCGGAGAACATCAGCGACGAGCAACTGGCCGCCCTGCGCGCGATCCAGGACGAGCTGGAGAAGGCCTACGAGCAGGACGACCTGGAGCGCACCGTGCGGCTCAACCACGAATTCCACCGCACCATCAACGTGGCCGCCGACTCGCCGAAGCTCACCCAGTTCATGTCGGGCATCACGCGGTACGCCCCGGAGTCGGTGTTCCCGACGGTGAGCGGCTGGCCGAAGCAGTCGACCAGGGACCACCGCCGCGTCATCGCCGCATTCGAGCGCCGGGACGCCAACCGGGCCCGGATGGCGATGGCCGAGCACTTCACGATCGGCGTCGCGCCGCTCACCGACCATCTCATCGAGCGGGGCGTGATCTCCGATGGGGACCGGCCCGCGGACGCCGAGGCGCCGGCCGAGGCCGCGGGTGGTTCCTAGGCGTTCAGATTGCGCTCACGGTCGTGAACCAGCGATTTCCGCAGCCCTGAGTGCAATTTCAGCGCCCCAACCGGCAGGGTCTCGGCAAAGGGCTCGAGACCCGTCATGGTCGACTATCGTGCTGGGGATGAAGCGTTCGATCATCGGTGTCATTGCCGCACTGGCCTGCGCCTTGGGTGCCGGAGTGGTGACGGCGCCGCCGTCTGAGGCAGATGACGTCGGGTACCTCATCAACGTGACGCTGCGGCCGGGATACAACTTCCCGAACGCGCAGGCGGCGCTCGACTACGGCAATGGCCTCTGCGACCGAATCGGCCAACGGCAAAGCTACTCCGATCTCGCGACCGCGATCAGGTCCGACTTCAACACGTCCGACGAGTTCCAGGTCTCGTATCTGCTCAGTCAGGCGACCCAGGAGCTGTGCCCTGCCCAGATCTGGCAGTTGCGGCAGTCTGCCGCCGGCTATCGCGCACCCGCTTGACCGGGTGAGGGCGCCGTTCAGTACGACGTCGAGCGCTTCCACGTGTCGGAGCCGGGGACGTCCTGACCGCGCCTACTGCCAGCGCTACAGTTTCTGCTAGTTTTGTAAAGTCGTTCATCGTCCGACACGCTGTCATCCGCAGCTCGAGAGCCCCGAGGTTGAAAAATCATGCCCACACCCGTCATCGTCGGCGCCGTCCGGACCGCGATCGGCCGGTCGTTCAAGGGAACACTGGTCAACACCCCTCCGGAGACCCTGATCACCACCGTGCTTCCGGAGGTGGTCCGCCGCGCTGGCGTCTCGCCGGCAGACATCGACGACATCATCTTCGCCGAATCGCATTACGGTGGCGGCGATCTGGCCCGCTACGCTGCCACGGCCACCGGTCTGGAGCACGTTCCCGGCCAGTCGGTCAACCGACACTGTGCGGGCAGCCTGACGGCGATCGGCAACGCCGCTGCCCAGATCGGGTCCGGCATGGAGCGCGTCCTGATCGCCGGGGGCGTGCAGTCGCTGTCGATGACGCCGCTGACGAACTGGCGCATACCTGGTCCCGAGTTGAAGTTCGAGGAACGGTGGATGCCGCCGACCCACGTGGAGACGCCGGATGCGCCGACGAAGGACATGTCGATCACGGTGGGATGGAACACCGCGCAGGCGGTCGGCATCACCCGTGGGGAGATGGACGCCTGGGCGGCGCGCTCGCACCAGCGTGCCATCGCGGCGATCGACGCCGGAAAGTTCCTCGACGAGATCATTCCGCTGAAGGTCACGTTGCCGGACGGGTCGGTGATCGACTTCAGCGTCGACGAGTTTCCGCGTCGCAACACCACGGCCGAGAAACTGGCCGGGCTCAAGGTTCTGCATCCCGAAATCGAGGGCTTCTCCATCACCGCGGGCAACAGCAGCGGGACCAACGACGCCTGTGCGGCGGTAGCGGTGACCGACCGGGACTACGCAGTGGCCAACGGCCTCAACGTCATGGCCACGGTGAAGGCATGGGGCGCCGCGGGCGTTCCCCCGCGCGACACCGGCCTCGGTGCCGTCAAGGTCATCGGCAAGGTGCTCGACCGGGCCGGGCTGAAGCCGTCCGACGTCGCCCTGTGGGAGATCAACGAGGCGTTCGCGTCCGTGCCGATCGCGGCGTGCAAGGAGTACGGGCTCGACGAGGAATTGGTCAACTTCTCCGGAAGCGGCTGCAGTCTCGGACACCCGATCGCGGCCTCCGGCGCGCGCATGGTGACCACGCTGATCTACGAACTGCAGCGTCGGGGCGGCGGCATCGGCGTCGCCGCGATGTGCGCGGGTGGCGGCCAGGGGGGCGCGGTCGTGATCGAGGTCTGAGCGCTCGGTCTCAGCGCGCCGCGCCGGACTTGCTTCGGCGCGGCGTGGCCGCCTTCCGACGTTGTGCCGGAGCCGCTTTGGCAGACGTCTGCTCGATCAGTCGTTCGGCATGGTCGAGGATGCAGTCCAGGCCGTACTCGAAGTTGATCTCGTCGGAGGCCCCGATCCGGTGGCCCTCGTCGGTCACCCGGGCCAGTAGTGGCGTGCTCTCGGGATCGATGACCATCGTCTCCTCGAAGTCGCCCGGTCCGCCGTCGGCCGACCGGTTCTTGTCGTAGAGGCGCTGCAGCACAACCGATCCGCGTACGTGCACCGATACCGCCGAGTAGGTGTCGAAGGCGTCCTCGGGCGACAGTCCCGTCTCGACCAGACTCTCAATCGCCTTCTCCACCGCCACGGCGCCGAGCTTGGCTGCCCGCGGACTCAACGCCGAGCGAATGAGGATCAGGTCACACAGAATCGGGTTGCCCAGGAACGTCTTTCGCATGCTGCGCGCGTGGTTCCGCAACGTCTCGCGCCAATCCTTGGCTTCCACATACGGAGTGGCGAACACGTACTGCTTCAACGCCCGGTCCGTCATCGCGTTGAGAAGGTCGTCCTTCTTGCGGAAGTACCAGTAGATGCTCGTCACGCCCACGCCTAGATGCTTGCCCAGCAACGGCATGCTGACGTTGTCAATGCCGACTTCCTCGGCGAGTTCGAACGCGCCCTTGATGATGTCGTCGGGATTGATCGAGCCGCGTTCGCGACGTTGTCGCTTCTCGGCGGTCGCCGGCTTGGCCACGAGGACACCTCCGTCAAGATCACTACCTCTGGTGCCGCTCCCGTTCGGTAACGACAAAAGTCAATCTACCGGCAACGTGTGCCTCAACTGCACGTACGACTGCGTGTCGTGAACGGCGTCACCGTGAACCTTACCGGTAGCCCTTCGATGGACGCCTGAAGTGCTGGTCACGGGGTCGCAGTCCGTGCTTATCGAAAGCTATACGGTATGTGCGACGTGTGAGTGGCGAACGCGCCGTTCCCCGCTCGGCGACTATCGAAATACCTATAGTAAGTTTCTCCGGGTAACAGACCGACGACCGACAGCGAACAGGCGGGACAGAGCCAAGTGGCCGACGAAATTCTGACGGAGCGCCAGGGGCGAACTCTCGTCATCACCATCAATCGACCGGAAGCGCGCAACGCCTTCAACACGGCGGTGAGCCAGGGCCTGGCCGATGCCATGGACGAACTCGACGGGACGCCCGAGCTGTCGGTCGCGATCGTCACCGGGGCAGGCGGCAACTTCTGTGCCGGCATGGATCTGAAGGCATTCATGGCCGGCGAGGTCCCCTCGGTCCCTGGCCGCGGGATCGGATTCACCGAACAGCCGCCCCGCAAGCCAGTCATCGCGGCCGTCGAGGGTTACGCGCTCGCGGGTGGTACCGAGATCGTGCTCGCCACCGACCTCGTGGTGGCGGCCAGGAACGCGAAATTCGGCATCCCCGAGGTCAAGCGCGGCCTGGTGGCCGCGGGCGGTGGTCTGCTTCGGCTGCCCCATCGGATCCCATACCAGAAGGCTCTCGAAGTGGCGCTCACCGGCGACAGCTTCACCGCCGAGGAGGCAGCCAACTGGGGCTTCGTCAACCTGCTCACCGAGCCGGGTGAGGCGCTGGCCGGCGCACTGGCTCTGGCCGAGCGCATCACGAAGAACGGGCCGCTGGCCGTCGCGGTGACCAAGGAGATCATCGTGAAGTCGGCAGGCTGGAGCGAGGACGAGATGTGGAGCAAGCAGCAGGAACTCATCCGGCCGGTGTTCTCGTCCAAGGACGCGATGGAGGGTGCCACGGCCTTCGCCGAGAAGCGTGCGCCCAACTGGACCGGTTCCTGACGATCGCGGGAGAAGCCGCGCCATGGACCTGGGTTTCGCCGACGCCACCGCCGTCATAGTCGGAGGCGGGCGCGGCATGGGTCTGGCGACCGCCCGCTGCCTGGCCGAGGACGGGGCGCGGGTGGCGGTGGTCGGCCCGCTCCAGGGCCGTCCTGGACGCGGCCGCCGACGAACTGAGCCGCAGCGGCAGCCCCGATGCCCTCGGACTGCTCGATGACTGACCCGTGTGCGCCTTGCGGAAGTTACTACCGATAGGTGTACAGTATGCCCATATTACCTGTTGAGGCCACATCCGAATAGGTGAGGTTGGCTCATGCACGAATCGATGTCGAGGCCGGACTTCATCGAGGGCATCACGGCCTTCTTCGAGAAGCGCGCGCCGAACTTCCCGCCACTGAGCGAAGTGAACGGATCGAAAGGACGCCACCAATGACTTTGGACTATCCGGCAATTGACGTTGACAACCACTACTACGAGCCGGTGGACTCCTTCACCCGGCACCTGCCCAAGGAGTTCAAGCGCCGCGGCGTGCAGATGCTGACGGAGGGCAAGCGAACCTTCGCCGTCATGGGGGGTGTGGTCAATCACTTCATCCCGAACCCCACGTTCGACCCGATCATCGAACCCGGCTGCCTGGATCTGCTCTTCCGTGGCCAGATCCCCGACGGTGTGGACCCGGCCTCGCTGATGAAGGTCGACCGCATGGCGGACCATCCCGAGTACCAGAACCGCGACGCGCGGGTGAAGGTCCTCGACCGTCAGAACCTCGAGACCGTCTTCATGCTGCCGACATTCGCCTGCGGGGTGGAGGAAGCGCTCAAGCACGATATCGACGCGACGATGGCGTCGGTGCACGCGTTCAATCTGTGGCTGGACGAGGACTGGGGTTTCGACCGCCCCGACCATCGGTTCATCTCGGCGCCGATCATCTCGCTGGCCGATCCCGACAAGGCCATCGAGGAGGTCGAGTTCGTGCTGGCACGCGGCGCCAAGATGGTGCTGGTGCGGCCCGCGCCGGTGCCCGGTGTTGTCAAGCCGCGGTCGTTGGGTGACCCGTTGCACGACCCGGTCTGGGCCCGGTTGGCCGAGGCCGGTGTACCGGTGGGCTTCCATCTCAGCGACAGCGGTTACCAGGCGATCGCGGCGCTGTGGGGCGGCCAGGCGACGTTCGAGGGGTTCGGCAAAAAGGACCCGCTGGACCAGATCCTGCTCGACGACCGGGCGATCCACGACACGATGGCCTCGATGATCGTGCACCAGGTGTTCACTCGGCATCCCAAGTTGAAGGTCGCCAGCATCGAGAACGGCTCACACTTCGTGTACCGGTTGATCAAGCGACTGAAGAAAGCCGCCAACACCGCGCCGTACCACTTCAAGGAGGATCCCGTCGAGCAGCTCAGGAACAACTTCTGGATCGCCCCCTACTACGAGGACGACGTGAAGCTGCTCGCCGACGCCATCGGCGTGGACAAGATCCTGTTCGGCTCCGACTGGCCGCACGGCGAAGGGCTTGCGGACCCGATGACCTTCACGGCCGATATCCCACAATTCCCCGAGTTCAGTGCCGAGGACACTCGGAAGGTGATGCGGGACAATGCCCTTGACCTTCTGGGTGTGAACGTCACGGCCTCCGCCTAGCTCATGGGCGAATGGACGATCGGCGCGGGTCTCGATGCCATCGCTGAGAGTGTTCCGGACCGGTTGATGACCGTCTGTGGGGACCGTCGCAGCACGTTCGCCGAGACCGCGGAACGAACCCGCCGGCTCGCGAACTTCTTGGCGGGCCGAGGATTCGGCGCGCACCGCGAACGCGATTCGCTCGACCGCTGGGAGTGCGAACGATGGGGTCAGGAGGTCGTTGCCCTCGTCGAGGTGCACCCAGGTGGATCCGCCGCGCCGGACGAGCTGCAGGCGTTGTGCACCGAGCAGCTGGCGCGGTTCAAGGCGCCGAAGGAGTTCGTCTTCGTCGACAGGATCCGTCGCCTCGGCAACGGCAAGGCCGACTACCGCTGGGCGAAGAACACTGCGACACGGCAGGTGTCCGTGACATGAGCCCGACAGCCATCGATTGCCTGGTCAACGTCCACTTCGGGGAGACCGCGCAGCAGCCCACCTGGATGCTCAAGGTCCGCGACGACTACTTCAAGGGACCGACGTCGATGTTCGCGCCGGTCGACCTGTCGGAGCTGCTCGAGGAGATGGACGCCCAGGGTGTCGCCAAGGCGATCCTGACGGACAACCTGGTCAAGCCGTCCGTCACCGCGCGCAAGTTCGTCGAGGCCAGGCCCGACAGATTCGCATTGGCCATGGGTGGCGTGAACCTGCTGCGTCCGGTGCCCGCGCTGCGCGAGCTCAGTGCAATCACTCACGACCTGCCCGTCGCGTATACCGCTGTGGGACCGAGCTTCTGGGGCGACGGCCAGTACCCGCCCAGCGACGCTGTCTACTACCCGCTCTACGCCAAATGCGCCGAGCTCGACCTGCCGCTGTGCATGAACACCGGTCTGCCAGGGCCGCCGATTCCCGGCGAGGTGCAGAACCCGATCCACCTCGACCGGGTGTGCGTGCGGTTTCCCGAGCTTCGGCTGTGCATGATCCACGGGGCGGATCCGTGGTGGGACGTCGCGATTCGGCTGCTGATCAAGTACGAGAACCTGCGGCTGATGACATCGGCGTGGTCGCCCAAGCGACTGCCGGAGAGCCTGCTGCATTACATGGGCACGCGGGGGCCGAACAAGGTGATCTTTGCATCCGACTGGCCGGTGCTGCGCATGAGTCGGGTCGTCCCGGAGGCGCTGGCGCTCGATCTGCCTGCCGACGTGCTCGAGAACTATCTGTACAACAACGCGGAAGAGTTCTTCTTCGGAGAACGCGACGGCCTCCCAGAAAGGCACTGACATGGACCGCTACGAATTGCGCAGGCAAGACTACAGCCTGTCCGAAGACCAGATCGACCTCCAGTCGGCCTATCAGAAGTTCTTCAAGGCCAATTGCTCGATCGAGGTGGTTCGGGCCGCCGAGGCCATCGGCTTCGACAAGAGCCTGTGGGAACGGTTGTGCGCCACAGGCGCAACGACCATGGCTCTGCCCGAGGCCGTCGGCGGCGACGGGGCGACGATGGTCGACCTCGCCTTGGTCGCAGAGGAGGTCGGTCGCTCGGTGGCGCCGGTGCCGTGGATCGATCACGTGTGCGCGGCGCGGCTGCTGGCCCGGCTTGGTGGGCTCGACGACGGAAGTCCGATCGTCACCGGCGAGCAGATCGCCGGTCTCGATCCGCAGGTCGACAGTGTGAGCGGCACCCGGCTGATTCCGATCGGGTCCATCGCAGATCACATCGTGGTACGCGACGGTGACGACGTCGTGCTCATGACGTTCGGCACCAGGCCCGCGCGGGTGGACAACATCGGACGGCTGCCGATGGCCTGGGTCGATCCGGCCGCTGCGGACAGCCGGACCGTGCTAGCCAGTGGGCCTGACGCCCGGGCGAGTTACCAACTGGCGCTGGACGAATGGCGTCTGCTGACGGCTGCCGCGCTGGCCGGTCTGGTCGAGGAGACCATGACCATCGCAGCCGAATTCGCCAAGACCCGCTACACGCTCGGCGTGCCGATCTCGACGCTGCAGGGCATCTCGCATCCGCTGGCGAACATGGCCATCGCAGTTCAGGGCGGCCGAGCCCTGGCGCGCCGGGCCGCGTGGTATCTCGACAACGAACCGGACGAGCGGCCCGAGCTGGCGCCGTCGGCGTTCGTGTTCATGGCCGAGGAGGCGTCCAAGGCCGCCACCATGGCCGTGCACGTGCAGGGCGGACTCGGCGTCTCGGCGGAGGCAGCCGCCAGCGCCTACCTGGTGCGGGCCAGGGGTTGGGCGCTCGCGGGCGGGGATCCGGGCGCGAGCGCAAAGCAGATCGCCCGGATCGTCGCCGCCCGCGAAAGCGGCTCGGCCACTACGGCTTCGGTCTAGGAGGAGAACCAGATGGACTTCGCACGGGTCGAATTGTCCGATGACGACCAGGCGTTCCTGGACGAGGCGCGCACGTTCTTGAGCGGTCACGTGACCGAGGAGGTCAGACGGCGCGACCGGGAGACCGGTGACAACTTCGACGAGGACGTGCACCTGGCCATGGGTGCGGCGGGTTACCTCGCCGCGGAGTGGAAGCCGGAGCGGGACGGTGGGTTCCCCAGGGTGCGCGGACGGCTCTGGCAACTCGAGAAGCGTCGCGCCCACGTGCCCTGGGTGACGGCGGGCACCACCGCGATGATCGCGCGGTCGGTCGCCAAGTTCGGGTCACCGGAAGTTCGTGCGGAGGTGCTGCCACGCGTCTTCAGTGGCCACGCACGGCTATGCCTCGGCTACACCGAACCCGAGGGCGGTTCCGACATCGCGACGTGCAAGACCCGTGCGGTGCGCGACGGTGATGCCTGGGTCATCAACGGCTCCAAGATGTTCACCACGGGTGCGCACGTCAGTCAATACGTATTCCTGATCACAAACACCGACCCGGATGCGCCGAAGCACAAGAGCCTCACCATGTTCCTGGTGCCGCTGGACTCGCCGGGCATCGAGATCCAGGGCATCCGCACGGTGGACGGCGACCGCACCAACATCGTCTACTACAGCGACGTGCGCGTCGATGACAAGTACCGCCTCGGCGAGGTCAACGGAGGCTGGACGGTGCTACGCGAGCCGCTCAACGCCGAGCACGGGGCCGTCGACGGCAGCACCGATGGCCTGCAGGACGTCGCCATCATGGCTCACCAGGGCGGCTTCATGGTGACGGCCTGCGACAAGGCCGCGAAGGTGGCCGGCACGTTGGACGCAGGGGGCCGCAGGCCCGTCGACGACGGATCGGTCGCCTACCGACTGGGCCGCAGCGTCGCCCGCATGGAGGCAGCCCTGTCCACCTCCAACATCTTCGGCCGGGTCGCCCTCGCCCAGACGATGCGCGACATCTCGCCCGACCTGATGGATCTGCTCGGGCCGGCCTCGGCCTTGCCGGTCGGCACCGACGGGGCCGTCGACGATGGCTCGGCGGAATATGTGTACCGCTTCGCCCCGCTGGTGGGCATCTACGGCGGCACGCTGGAGGTGTTCCGGAACATGATCGCGCAGTACGTACTCGGACTGGGCAAGCCGAACTATTCGGCGCCCGCGCCGAAGAAGTCGCCCTAACGCTTCGACGACCGTCCCGAGCGTCAGGCGTTGGCGAGGCTCCCTCTGCTCAGCGGGGCTGACGCCCGCAGCCCAACTCGTGCCCAACGTGCCGGCAGGGCGGGAATCCGGCCAGGAACCCGCCCTCACCGCACGTCGGGTGAGCCGCGAGCTAGGCGGGAGTGAACGTCACGGGTAGCACGTTCGGCGACCGGAACGGCTGGCCGTGGATGTGCGGGTCGCCGTCATCGAGCAACCGCAGGTCGGTCAACCGGGTGAGTAGGCACTCGACGGCCACCCTGGCCTCCAATCGGGCCAGATGCAGGCCCAGACACGTGTGTTTTCGCCTGCCGCGAAGGTGATGTGGGGCGTTCGCTTGCGAATGATGTCGAGGACCTATCTCCCGTTCAGCGTCACGGGGTCGGCGGCACCGCCGTTCAGCAGCCCGATGAAGTTCTACGCGGACGTTTCGCTGCGGATGGCGCGTCGAAAGAACAACCGGCGGCTCAAGGCGTACGAAGGCGGGAAGGTTTAGGCGCCCGCCTGCTCGCGGGCCCACCGGTAGTCGGCCTTGCCCGCCGGGCTGCGCTCGATGAAGGGCCGGAACACCACCGCCTTTGGCAACTTGTAGCGCGCCAGCGACGTCGACGCGTGCGCGATCAACTCGTCGGCGTCGGCGGATGCGCCTTCGGCCAGTGCCACCACGGCCACCACCTCCTGGCCCCAACGCTCGCTCGGCCTGCTCGCGACCACCACGTCGGCGACGGCCGGGTGCGACGCCACCGCCATCTCGACCTCCTCGGCGAAGATCTTCTCCCCGCCGGAGTTGATGGTCACCGAGTCGCGGCCGAGCAGTTCGATGGCGCCGTCGGCGAGAAGGCGGGCCCGGTCGCCCGGCACGGCATAGCGAACACCGTCGACTATCGGAAACGTCTTGGCCGTCTTGGCCGCATCACCCTTGTAGCCCAACGGAACATACCCACGCTGAGCCAGCCAACCGATGCCGTCGTGTCCTTGTTCGAGGACGCCATCGAGATCCTCGGAGACCACGAAGGTGTCCGGCCCCGGGTTGAACGTGCCGGTCGACACCGCGCCAGGAGCCGACATGTGCGTCAGTTGGGCGCCCGTCTCCGAGGACCCGACGCCGTCGACCACGATCAGTCCGGGCTTGGCGTCGATCAACCGTTGCTTGGTGGTCGGGGTCAGCAGGGCGCCGCCGTTGGCCACCACCGCCAGCGACGAGACGTCGGCCGTCCCGCGTTCGATGGCCGCCGCCAGCGGTCTGGCCATCGCATCACCGACCACCGTGGCCACCATGACCTGCTCGCGCTCGATCGTGGCGACCACCTCGTCGGCGTCGAGGTGATCGACCACCGAGGAGAACACCACCGACTGGCCGGTGGTGAGCGCCGTCATGACGCCCCACTGCGCGGCGCCGTGGATCAGCGGCGGCAGCACCATCACCTTGGTGCCCGTCCCGGCCGCCGCCCGCTCGGCAATCTCGGCGTAGGACTCGGCGGCCTTGCCGCTGTACAGGTCTCGTCCACCGAACGAGGTCATGAAGATGTCGTGCTGGCGCCACAGCACGCCCTTCGGCATGCCGGTGGTGCCGCCGGTGTAGAGCACGTAGAGGTCGTCGGGCGAAGGCTCGACCGGCGGTGGCTTCGGCGCGGCGGCGGCCAGGGCGGCCTCGTAGGCGACCGCGCCGTGCACCAGGTCGTTGCCCGAGTCGTCGGCGATCTGGATGAGCACCCGTAGGCGCGGAAGGTGTGGCAGGACGTCGGCGACCCGCGGCGCGAACGTGGCGTGGTAGACCAGCGCCGTGGCGCCGGAGTCGGCCAGCAGATATTGCAGTTCGTTCTTGACGTAGCGGTAGTTGACGTTGAACGGCGCGACGCGCGCGCGGAACGAGCCGAGCAGCGACTCGACGAACTCGTTGCCGTTGTAGGCGTAGATGCCGAGCAGGTCCTGTCCGACGTCGTGACCGGCCAGCGCCTGGCGGGGGGTGTGGCAGCCGAGCCCGCGCGAGTGCAGGTATGACGCAAGGCGATTGGACCGCTCGACGACTTCGGCGTAGGTGTAGCGGCGGTCGCCCTGGGTGAGCAGAACGCGATCACCGATCTCGGCCGCGACGGCGTCGAGGACGGCCGGAACAGTGAATTGCGTCGTCATTCTTGAAGTGATCCTCGAGTTTCAGGGTTGGTGGGGGAGCAGCTTGATCATGAGGCCGTTGGCTTCGCTCAACACCGTACCGTCGGCGGCGGTCATGGTCGCCGTGACGAACGCCTTGCGACCGTCGAGGCGATCGATGCGTCCGCGACTGATCAGGGGTGTGTCGATCGGCGTGACGGCGCGGTAGTCGACGTGCAGATAGGCGGTGCGACTGATCGGGCGTCCTGCGGCCGACACGATCATGCCGAAGTGCCAGTCGTAGAACAGCGGGATCACCCCGCCATGCACCGCCATGTTGCCGCCCACGTGATAGCGGGTGAAGTGCCCCTCCATGGTCACCCCGTCCTCGCCGAACGAGGTGATCGTCCACGGCGGGATCAGGGGGTGACCCAGACCGGGCAGTTTGATGGCGCGTCCGGCGGGGGCCTGGCCGTCGGGTACCTGGTACGGCTCGAGCGCGGCGCAGGCGTTTTCGATCGTCTCGGTGACGGCGGACCAGGTGTCGCCGTCGGGGTTGGTCGACACGGCCAGATCCTGCAGGCGACGCACCGCCGCGGTGAACCGTTCCAATTCCGGCGGTGCGTCAACCGGTTTCAGCTCCGGGAAGCCGCGAGTCTCCGTCACGGGACCTGCCACGCCGCGAGCAGTTCGTCGGTGGTGGTCACGGTGGCCAGTAGCGACAGGCTGTTCTCGATCACCGCCGTACCGTACTCGGCGGGGACGCAGGCCACAGCGTCACGCGGCAGCACCACCGGGTAGCCCTTGGCCGCGCCCGCGAACAATCGCGCGTTGTGGTTGGAACCGAGCCCGTCGGCGCGGCGCTGTACCAGGCAGTACACGACCCGCACCGTCTCGTGCGAAGGCACGTCGATGGGTGGGCTGGTGGGCGAAATGGCGTAGAACTGCGTCGCCCACTTCCGCAGTGCCATGCGTGCTCCTCCACCGATTGGAACCGATACTGTAAGAGTTACAGTATCATGTCGATCCGTAACGTCGCGTGTAGGTTGAATCGTCGATGTCTGAACCGAAGATGCTGGTGGTTGGCGCACGTGTCGGCAACGGCCGGATCGCCGAAGTCTGGAACCGTGGATACGAACTAGGAGCCTGGAATGAGTCTTGTCGGGCAGGAGCGAAGCCACACGGGAATGAACCATCGGGTGCTGGACGAGCTGGGCTACTACCTGCTGGCCGGTGCGGGCGGCGAGGGCCCCGCCAGCCTGATGGACGAGGCGCGCCGCGGTGAGGAGCTCGGCTTCGGCACCGCCTTCATCTCGGAGCGGTGGAACGTCAAGGAAGCCTCGTCCCTGGTCGGTGCGGCCTGTGCCGTGACCAGCCGGATGCAGATCGCCACTGCGGCAACCAATCACAACACCCGCCACCCGCTGATCACCGGGTCGTGGGCCACCACCATGCACCGGCTGTCCGGCGGCCGGTTCACCCTGGGGATCGGGCGTGGCGTGGCGGCGATGTACGCGGCGTTCGGTGTGCCGTCGGTGACCACCGCGCAGATGGAGGACTTCGCGCAGGTGATGCGCAAGCTCTGGCACGGCGAGGTGGTCTTCAACCACGACGGGCCGATCGGCAAGTACAAGGTGTTGTTGCTCGACCCCGACTTCGACGAGGACATCCGGTTGGGCATCGTGGCCTTCGGGCCGCAGACGCTGGCGCTGGGTGGTCGCGAGTTCGACGATGTCATCCTGCACACCTACTTCACGCAGGAGACCTTGCAGCGCAGCGTGAAGACGGTCAAGGACGCTGCCGAGAAGGCCGGCCGCGACCCAGCCACTGTCAAGGTGTGGTCGTGCTTTGCCACGGTCGGCGATCACCTGCCCGAGGAGTTGCGGCTGAAGAAGACGGTCGCCCGCCTGGCCACCTACCTGCAGGGGTACGGCGACCTGCTGGTCAGCACCAACGGCTGGGATCCCGCCGTGCTGCAACGCTTCCGGGAGGACCCGGTGGTGACGTCCATCCCCGGCGGCATCGACCACAAGGCCACCGCCGAGCAGATCGAGCACATCGCCACCCTGATCCCCGACGAGTGGCTCGAACCGTCGGCGACCGGATCGGCGAAGCAGTGCGTGGACCGCGTCCGCAAGGAATTCGACTACGGCGCCGACGCGGTGATCATGCACGGCGCCGCGCCCGACGAACTTGAACCGATCGTCGCGGCCTACCGCGCCAGCGAGGTTTAGAGCGTGTCGTCGAGCTGCCCGAGCCGTTCGGTCAGGCGCAGGTTCTCCGAGTAGTCGACGGGGCACGCGATGATGGACACGCCGTCGTCGGCAAGGGCAGTGCGCAGGGTGGGCAGGAGTTCGTCGGCGGCGGAGATCCGGTAGCCCTTGGCGCCGAAGCTCTCGGCGTAGAGCACCACGTCGGGATTGGTGAACCCGACGTAGTGGTGCTCACCGAGCTCGAGATCCATCTTCCATTCGATCAGGCCGTACCCGCCGTCCTCCCAGATCAGCACCACCAGGGGGATCCGCTCGCGGACCGCGGTCTCGATCTCCTGGCTGTTCATCAGGAAGGCGCCGTCTCCCATCACCGCGAGCACCTTCGACGCGGGCTGGGCTAGTTTCACCCCCAACGCCCCTGGCAGGGCGAATGCCATGGTGGACAAGCCGTTGGAGATCAGGCAGGTATTGCGCTCGTAGGTCGGGTACAGGCGGGCCATCCACATCTTCGCCGCACCCGTGTCTACCAGCACCACGTCGCTGCGGTCCAGTGCCGCCCTGGTGTCGGCGACGATCCGCTGCGGCGCGAGGGGGAAGCTCGAGTCCTGTTGTCCACGAGCGAACTCGTCGGCCAGCAGGCCTGCGCCCGGGGCCGCGACTTCGGTGTCGAACCGGTGCCCCGCCATCGATTCGCGCACCGCGTCCAGGGACTCGCTGATGTCACCGATGATGCCCACGTCGACCGGGTAGTGCATGTCGACTTCGGCGGGGAAGCGATGGACGTGGATGATCCGCTTGTCGGCGTTGGGGTTGATGCGGACGGGGTCGAACTCCTGGAGTTCGTAGCCGACCGCGATGATCAGGTCTGCATCGTCGAAACCGAAGTTGACGTAGTCGTGGCGCATGAAGCCGATCGTTCCCATGCTGTTGGGATGGTCGTCGGGCATGACTCCCTTGCCGTGGAACGTGTTGGCGACCCGCACGCCCAGCTCCTCGGACAGCCGGACCAGCGCTGCGGTCGCGTCGGCGCGGGCGGCGCCATGGCCGGCGAGGATGACCGGCCGGGTCGCCGAACGCAGCAGGTCGACGGCACGGACCACCTGGCGGGGCGACGGTGCCTCGGGCTGAACCACGTTGCGGGGCAGGGGTTCGAGGTCATAGTCGCCCTCGTCGGCATCGATGTGCTCGGGCACGGCCAGGTAGACCGCTGCCGGCCGTTCGGTCTCCGCGAGCTTGAATGCCTTGCGGAACATCTCGGGTATCGCCGCCGTCGTGGGGACGCCGTCGGACCAGCGGGTGATCGGAGCGAACATCGACACCAGATCGACGTACTGGTGGGACTCCTTGTACTCGCGGTCTTGTCCGACCTGGGCCGAGATCGCCACCAGCGGGGTGCTGTTGGTGGTCGCGTCGGCGACACCGAGCTGCATGTTGATGGCGCCGGGCCCGAGCGTCGCCGACACCACGGCCGGACGCCCGGTCACCCGGCCGTACATCTCGGCCATGAACGCCGCGGCCTGTTCGTGGCGGGTCAGGACGTACCTGATCTGCGCTGATCCCGCCAGCGCCTGAACGAAGTGGATGTTCTCCTCGCCGGGTATGCCGAAGACCAGGGAGACACCTTCTGCTTCAAGGCAGTTGACCATCAATTGTGCGGCCGTGCTCATCGTCGTCCTCCGGCTCCGGCGTCCGGATGTTTCCGGCGTGTCGCCATGGTGGAACACCAGGCTATCGAACCGCCGGTGACGGCCTACGGCGCCGGGACCGCCTCGGGGCTACCCCGCGCGCCGCCACACCAGGGTGCTGTGCCTGGTCACGCCTGCGTCGTCGGTCATCGTCGCTGACAGCGTCAAGAGGTCTCCGTCCACGCTCGCCTGCCGGAACTGGGGACGGGCCAACAGTTCCGGCACCATCGACATGGTCACGTCGTGGTGCAGGGTCGAAGTCTCTTCGTTCACGTCGAAGCGGCCACCGTAGGCGATGTAGCGGCCCATGTCCGAGTCGGCCAGCTGTGCCGACATGTGGCCGTCGTCGGTGTAGAGGATCAGCCCGCGGGGTGCGGTGCCGAGCGGATGGCGGACACGGCCGGTGTCTGCGTTGCGGGCCGTGAAGGACACCAGCTGCCAGGCGCCAAGGATGCGCTCCCGCAACGTCTGGTTCACGGCAGGATGACGGTCCGGCTCACCGGCTCCGCGGCTGCCTGTCTGCTGCACAAACCGCGCTGCAGGCCGGCCAGCAGCGCGTCGCGCGTCTCGCGCGGATCGATCAGTTCGTCGAAGCCGAGGTGTTCGGCCGACCGGTAGGACGCCTCCAGTTCGGCGTCCCGCAGCTTGGTGCTGAGATCTTCTTCTGCGTGCGCCGCCCGACTCAATGCCGCCGCGCTCATGGCGCCCATCGTCGCACCCGGGTAGGCGAACGTGGCCACCTGCTCGTCGAATCCCAGCAGGGACATCACCATCGATCCGAAGCCGTAGGCCTTGCGCAGCGTGACGTGCAGCTTCAACGTAGTGGCTGCGGTCTGGGCCGCGAACATCCGTGCACCGCTGCGCAATACACCGCTGCGCTCCGACCGGCTGCCCGGCATCATGCCCGGGTTGTCGGCGAGGAAGACGATCGGCAGGTGGAAGGAGTCGGCGACCATGATGAAGTGCGCGGCCTTGTCGGCGGCGTCCGCATCGATCGAGCCGGCCATCACCTGGGGTTGATTGGCGACCACCGCAACCGGGTGCCCGCCGAGGTGGGCCAGCGCGCAGATGATCGCCCGGCCGAACCGGGGTTGCACCTCGAACCAGTCGGGCCGGTCGAAGATCACGTCGAGCACGGCCCGCATGTCGTACACCCGCCGGTTGTCGCGGGAGACGATGTCGAGCAACTCGGGCGTGGGCCGCGGCGCGGTGGTCTCGTCGGCGGGTAGCGCCGTCGGGTAGGACCACGCACTCGGCGGGAAGTAGGACAGGTACCGACGGATGTCGTCGATCACGGACTCGTCGTCCTCGCCGAGGTTATGGATCACTCCGCTGGCAAGGGCGACCGCGGGACCGCCGAGATCCTCCTTCGAGATCTCCTCTCCCGTCGACTCCTTCACCACGGGCGGGCCCGCGGTGAAGATCGAGCCCTGGCGGCTCATGATCCTGAAGTCGGACACGGGGGCGACCAGGGCGCCGTGGCCCGCCGACGGGCCAAGCACGGCGGCGACGGTGGGTACCCGCCCCGAGCAATTGGCCTGAGCGAGCAGGTCGGTGGGGGTGCGCCCGTAGTGTCCGCCGGTGGGCCGGAAGCCTGCGCCCTCCAGCAACATCACCAGCGGAATCCGGTTCCGCACGGCCAGTTCGGCGATGCGGTAGCGCTTGGAGTTGCCGCCAGGCCCGATGCTGCCCGCCAGCGTGGTGAAGTCCTCCGCGCCCACCATGACGGGCGTGCCGTTGAGCAGTCCGGAACCGACGACGATTCCGTCCGCGGCGATGTCGCCGCCGACCAGGGTGCCGATCTCGTGGAACGAACCCTTGTCCAGTAGCCGGTCGATTCGTGCCCGGACGTCGAGCTTTCCCTTGTCGCGATGCATGGCCACACGCTCCGCGCCGCCCATCGCCCAGGTGTGTTGGCGCCGTCGCTCGAGATCGTCGAGCGTGTCTTCCCAGTCCTGGGCCTTGGTCATGTGTTCCATCCTCACAGGTGAGTGCGGGTGCGGTGCGGGTATGGCCGTTGACCATACTGAAGCGCTTACTGTAGCGTCGTCGAGCATGGTGACGACGGTCAGGTGCCTGGTGTCGGTGCATGCCTCGAGGAACGGCGGGTCTACGAGGAGCGGGCGCAGGCAGCAACGGGGCTGATCGACGACGATGGGAGACGCCGGTGAGCACACCGACAGTGGACGACGCTGCGAACGTACTGGCCGACCCCAGCGCATACGCCGACGAGCCGGGCCTGCACCGGGCGCTGACGCACCTGCGCGCCAACGCTCCGGTGTCATGGGTCGACGTCGACGGTTATCGCCCGTTCTGGGCCATCACCAAGCACGCCGACATCATGGCGGTCGAACGCGCCAACGACGTGTTCACCAACTCGCCCCGTCCGGTGCTGATGACTACGGAGGCCGACGAAATCCAGGCTGGCATCGGCATCAGCACGCTGATCCACATGGACGACCCGCAGCACCGCGTGGTGCGCGCAATCGGCGGCGACTGGATCCGCCCGAAGGCCATGCGCGCCATAAAGCTTCGCGTCGACGAACTCGCCACCCGTTACGTCGACCACATGGCGGCAGTGGGTCCCGAATGCGACTTCGTCCAGGAGGTTGCGGTGAGCTTCCGCTGTTCGTGATCATGTCGTTGATTGGTGTGCCCGAATCGGACTTTCCGCGAATGCTGCAGTACACCCAGGAATTGTTCGGCAACGACGACGCGGGGTTCGCCGTCGGAGACTCCAAGCAGGAACAGCTCGGAGTTCTACTCGACATGTTCGGGTACTTCAACGCGATCACGGCGGCTCGCCGCGGACACCCTACCGAGGACCTCGCGTCGGCGATCGCCAATGCGCGCATCGATGGCGAGCCGCTGTCCGACGTGGACACCGTGTCCTACTACGTCATCATCGCCACCGCCGGCCACGACACCACCAGCGCGACGATCTCGGGTGGGCTGCAGGCGCTCATCGAGCATCCCGATCAACGCCAACGGCTTCGCGACGACCCGGAGTTGATGGGCGTGGCGTGCGAGGAGA
>Ga0193743_1001040_pt1 | contig 21179 bp, 22 predicted proteins | sample L2c2metaG_FD_143038 | JGI IMG/M metagenome (GOLD analysis project Ga0193743, IMG submission 143038) | Soil microbial communities from a riparian zone of the East river system, Colorado, United States - L2c2 | ecosystem: Environmental > Terrestrial > Soil > Riparian zone | place: USA: East River... | reverse complement strand
ACCCGCGGCGGATCCGAAATAAAGCGAATTATGGGTGCACGACGAGCCTACTGAGTATTCGGAGAAGCGTCCTTAAACTCCTCGTGCCATGCCATCTGAATAGCCTCGAGCTTGGATTCGTTCGATTTGGTTTTGTCGTCGGCAAATCCGGGCAATTCCGTCACATAGCGATGCAAATCTGTGAACCGTACCGTCAACGGATCGATCTCCGGATGCTTCTGCTGCAGTTGGATTCCTATCTCTTCCGAATCATTCCAAGTCAACTCTTGCGGCATGTTTTCTCCTCGTCTCTCGTCTAGGATTTCGATTCAGCTAGTGCGAGTGGCTTGCCTTCAGAAACATAGTTGCGGTTCCAACTTGGAATTTCCACCACGTAGGCGCCGGGCCCAGTAATCACAGCCTGGCAGCCGAGTCTCGAAGTTAACTGCACATCCGCCGCCGTTTCCATACGATCAAGCTCATCGTCCTCGGCTTCGGAAATACCTTCGGCACCCTTCTTCACCCAAATGTGGCAGGTGGTGCATGCGCACGAGCCACCGCACGCGTGGTCTAGAAAGATGTTGAAATTCTCCGCTACATCGAGAAACGACATCGGCTTGCCATGATGCTCGTAAGGCATGCTGCCGTATTCGAACTCCACGGTGCGCCCTTCCGGAAGGAAGGTGACGCGCACCATGTTCGGGCCAGGCGGCTTATTGAGGTCGATGGGCGGTTGTGAATTCTGATCTGACATGTGTCTCTCGTTCTCGATAATCAATACGCTAGCGGAAATCCGCCGGGGCAATCGGGTGCGGCGCGGAAGGTCCTTGTCCTATTTTCGCATCTGCGACATCCATGGTTTTGCCATGCAGCGCAGATGAAACCGTGGCATCCATCATCAGTTCGGCAAAGCGGCGGGTAGCATGGTCGAGAGCTTCGGTGCCTCGACGCAGCGAGTCGAGATCACCTGCATCGCGCAGAATCTCGAGCTCTACAACCAGCTCGCTGATCGTCGCACGCTCCTCTTTGGTCAACTGTTGCCATGCCGGATGTGCCGGTGCTTTCTCGACGGCAGAGAGAATCGTGGATGCTTCGTTGCGCGCCTCGATGAGCTGACGCTCCTGGAAATCAACTTCAGCGTTATCGAAGGAGTCCAGAATCATCAACTCTACCTGCTCGTCAGTCAGGCCATAGGTCGGCTTTACCTCGATCTCCGCCTGTTTACCGCTGCGTGCTTCAACAGCAGAGACATGCAGCAATCCGTTCGCATCGATGAGAAACTTCACTTCGATACGCGGCAGCCCCGCTGTCATCGGCGGAATACCCTTGAGATCAAAGCGAGCGAGAGAGCGGCAGTCCTTCGCCAGTTCGCGCTCTCCCTGCAGGACATGAATCGCGACATTCGTCTGACCGTCAACACCGGTGGTGAAATGCTCGGTGGCCGAAGCGGGAATGGTGGAATTACGCTGGATAATCTTCGCGACAACACCGCCCAATGCCTCGATCCCGAGCGACAGCGGCGTGACATCCAGCAAAAGCATCTCCTCGGTGGCAGCAGAGCCTCCAGACAGGATGTTGGCCTGCACAGCCGCTCCGAGCGCGACAACTTCATCAGGATTCAGCTCGGTGTGGGGCCGCTTGCCACGCGCAGAGAGATCGAAAATCGAAGAAACAAGTTGCTGAACACGTGGAATGCGCGTCGATCCCCCCACCAGCACCACCTCACCGATCTCCGCAGCACTCAACCCGGCATCACGCAATGCCTGATGGCACGACTCGACGGTTCGCTGCAGGATGGGTTCGATCAACTGTTCAAATTGTGAGCGCGTTATCTCGCGGCGATAGTGTCCGCCGTTCGACAGCGGAACCTCGATGCGCGCATTCTCGCTTGAAGAAAGTGCGATCTTCGCATCGATCACCGCCTTGCGCAGTGCCTGAACCAACTCCGGCTGTTGCCGCGCAGGAATCTTCTCCTCGGTTTCAATCTCATCGAGCGCAATGGCAAGCAGCAGGTTGTCCAGATCGTCGCCGCCAAGGTGAGTATCACCGTTGGTGGCAATTACCTCGAAGATGCCTTCGTGAAGCTTGAGAATCGAAATATCGAAGGTGCCGCCCCCGAGATCGTAGACAGCGACGATGCCGTCTTTCTGGCGATCCAGTCCGTACGCCAATGCGGCCGCGGTCGGCTCATTCACCAGCCGTAGCACCTCAAGACCAGCCATACGGCCAGCGTCCTTCGTGGCCTGACGCTGCGCATCGTTGAAGTAGGCAGGAACGGTGATGACAGCCTGCGTAACTGCTGTCCCGAAGTACCGCTCTGCGTTGCGTTTAAGTTGCCGCAATATATAAGCCGAAATTTCCGGGGGTGTGTACTGCCGCCCACCCACATCCATGCGCAACACCTCGCCTGGCTGCGTGTCGGGTGCAATGCGGAAGGGGAACAGCTTCAGCTCTTCCGCGACATCGTCGATGCCGCGACCCATGAGGCGCTTGACCGAATAGACAGCACGATCCGGCGCGGCCAGCAGGTGCGCACGCGCTGCATTGCCCACGATTACGCGCTCTTTGCCTGCTGCGGGCATAGCAACCACGGAGGGGACGAGTTTCGATCCATCGTCACCGGGGATCACCTGTGGCTGATCACCCTGCATAAAGGCAACCAGTGAGTTCGTTGTGCCCAGGTCGATGCCGACCACGCGTGCTGTCTCTATCTCTGCCATCTCATCCATTTCGTCTTAGACATTCGCCTGCGCAACACCAGCCGTCTGCGGGGACAGCACACCATTCACTTCGCGCAATAGATTCCGCAGATAACTGCGCCGATCGAGCAATGCCAGCATTGCGTCCTTCTGTTTGTCCTTTGCGGCTGCGTCATTCGCATCCAGTGCAGCATCCCATCCCGCCCAAGCGCGCCGCAGATCCTTATCGACAGTTGCCAGCATCTCTTCAAACTGCGCACGGGCACGCTCCAGATCACCGCGCAGCGTCGGATCATCCTCACCCATCTTCAGGTTCGCGCGCATTTCTTCAAGTTGCATGTTCAACTCAAAGACCTCTTCCAGCAGATCCGCCGGCACGCGGTTCTGCTTCCCCTCGGCGTCCCGTGTCTCGCTGTTTTCATCCTCGATACGCACACCTTCAAGCTTTAGCAGGTAAGCGGTACGAGCGACCGGTTCCTTTAACGTACGGTACGCATCGTTCAACAGCGAGCTCTGGCGCAGGCTCCATGTCTGCTCCTGGGCGCTCTTGCGCGCATACAGGTCGGGATGCAATCTGCGGCTCAGCTTGTAAAAGTCACGCTCCAGCGCAGCTACATCGATGGTGAGCTTGCGCGCCAGACTAAAGATCGCGAAGTAAGTTTGTTCTGGGCTAGTCTCAACGGCGGGCTCAGTCGGGTTTTGGGCATGACTCGGCATACGCGACAAAATGTGAGACGGAATTCTAAGCGGTGAAGGAGGATCCGCAGCCGCAGGACTTCTTCGAATTCGGATTAATAAAATTGAAGCCCTGCCGCATTAATGTCTCTTCATAGTCCAGAATCATGCCGTTCAGATAAATGAACGACTTCGGATCGATGAAGACGCGAACGTCACCGTCGTAAGTGAAGATGCGGTCACGTTCGCGTGGCTGCGTATCGAAACGAATGCTGTACGAGAGACCCGAGCAGCCGCCGCCCAGGATGCCCAGGCGCAGTCCGCCTTCACTGGGGGAGATGCCTTCCTTGGCCATAGCGGAACGGACGCGCGCCACCGCACGTGACGTAAGCTCCACACCCTGCTTGCCGGCAGTGGTGGCTGCCGGCTGAAGCACGTTCGTCGTTGCGCCCGCCATTATTTACTTCGCCGCTACAGCGGCCGGAGCCGCGGCCGTCTCGCCAACGCCATTCTTCTTCTTCCAGTCGCCGATCGCGGCGCGGATCGCATCCTCGGCCAGGACCGAGCAGTGGATCTTCACCGGCGGCAGCGCCAGTTCCTTCACGATGTCGGTGTTCTTGATCTCCATCGCCTCGGAGACTGTCTTGCCCTTCACCCACTCCGTCGCAAGCGAGGAGGAAGCAATCGCGGAGCCGCAGCCAAAGGTCTTGAACTTGGCTTCCTCAATCACCTGCGTCTCCGGGTTCACACGGATCTGCAACCGCATCACGTCGCCACACTCCGGCGCACCCACCAAGCCGGTACCAACAGCATCGCTGGTCTTGTCCATCTGTCCGACATTGCGCGGATTGTTGTAGTGGTCGATCACCTTGTCGCTATATGCCATTTTTTCTTCCTCCAGATCTTGCCCAATACCGCCGTGCCTTAAAAATACGCTTTCGCCCTAGTGGGCCTGCCACTCGATCTTCGAGATGTCGATACCTTCCTTCACCATCTCGTACAGCGGCGATAGTTCGCGAAGCTTCTTCACAATGTCGATCACCTTGTCTGCCACGTAATCGACCTCTGCCTCGGTGTTGAAACGACCCAAACCGAAGCGGATGGAGCTGTGCGCCACATCGTCGCCCAATCCAAGGGCCTTCAATACATACGATGGCTCGAGCGTGGCAGAGGTACACGCCGAACCGCTCGAAACCGCAACATCATTGATGCCCATCAGCAGCGATTCGCCTTCGACGTAAACGAAGCTGATGTTCAGGTTGTTCGGCAGACGATGCTCCATCGAGCCGTTCACGTGAATGTAGTCGAGCGACCCCTCGAGCTTCGCCTTGAGCTTGTCACGCAACTTACGCAGCCGCTCGCATTCGCTCGCCATCTCCTGACCGGCGATCTCGCATGCCTTGCCCAGACCAACAATGCCCGGTACGTTCAGCGTGCCCGAGCGCATGCCACGCTCGTGACCTCCACCGTTGATCTGCTCCGAGATCTGAACGCGAGGGTTCCGGCGGCGAACGTACAGCGCGCCTACCCCCTTGGGTCCGTAGATCTTGTGTGCGGTCAGCGACAGCACGTCGATGTTCATAGCGTTCACATCCACCGGAATCTTGCCTACTGCCTGCACTCCATCCGTATGGAAGATTACGTTGCGCTCACGGCAGAGCTTTCCGATCTCGGCAACCGGCTGCACCACGCCGATCTCATTGTTCGCGAACATGATGCTGACCAGGATCGTCTTCTCATCGAAAGCCCGCTTCAGGTCTTCGAGATCGATGAGCCCATCGGCCTTCACCGGCAGGTAAGTCACGCGGTATCCGGACTTTTCCAGCCGTTTGCAGGTGTCCAGCACTGCCTTGTGTTCGGTGACCTGCGTAATGATGTGGTTGCCGCGCTCGCGGTACATCTCCGCGATACCCTTCAGGGCCAGGTTGTTGCTTTCGGTTGAGCCGGAGGTGAAGATGATCTCCTTCGCCGTCGCGCCAATGAGCTTGGCCACCTGCTCGCGCGCCTTCTCTACTGCCCCCTCAGCTTCCCAGCCAAAGGAGTGATTGCGGCTGGCCGCATTACCGAAAATACCAGTCAGGTAGGGCATCATCGCCTCCAACACCCGGGGATCAATCGGGCTGGTGGCGTGGTTGTCCATATAGATCGGCAGCTTCACGCCATTCGGGGCCTTGACGCCATTGCCATTGGCCGTCGCGGCTGGAACTGCCGTCACATCATCGTCAAAGGTATTCATGCTCATCTGTCGTTCTCAATTCCCGCCACCACGAGTGGCCCGTCGAATCTTCTACTAGCCAAGTGTCACCAGCGATCGCGCGTGACCGCCGTTCACATGTATGCGCCGATCATAGGGGATTGCATCCACCAGATCAGCGATGCGGATGGCCTTCAGCACATCCGAGATCGTATCGTTCACCTTGCTCAACGGCTCTTTGATGGTGCAGCTGTCCAAGAGGTCGCAGGAGCGGCTGCTCCCAGTGCTGGGACCGCAGGACGTGATGAACAGCGGTCCATCGATCGCGTAGATAACCTCAAATGCCGTGATGGTCGCTGCATCCCGTGAGAGCGAGTAGCCGCCATTGATTCCGGCATGTGACCGCAAGAGCCCCACTTTCGTCAGCCGCTGCAAAATCTTGGCAAGCAGCTGGGGCGGAATCCCATACGCCTCCGCGATATCCTTCGCGCTCTGCGAAGGCACCTCGGGATGCTCCGCCAGATACTTCAGCGCCATCAGCCCGTAATCGGCTTTTTTGGTAAGTCTGAGCATTGGTCGGCCAGTTCCGCTGAATCCCTACCTCAGCGGTCGTAATTACGAGTATAGGTGGCTCATTGGGCACATACAAGGCGGTGCGGCTACTAAACGCTAATAATTATCAAAAAGCCCACGCCGGGGATCATGACGCTTTTGCACCTCCTGCTCCCGGCAGTCCTTCGAACCATGACGGAATTCTTACAGTGCCCATCGCGCCTTCGCGATAAGCTCAAATCAATGACCCCGCAAGCCCAGTTAGAAGATGAAGTTACGACCTCTGCGGCACTTCCTGACCGCCCATCTGCAGGCCATGGCCATATGCCTGAGCAGAACCGGGGACCGCTCAAATGGATATTCGCCATTGTCCTTGGTGTCTTCCACATCCTCGCCTTTGCTGCCCTCTTTTTCTTCTCCTGGAAGGCATTCGCGGCGTTCGTTGTGCTCTGGATCTTCGGTCAGAACGTCGGCATTGCCATCGGCTACCATCGGCTGCTGACACATCGCGGCTACGCGGTGCCACGCTGGCTTGAATACATCATTGCCACCTGTGGCACCCTGGCTCTGCAAGGGGGCCCCATCTATTGGGTGGGGGTTCACCGGTTGCACCACCAACTCACGGATCGGCCCGGAGATCCGCACTCGCCGCGGGACGGTAAGTGGTGGTCGCATATGGACTGGATCCTTCATGGCACATTGCACAACCAAGACCCCGCCCTGCAGCGCTATACACCGGATTTGACACAGCACGCCTACTACCGCTGGCTCGATCGCTATCACTGGCTGCCGATTACCCTCGTCGGCCTCACTCTGCTGGTTATCGGCGGTTGGCCTTGCGTGCTCTGGGGCATCTTCTTGCGCACCGTGCTGGGTCTGCATGTTACCTGGCTGGTGAACTCCGCGACGCATATGTGGGGCTCGCGCCGGTACGAAACACGCGACGACAGCCGCAACAACTGGTGGGTCGCACTGCTGACCGGAGGCGAGGGATGGCACAACAACCACCATGCGCATCCCGTTTCCGCGCGTCATGGACTTGCCTGGTATGAATTCGATCCGAACTACTACGCCATCTGGCTGCTCGAAAAGATCGGACTCGCACGCAAGGTCTACGTAAAGGAAATTTAGACCGCAAGACTCATGCATCTGAGCCGGGAACCACAAAGCACCGCGGCGGTGTCAATCTCCATGCAGATGCGAAGCACGGCAATTACCGAGACGCCGGGCCGGTATACGTTGACACCGTTCGTCCAATAGAGTCCACTTTTTGAAGCACAAGATGGGCTGAAGGAGAGCGTCGAGCCGGTCACAAAGGGCCGTTCGGCACGCGATTGAAAATGACAGCCCACAAGTTGGTGCCGCCCCTTTTTCGTCGAGATCTATCGCAAAGTTCGTAAGTAGCCAGCAACAAGCGAAAGGCCGCCTGACGAAGGCGGCCTCTGCCGGTTTACTGCGACCCTGGTTCTTACTATGCGCGTGCGGCGGGCTGGAATCCGTCGCAACCACTTACCGCTGTGACCTTCAGATGCAACGCCGCATTCTTTGGCAGACCGCATCCCTCTACCAATGACTCCGGAGCCTGCTTGCTGGTGAGTATCTGGGTCAGCACCTGCTTATCGGACTGGTTGTGCTCGCCGAAATGGGTGCAGACACCGCACTGACCGTCGTGAACTGCGATCATGTCAATTTCCTCCGTGTCAGATGTGACGCGCACATCTTACGCATTGGCTGCACGACCGATCTAGTCCTGATTGTTATAGGTCCCTGCCCTTAAATATCCGCTCGGGTACCGCTTTGATGATGGTCATAATCGGCCGCCAGAACCATGGCACATACACGACATCCTTGCGTGTCCGAATCGCCTTCAGAATCCCGTGTGCAACCTGCTCCGGGGTGGCAAAGAGTCGGTTTCTCGGGACGTGGGCTGTCATGGGCGTCGCGACAAAGCCGGGCTTGATGGTGAGCACCTGCACTCCGGAACGGTCGCAACGGTTGCGCAGGCCGGAGAGAAAGGCATCCAGCGCAGCCTTCGAGGCGCCATAGACATAGTTGCTCTTGCGGCCACGATCGCCAGCCACAGAGCTGATGACCGCCAGCGTTCCCCCGCCCTGAGACTCGCAGTAATTCGCCAACCAGGTCAGCAGCGAGACAGCCGAGAGAAAGTTTGTGACTAGGATCGGCTCAGCAGCGAAATAATCCCGCTCCGCAGCCACCTGATCTCCAAGCACTCCATGTGCAAGCAGGGTCAGATCGACAGTTCCCAGTTGGGACGTGGCAACGGCCAGCATCTGGGCGTGGGCCTGGGTGTCGTCAAGGTCGGCGACGATCATGTCCACCCGGAGGACACCACGGACAAGCAAGTCCTGCGCCACGGCGGTCAGCTTCTCCTTGGAACGGGCAACCAGAAAGAAGTGGGCGGCCGGGGTAACGAGCTGCCGCATCACTGCCATGGCGATTGCAGAGGTGGCGCCAAGAACGAGGATGCGCTTCGGGGGATATTCGTGGCGTTTAGCCAAGCGCGGTGACCCTCTGCCAGAAGGCGGAGGAGAAGGCCGGGTCGATATACCGGGCGAACTCCTGCCACTGGGGATAGAACTGCTGGAAGTGACGAGCTGTCATGCGCGCGTCCTTGGCCGGGTACATCTTGCCGCCGTATTCAGCAGTGATGTCGCCGAGCTTATCGGTAAGGTCGAAGCTGCGCTCTCCACGCACAGGAAAGTCGAGCGCGATCATCGGACCAGGCGCAGGGAAGCTCATCATGCCGGGCGATTTGACGTCGCCGAATATCTTGATGACCGCAAGGAAGGATCCAAGGCCGGATGCGGTAATCGCCTTGAGCAGCTGGGTGAAACCTTCCTGGTATTCTCCGGGCTCCCAGGGCATGACGTTCTGGAACTGCAACAGGCCCTGTTTGCCGTAGGCGCGATTCCAATGGAGCACCGAGTCGAGCGGATAGAAGAAAGGCTCGTAGTCGACCAATCCCGTCTTGTGCTTGGCGAATTGCTTGCCGTAGTACGCGGTGTTGAAGGCGCCGATGGTGGCCTTGTTCATCAGGAAGGCTGGCAGATCCACCGGCAGGATGAGCTTTGGTTTGCCGGAGGGTGTCAGCTCCTCCGGCTGATCGGAATGATCGCCCCTCATAAAGATGCCGCGCGCGAAGTTCTTGCCGGTAGCAACGCAGTCGATCCAGGCGACTGTGTATTCCATGTGCTGCGATTCGCGGGAGAGGGCAAAGAATTCATTCAAACCATTGAACTTGATGGAGTCCTGCTTGATCTTGCGCGAGACGATGGGGCGCAGCTGCACCTCGGCCCAGGAGATAAGGCCAGTGAGGCCGAGACCGCCGATGGTCGCCTCATAGAGGGACTGATTCTGCGTTGCGGTGCACTCGTATCTCTGCCCGTTGGAGCGAATCAGCTCGAAACGCGGCACATGGCAGCCGAAGGTACCGGCGGCGTGGTGGTTCTTGCCGTGGATGTCGTTGGCGATGGCGCCGCCGACGGTGACGAATTTTGTGCCTGGGGTGACGGGCAGGAACCAGCCCCGAGGTACGGCGAATTCGAGGATCTCGGCCAGGGTGACACCGGCCTCGCAGCGCAGCAGTCCAGTCGCGGAATCGAAGGCGACAAAGCGATCCAAACCGCGCGCGGCCAGAAGCGTTCCGCCTTCAAGCAGGCAGGAATCGCCGTAAGAGCGGCCCATGCCGACCGGCAGCATAGCCGGCCGATTTCCCTCCGCGGGTGGCTCTGGCAGCGGAAAATCGCTCGCCCAGTAGAGGGGAAAGACGTCGGCGTGGTGCTTGGGATAACGCCCCCACGACTCAAACGCGGGGGGAGCGGTCTTGGCTGGCATTGTGGGGTCCTGGCACGACTAGCGTATCAGGCGGCAGCTTGCACGCGGTGCAAGCTTGGGGTCGTGAGCGAGGGTATCCACCCCCCACCCCTGCGGTGCGGGAAGCCCGCTTACAAACCTTATAAAATCAGCGATTTAACTGGCGTGCGGATAGCTAAAAATGTCCAAACAAAGGACTTATCTCTAAAAATTTCTTTCTAAAGGGGTTAGCGGGCGTCACCGGGACCTTCGTACTCGCGCCCTGAATTCATCTGCTATTTCAAGTGTGAGAGATTGGCCATAGTGATTTGGCAGGTTTCGCGGCAGAGCCTTACTTTTACCGATGCGAGTGGACAGAATCGGGAAACGCCGAGATTGTGGCCGGGCGGTCAGCCGGTTCTGGCGTAGCCGGCCGCGGTGTCTCAGAGGATTTCCCCGAGGAGCCGGATGCCTTCGCGAATCTCCGTTTCCCGCATGCGTGCGTAGCCCAACATGATCCCGGTGCGCGCGGGCTGTTTCAGGAAGTATGGAGATATCCCGTAAACGCCGACGCCGCGCGATGCGGCCTGGGCGATGACGGCATCTTCGGAGATTCTTCGTTTGGGCCACAGCACGACGTGCGCGCCGGCACCGTCGCCGGTGATTGTGACGCGACTCCCCAGGTGCTCATGAATGGCCTCCAGCAAGGCTGCGCGACGTGCAGCATTGCGGCGGCGCACGCGGCGCAAATGACGTTCATAGGCTCCGCTGGAGATGAACTCCGCGAGCGTTTCCTGCTCGAGCGTGGCAGAGTGCTGATCGTTGAGCCACTTCGCCGCGGTGAAGATCAGGGCCAGCGATTTTGGCACGATCAGGTAGCCGACACGCAGCGCGGGAAAGACCGTGCGTGAGAGGTACCCACATAAATGATCCGTCCATCCGTATCCAGGCCCTGCAGGGACTCAAGCGGCTTTCCTTCGTAGCGGAACTCGCCGTCGTAGTCGTCCTCCACGATCACGGCGTTCTTCCGCCGGGCCCATGCGAGAAGCGCTACGCGGCGAGCGAAAGAAAGAATGGCGCCGGTGGGAAACTGATGCGACGGCGTGACGAAGCACATGCGCGCCTTCGACGGAAGCCGAGCCGGATCGAGGCCATCCCGATCGACGGGGACCGGGAGCAGTTGCGCGCCCGCTGCGAGAAGAATGCTCCGGGTGCCGTGATAGGCGGGATTTTCAATGGCCACCGGATCGCCGCGTTCGAGCAACACGCGCACGATGAGGTCCAGAGCCTGCTGCGAGCCGTTGACGACAATCACCTCCGACGGATCGCAGCATACAGCGCGCGATCGACGGAGATGGGCACAGATGGCTTCTCGCAGCGCGGCGCTGCCGGCTGCCGGGCCGTAGTCGAGGTTTGCAACGGAGGCTTTGCGCGCACGACGCAACAGGATGCGCCGCCACGCCTCGAGGGGAAAGGTTTCGATGTCGCTTTCGCTGCGGCCAAAGGCGAAGTCATAGCGATGCAGGCGGGGGCGTCTGCCCTGAAAATTCAACGTGGCCGCGGTTTTCGCCGCTGCGGAGCCGAAGCTGGACAAGCGCAGCGGAACCAGTTTTTTTGAAGGGATAGACCGGCTGGAAGGCACGCTCTGTGCAACATATGTGCCGGAGCCACTGCGGCCGGTGACGAAGCCTTCAGCCAGCAACTGATCGTAAGCCTGCAATACGACAGACCGTGAGATGCCGAGTTGGTCTGCCAGGTCGCGCGTGGATGGCAGCCGGCCGTCGCCACGAAAGGTACCGCAAAGAATGGCCTGTCGCAGGCCCACGTAGACCTGTCGGAAGAGCGGCCCATTCCCGACCGAAAGCGGTATGGTCAATTGCATAAAAAGTGGCTCTTTGAAACTACCATGCACTGGAGCAGGCTATGAAGCGTAGACGATTCTGCGAAGACACGTGCTGTCGCACAGATTTCCCTCCGGCAAGAATCTGCGCCGGAGACCGCACACATGAGGAGAAACAATGCACATTGCTCCAAGTATTCCGTCCTGCTTGCTGTTTGGTGTTTCCATCCTGACTCTTGCCTGCCCGGCTGTGACGGCCGCGGCGCCTGCTCCGCCCACAACGACGCAAGCGTCCGCAAACGATCGCGACGGCCAGCACGATTTCGATTTTCTGATCGGCACCTGGAAGGTGCACCTGAAGCAGATGACGAATCCGCTTGCCGGCTCCCCGCACTGGGTGGAGATGGATGGCATCAACACGACGAAGACAATCTGGAATGGCAACGCGAACTACGATGAGGTCGTGTTCGACGCTCCTTCCGGACCGAAGCAAAGCATGACGCTGCGGCTCTACAATCCGCAGACGCACCAATGGAATCTATGGTGGGCCTCCAGCAAGGATGGAGTGATGCAGGCGCCGCCCATGGCTGGCGGATTTAGTAACGGTCGCGGCGAGTTCTACGACGGCGAGGTGTATCAGGACAAGGCGATCTACGTTCGCGATGTGTGGTCGGATATCACGCCGAATTCAGCTCACTTCGAGCAGAGTTTCTCCACCGATGGCGGCAAGACCTGGGAGGCAAACTGGATCGCTACACTGACGCGGACTGGCAGCTAGATGCGGCGACTTATCTCGGATTCGGCTCGGCGAGGCGGTCGAAGCGGCGTTCACACATCGAGCGGCGATTGGCGATCCAGCGCTCCACCACAGAGCTACTTACTGTGAACCGCGGCGTGGAACCGAACTCGTTGCTGATGTGACGCGCAAAGCCGTGAGAGGCGCACGAGATCCCTCCCGACCTTTCAGGACTTTATCCATGCTCACAATCCGTCCCGCGACTGTTGCCGACGCCGCCCTCATCAAGACGATGATCACAGAACTCGCCGAGTATGAGAGCATGCCGGAGCAGGTGCGCATCACCGACGCTGACATCGCGCGCGACGGCTTCGGCGCGCATCCTCAGTTTCATACTCTGATTGCCGAGTGGTCATCCGCACCCGTGAATTTTGCACTGTTCTTCCACTACTACTCGACATGGCGTGGCGCGGGATTGTATCTGGAAGATCTTTTCGTGCGCCCTGACTTTCGACGACGCGGCATCGGCACGTCGCTGCTCGCCGGCGTCGCTCGTGTGGCAGAGGGGGAGAATCGCGCCTTCGTTCGGTGGGCCGTACTCGATTGGAATCGCTCGGTTCTGCTGGCGGGCGAAGGACTAAAGAAGTTGGTGGCACGGGATGGTTGATCCGGAGTTCGCAATGCAGATATGACACACGAGGAGAGAAGGACTATGCGGAGATATGTCGCAGTTGCAGTACTCGCAGTCGCGGTGTGGTTAACCGGCGTCCACGGCGCGGAGGCACAGTCGGCGATGCTGAATCTGCCGCGGGCCAGCCAGCGCGCAGAGGTGATGCAGCGCATCGGCATCACCGATATCACGATTGACTATGCCCGGCCGCTGGTGCATGGCAGGAAGATTTTTGGCGGTGTTGCTCCTTACGGAAAGGTGTGGCGCGCCGGGGCGAACGAGAACACGACGATTGCCTTCAGCGATCCGGTCACCATCAACGGACAGGCCCTTGCGAAGGGAAGGTATGGTCTGCAGATGATTCCGAATGAGGGCTCGTGGGTCGTCATCTTCTCAAAGAACTCAACCTCGTGGGGGAGCTTTACATACGACCAGGCTGAAGATGCGTTGCGCATCACGGTGAGTCCGCAAACCATTGCGGATCAGGATGTTCTTAGCTACTCGATTGACGATCCGACGCTCACATCTGCATTGGTCACGATGCGCTGGGAGAAGGTCGCGGTGACGTTCAAGGTTGGAGTCGACACTCCTGAACTCGTGGCAGCTAGCCTGCGCAACCAGCTTCGCGGACGGGCGCAATTCGAATGGGAGCCATGGTCGGAAGCGGCGACCTACCTGCTGGACAACCACCTCAACGCGGAAGAGGCGCTGAAGGATGCGCAGGCGTCCATCGACAATGAAGACAGGTTCGAGAACGAGTTCACGAAGGCACGCGCATTGACCGCGCTTGGACGGAAGGATGAGGCGAAGGTTGCGCACGATCGAGCGATTCAGATCGGAACGCAATTGCAGATCCAGAGTTATGCTCGGGGGCTGCAGGCGCAAGGTCATTACGAAGAGGCGCTGGATCTCTTTCGCGACAACATCAAGAAGGATCCGAATAGCTGGATTGCTCACAATGAGGGGGCGCGGCTCGCGGTTGCCAAAGGCGACTACGACACGGCTATGAAAGAGATGAAGCTTGCTCTCTCGGTAGCGCCGGAGGCACTGAAAGGGCAGATCAACAGCCTCATCACACAATTGCAGAACAAAGTGGATATCAATAAGTAGCAGCGCGGATCGAGGTAGCAGAACAGAAGGGATTGCTGCCAGCGAAACGTGCGAGTCACATCGGGCCGCGGAGCGTGCGCTTTAACGAATGTTGAAATCGCGAACGACGAGGCGCGTATCGACCATGACGTGTGGGGTGATGGCGTGGAAGCCCCACATGTGGACCCACGCGTTGCCGGTCCTGAAGGTGAGGAACGACTTCATGAGGCCTGCGGGAAAGAACGTAAGCGTGACGAAGATGACGGAAACCGCCGCGTGATACGGCGAGTCGTAGCGTGTCCATGATTCGAAGACGTGCATGAGCGGATAGCTGACGGCGCCTGCCAGAAACGCAACTGGCGGAGAGAAGAGCCGGGCATAGCGCGGCAGCAGGATCGCATAGATGAAGATCATGATGGGGAGATCGGTCCCGCAGAGATGCAGCACGAAGGAGAGCGCTCCGCCCACGAGCTGCTGATGCAGCGTGAGCTGAAAGATGTTGGGACCGGCGAGTTCGTAGGCGCAGCCGATGAGCATGACAACGGCGATGATGAGCGTGTCGTTCTTCCAGTTGTCGGACCGCAGATTGAGCGCCTGGCACGAGTAGCCACGCCGGCGAAAGACGAGATACGGAAGCAGCGCCAGAAAGATACCGTTGTACGCGGCCCAGGTGTAGACCTCTGCCGGCGACTGGATGTGCGTCGCCCCGAAGAGGCAGCCATTGAGATGCAGACCAATGCCTTCGCCGAAAGAATGCTGCCCGATGAAACGGCCCGCGAGCAGGACGATCGCGCCGTAGATCCACATGACCAGCGTTTCGCGGAGTGCGATGGATCGTTCCGGAGCGCGCTCAGCGAGATTGGGGAATGAGCGGCGGCGCGCCAGGAGATGGACGATGCCGATGAGCAGGATGATCGAAAAGAGGCCGATGGAGTTGTTGAGCACATCGGTTACGGGCGGCGTGGTGGCGAGTTCCGGCCGGTCGAGCGGAACTCCGTTGCGGCAAAGCACAATAGCGGCCGCGCTGAGCAGACACCAGACCAGGAGGGCGATCCAGAGACTGGGCTGACGAACAAGGTAGCTGACACGTGACGCGGGCGATTTGGCCACACACACTCTTCTTTCTCAGAAGGTGAGCGCCTGTTTGAAAGACGCACCGCAACATCGAACGCCTCCCTGACCGGGATTGCAAGCAGACTCGCTCAAACTCTCCGTTGCTGTGTAGCGCGAGCGTGCGGGGAGCCGATTAGACCGATTTCCAGAACTTGTGCCGGCGCGCTTCCCACTCTTCCGTCGAGAAGAGGCGTGGGCCTACTTCGATGAGGCGCGGCAGCATATTGAAGATGGAGACCTGGCTCCACATTTTGCCCTCTCGCGTGCGGAATCCCTTTTCGTTCAGGTCGCTGGCGATGTTGGAGAAGGGGAAGTCCTGCACCAGGAGATCCATCATCTGGATGAGGATCTGGTTCTCGCGGAGGTCCACTTCGAGACGTGTGCAATCGTCCGAAATCCGCAGGCCGTAGGGGATTTCATCATGCAAGGCGCCTTCCGTTGGCGCTTCGTTGGCCGGCAGCTCGCGCCGCCAGTCGATAGAAACTACTTGCCATCCAGCGGCGGTGCGCTCCTGCAGGATGGAGGGGTTAAAGGGCCCGGAGATGACATCGCGTATCCGCTCAAATTGCGCCATCGTTGCCTCCGTACTGAACTAATGCTCTAAGTCGCCCATACACACAGCAATCGGCGCGCCAATGTCCAGCCAACGTATCCGAGTTACAAAACCACGGATTTCTGGCGGCTTATGAAGCGATTTCTTCTGAAAAGCAGGGCCTGGCTGTTCGATATTGCGAATGGCTGTTCGGTTCCGGACATGGCTCCTGCCCTTACCAGGAGTAGCGAACGGTGTAGGTCACGGTGGTGGAGGACTCAGGCTTGACTTCGACCGGGAACTCGATGGTGCTGGAGTCGCGCTTGGAGTAAGCGGCAGACTTCTCGGTAATCTCCCAGTTGGCGGCGCGGTAGAGGTGCTCGATGAGGTGTACGGTGACCGGCTGATCCTTCTGGTTCTTCACCTCGAGGGAGAAGGACTCGTCGATGACGCGGCCGGCGTGGTTGGAGCGGAAATCGGTCTGGACACGCTTCGCGGTGATGTCAAAGGCGTCGCCGGTGACGAAGCGTATCTTCTCGTTGCGCGGGGTATGTTCGATGGATGCCTCGCCGGCGAACTGCATGGCCCCGCTCTTGTCGCGACGATAGAGACGGAGCCGTCCGGCGGGCAACGCTATGCCGAGATGATTTGCCGTGGAGTTGGTGAACTCGTTGACGAGGGTAACGCGTGGATTAGCGACGAGGCCGTAGCTGCGATCCCTGTACGCGTTGCCGCCGACGGGATAGATGGTGAAGCCGGCGTTCGGTTCGAACTCGTAGCGGCGCGTGACGGGAACGGCATTGGCGGTGAGGAACTCGACCTGCTTGGTTTCGCCGTTGTGCAGCGACGTGGTGCGGTTGAGATCGTAGAGGTGGAAGTCGTCGAAGTTCTGCTGCGTGACCATGGGCGCCGCCTCCGCCATCGCCATCTTTCCGTTGATAGGGCCACCGAGGAGTCCGCCTATGGCACCTTGTATTTTGGCGACGTTGCCGGCGATGAGCTTGATGCTGGCTGACGGGAAGTCAACCCCGCAGTTGTTCTGCATGGTGATCCATCCCACGATGTCCATGGGCTCGGTTGCGCTGCCGCCGGTTCCGCTATTGGCAACGAGGTTGTAGGTGGCGGACCAGGTGAAGCCGCCGGTGACATAGCTGAGTTCGGCGGGAAAGCTGGCGGCGCGATCCGCGGCGATCTGCCATCGAAGCGTGGGCTTCAGCAACAGGCCGTGGGTGGTCGCTGGAAAGAGCGGCGTGCCGGGTAGCTGGAATTGCATTTTGCCATCGACTTCGACCAGCGGCGGCGAGGCGCGCAGGATTTTTCCATGCGAGATGACGGGGATCCATGTGTGCGTCTTGTCGTCGAGGTAGGCGTTGGTCTGGAAGTCGATGCTCTGCCCTTCGTACTTCTGGAGAAGCCAATCCTGGTTGACGATGGCGGCGTCGTAGTTCTGCTCCACTACGGAAAATGCGTGTTTGCCGGTGGGGTCGCGGAGGACGACGGAGTCGGGCTCAAGCTGGCTAGTGACCTCCGTGGTGGTGACCTCATTCGTGCCAGATGTGAGGGCGAGATCGACCGTGGTGCGGGCGACAGCGAAGTTTTGGTTGTAAATCGTGAGCGAGACGGGCGCGCTGGCTTGCTGCGCGGAGGTGTGCCCGGCAACAAGTGCGAGCGCGGTGAGAGGCAAGGCAAGAAATGTACGGTGCATGCGACAGAGATCTCCTTCAGCAGAAGTGAATACGCTGCTTGCGAGAGGGGAGGATGCAGAGATTTTTCCCGTTGGTCCTGTAGACACCGGAAAGCGCTGATTTGTACCCGGTCGCGGCACCATTTATGGCGCCGCGGATGGATTGCTAGGGCGGTTGCTAGATTGAGGCGAGGGCGATGACGACGGCCCCGACGCCCATCAGCACACTCATGGGATCGGTGAGGGCAAAGACGACCGGGTCTTCGTCGAGTTCGCCGCGGGAAGCGAGCAGCCAGACACGACAAAGCCAAAGGATCATGAGAGGCGTCATGAGCCACATGCGCTCGTGGTGGTGATAGAGGCCTTTGGTCTCCGGCTGGCCGATGTAGACGGAGAAGACGACGACGGAAGCGAAGGCGCTGGAGGTGCCAAAGGAGCGAATCTGCTCGATGTCGTTGAGCAGGTAGCCGCGGCCGTTGGAGAGTTGTGTGCCGGCGCTCCGGACATTCTGCAGTTCGCTGAAGCGCTTCACCATGGCGAGCGACAGGAAGATGAAGACAGCAAAGGCGGCGAGCCAGGGGGATATGTAGGTCTTGGTGGCGGCTGCGCCCGCGAGCATGCGCAGGGTGTAGAGCGTGGAGAGCACGACTACGTCGAGAATGACGATGCGTTTGAGCGCGAGCGAATACGCGAGCGTCGTGACGGCATACAGAATGAGCCAGCGGAGGAAGCCATGCGGCAGAAGCAGCACCGCTCCGGTGAAGGACGCGGCAAGAAAGACTGCGGAGATGGCCATGCCGATGGCAACCGATAGATCGCCGGAGGCAAAGGGGCGCTTGCGTTTGCGTGGGTGGAGGCGGTCCGCCTCGATATCGAGCAGGTCGTTGACGATGTAGGTAGCCGACGCGCAGAGCGAGAAGCTGGCAAAGGCAATAACAGCCGCGATGATGGTGGCGGTGTCCACGCGGTGGGCGAGCAGCAGTGGCAGAAAGATGAGCGCGTTCTTGGCCCACTGGTGGGCGCGGATGGCTTTGATGAATGCGCGGATGCCGCTGCGACGGTCGGTGAAGGTCTGCTGCGGCTTGACGCCGCGGGCCTGCATGGCCATGCGGAGGCCGAGGTTGGGATTGGCGAGCATGGGGGTAGCGGCAGCGGCCAGCATCGGCAGGTCTGGACGCGCGTTGCCGATGTAATCAAAGTCGCCGTCGAAGCGGCGGCGAAAGCCGGCGAGCTTATTGTCGCCGGTCATATTCGTTGCGCCATCGGAGGCGAGAACACCTTCGAAGATGTTGAGATGCCTGGCGATGCGATCGGCCAGGCCGGAGTCTGCGCCGGTGGCGAGATAGAGCTTGCGGCCTTCGCCGCGCTGCGCCATCAGGTACTCGAGCAGCGGACGGTTGTAGGGCAGATGCTCGACGTTGAGGGTGACGCGCGCAGTGACTTCGCGCTTGAGATTGGCCTTGCCGCGGAGGGCCCAGAGCGGCGTTTTCAGGGCGTCCAGCGGGCGCGTGCGTACAAGCAGCAGCAACGAGTCGACCAGCGTATCCGATTTGACGAGCGTGCCGTCAAGATCGACGCAGAGTGGACGTTCGAGAGCAAGGGGTGCTGTGGTTGCCATGCGGCTCCTGGCGGGTCTGCTAAACTGCCGCGCGCTGTGCGAAGGATATCAAAGGGGCGCGGCAGCAGTGTCAATTCGGAGATCGTTTACGGCGAGCCCGCAACCGTGGTGGCTATCGTGTCGCGGCGGGGCGATTCGATCTTCAGCGCGGTCTCGATGATATCTGCAGCCTGCGCGAGGCCGTCGATCCGCCGAATCGCGATGCCAAGCCTGCGAGCTGCGGCACGATACTTCGCTTGGTGCAGAACGGCGATGATCGCGGAGCGCAGCCGTTTTGCCGTCAACCGGCGTCGTGAGATGACAATGCCGGCGCCGTGTGCGGCAACGCGGGCAGCAACTCCGGGTTGATCGTTGCCCAGCGGCAGGCAAACCAGCGGCACACCTTCGGCCAGCGATTCGAGCGTTGTGTTCAGTCCGGCATGAGTGATCACGGCGGCGGCTCGCTTCACGATTTCGAGTTGCGGAGCATAGCGCACGACCAATGGCTTGCCACGCAGCTTGCCCAGCGAGGCCGGATCGAGTCCCCCGCCGAGCGAAATGACGAGTTGCACATCCAGGCCAACGCATGCCTGTGCGATCTTTCGGAAGATCTCCTCCGCACCGTTCTGCAGAGTGCCCAGGGATGCATACAGGAGAGGACGGCCGTCGAGACGGTCCCAGGGAAAGTCCACCGGCGGCCTCCGACTCGCATTGACGAAGGGTCCGGTGTAGTACAGGAGAGGCGACGGCGGGCCGACTTCGAACTCGAGAGCCGCCGGCAGTTGTGTGATCTGCGCCAGTGCCGAGAGCGCATCGGCAGCGTGCTTCAACGGCTTCAGCCCCCACCGGCTACGCTGCGCATTCACCTCGGTATAGATGGGCGCGGCCACGCGCGACAGAAAACGCATGCCCAGCCGGTTGCGAAGACGGCTCAACCGTCCCTGGCCGGCCTTCCAGCCGAAGCAGAACGGAGGAATGCGGTCTCCTTTCATGAGCGGCGGAAAGAATGCAATCGACACGAAGGGCAGGTCGAGATATTCGGCGACGCTGCCACCCATATCGGCTTCGTCGACGAGCAGGGCGTCGATGTTGGAGCGGCGCACCGCGTCCGGGCCATCGCGCAACACCATCCGGGCTGTATTCCTGACGCGATCGACGGTAAAGCGAAAGGTCGCCAATCCCTTCTTTTGGGCGAGAACGCGATCGAGTGTTTCCAGGGCGCCAGGAGGATAGTCGCTTTCACCGATGGGACAGAAGCCGATGCCGGCGGCACGGACGCGCGCTTCGATGTCGCGAATGCCGAAAAGGATAACTTCGTGACCGCGCTCCTGAAGCCGGAATGCGAGCGCCGTCATGGGGTTGATGTGGCCAGTCCCCGCAAAACAGAAGGCGCCGAGTCTCGCCATGGCCGCTCCGATCGTGACATCGAACCGTTTTCACAAATCCGTGAGGCCGTCGGCAGCCGTGAGGAACAGCTTTTCTTAACGGAAAAGCTGCGTCGGCAGTGCCTGTAAAACCTCGGACCTTGTGAAAACGGTTGGGATGCATGTCCCGTGGCCCGTTCTCAAGTACGCAGCCTGTCCCTATCCGGATTTCCCAGCGAAACTTTCAGGGAACCGGAAGCAGGATTCATCGTATTCCCTTTTGGAAACCATGAAGATCATCATTGCGGGAGCTTCCGGTGCGATGGGGCGGGCGCTGATTCCGCTGCTGGTTCGCGCCGGACATGATGTGGTGGGGATGGTGCAGCGTCCACGCAGTGTGGAGGTGGTGCACGCGCTCGGCGCGGAGCCGCGGACGGCCGATGCGCTGGATTCCGCGGCAGTGCTGAGCTGTTTTCACGAGGTGCAGCCGCAGGTGGTGATTCATCAGCTCACGGCGATTCCCGCCGCGCTGGACATGCGGCACTTCGATCGCGAATTCGCCCTGACAAACCTGCTGCGAACGGAGGGGACGCGCCACCTGCTGGCCGCCGCCGTGGATGTAGGCGCCACCCACTTCATCGC
>Ga0193743_1001039_pt1 | contig 21192 bp, 21 predicted proteins | sample L2c2metaG_FD_143038 | JGI IMG/M metagenome (GOLD analysis project Ga0193743, IMG submission 143038) | Soil microbial communities from a riparian zone of the East river system, Colorado, United States - L2c2 | ecosystem: Environmental > Terrestrial > Soil > Riparian zone | place: USA: East River... | reverse complement strand
GGCTGATAGCTATGTCTGTCTGCACCCAGTTTCGTTTCCAGGCTTCGGCCTGATTCTCATCAAAGGGAAGCTGACAAATTCGAGCCTGCTGGCCGGTGCCGAAGTTACTCCATCTCATTCCGGGAGCACCACACGGCTACTCTGTGGTGGCGTACAGGGTGATGAGACTTCAGGGCAGGATCACGACGGGGCCTTCGGCGGTCTCGTGCTTGACGGCCTGCAGGGCTTCGTTAGCCTGGTCGAGGGGGAAGGTGCGGACGCGGGGGTGGATGCCGATCTCGGCGGCGAGCGCGAGGAAGTCGCGTGCGTCGGCGCGCGTCATGTTGGCGACGGATCGGATCTGGCGCTCGCCCCAGAGGAGTCTGTCGTAGTCGAATGCTGGCATCTGGTCGAGATGGATCGCGTTGATGGCGACGATGCCGCCCTTGCGCAGGCTGGAGAGCGCGGAGACGACGACATGTCCCGAAGGAGCGAAGGTGATGGCGCGGTCTAGCTGGACGGGAGGCCTCTCGTTCTCGGTGCCGACCCATTTCGCACCGAGCTTGTCGGCTTGTGCTCGGTGCTGCTCTCCGCGGGTGGAGACGTAGACTTCACAGTTCCAGTGGCGGAGAACGGCGATCACAAGCGAAGCCGAGGCTCCGAAGCCGAAGAGCCCGACACGCTCGCCGGGTTGGGTGCCGGCGACACGAACGCTGCGGAAGCCGATCATGCCGGCGCAGAGCAGAGGGGCGACGTCGGCGTTGGAGAGCGTGGAGGGTAGCGGATGGACGAAGTCGGCGCGGGCCTGCGCGTACTCGACGTAGCCGCCGTCGACGGTGTAGCCGGTGAAGACGATGTTGTCGCAGAGATTTTCTTCGTTGCGCAGGCAGAAGGGGCAGGTGCCGTCGGTGCCTCCGACCCAGGAGACTCCTACGCGGGTGCCGACGGGGAGTTCGGGTGTGGCGCCGTCGACGATCTCGCCTACGATCTGATGTCCGAGGATGAGAGGGTCGCGGAGCGTAGGCAGGTCGCGCTCGAAGATGTGCAGGTCGGTGCGGCAGACTCCGCAGGCGAGGACGCGGAGGAGGACGTGGCCGGGAGCGAGGGTTGGTCGCGGGACGTCTTCGATGGAGAGCGCGGTGGCGTTGGCGCGGAGGAGGGCGGTTTTCATTGGGGCTCCTTCTGGCGTCACTTCAATAAAGGGAATTCTATGTACGCTAACGATATGCTGGCGAAGAATCCAAAGGTCTTCCAAGTCCAAGAATTGCCCAAAACCGCATTATGTCGTTAAAACGACCGTTTGTGAAACGTGGCCGGGTCACTCCACACTTCCCGACTTATCTGCGGATGAAGGGCATAAACCCGAATCGAAAAACATCTTTGCACTCCTCTCGATGGTGGCGGTCTCCGCTACATTAGGTATTTCCCTGGTACTAAACATCGGGCAGTTCAGCTCACGATCAATCGTGACGTCTCGAAATTTCGTGATACGCATATTCCACTTGATCATTTGTTGCAATGAGTTGCCAGTGGTAGCAAAGTTGCACTGTGGATTAGTGTGCGTCGCATCGATTAGCACGCGCCGATGGGTAAGGAGGAGACGGCATGAATAGGACAGCTGGAATTGAGGCCTTATCCAACTTCGCCGCGGCGGAGGCAAAGCCGACATCGCACTGACGCGCAAACTTCTGGGAGTCATCTATCGCACCCTCAGGTGTTCGAGGACTTCACTAACCTCGTCCCGGCCTCCTAAAACAGGTCCACAACTATAACGTGAGTAGTCAACTATTCATGGGAGAAACATATGGCAAGTGAACCCATTCGTGATCGGAAGAAAGACCATCTGCTGACGTCGGAGAACTCGGCACTTATTGTCATCGATTACCAACCAGTGCAAGTCAATTCGATTGCGTCGATGGACAGGCAACTGCTGGTCAACAATATTACCGGAGGGCCATCGTATACGGCCTCCCGATCGTGCATTCCACAGTGAACGTGAAGACCGGCCTCAACAAGCCGCCCATCGCGCAACTCGCTAAACCCCTAGACAAGTTCCCGACCTACGATCGGACAACTATAAATCCGTGGGAGGATGTGGAATTTCGCAAAGCAGTCGAGGGGACTGGGCGCAAGAAGCTCATTATGACGGCGCTCTGGACTGAGGCCTGCTTAACGTTTCCGTCAATCGACGCACTTGCGGCTGGTTATGAAGTTTATGTTGTAGCTGATGCCGTGGGCGGAACGTCGGTGACAGCCCACGAGATGGCGCTCCGCCGGATCGAGCAGGCCGGTGGCAAGATGATCAGCGTACCGCAGTTGTTCTGCGAGTTGCAGCGCGACTGGCAACGCAAGCAAACCGTACCGGCCTTTATAAACCTCTTTATAGAAACCGGCGGAACGGCCGGGCTCCAGTTCTCGGCAGATGCCGCAGTGGCAACGTAAGCGGCAAGACAAATGCCTGCTTCAGGAAACCGGGCGCGGCAAGTTGCGTGCCGCACCTCGGCAGGGATCTCGATTTCGCTTTCAGTGCGAAGTCGCTCATTGAGACAGATAGCGACTGCCGGGCGAAAGTCGCGCCCAGCGCTGCGTCTCCGAATCCAGATGCCCTTTTGCGACCCAGCATCAAAATCGACGGTTTATGAAGCGTTTTGGAACCGTCTTTTGACGCGAGTTATAAATCCTCTTAAATCGTACCACAACTCACGTCAAAAACAAATAGAATATGACATGCTTTGTGATATCTTTTCGCATGGTGATTGGATATGCTCGCGTTTCGACGGACGACCAAACGAACGCAGCCCAGCTCGCGGAGCTGAAGAAAGCCGGTTGTAAAAGGATCTACGAGGAGAAGCTGAGTGGCCGGAATGTTGACCGGCCCGAGCTGACCCGATGCCTTGACCGTCTCGATGAGGGTGACACCCTCATGGTGTGGCGTCTCGATCATAGGAATATCCTGTCACCCGAACACTTCCTTCATCTTCGCCCCCGCTGATTCCAATTCCCGCGCTGACCGTTGCTCCCGGAAGCGTGCCCAGGTCATGTAATTTCCCCCTCTTATAGAGGAATGCGTGGGAGTAGCAGGCGTCGCATGTGAGATTTGCAGAACCTGTCACCTCCCCCGCTTGGTTGATGCCAGAGGCGATGGTTTGGCTTCCTCCAAGGGTGCCAAGGTCTGTGACGGTATGGCGAGCACGGAGTCCGGCCCTTGAAGGAGCTGGCGCGGAGTTATCTGACCATCACCAAAGACCAGGCGCGTGTCATGACTCGCGTGAAGGCTGTGCATGGGGACTAGCCCCACGGATGCCATCGTCACCACAAACCCACTCCATGGGGTCTTTACCGCGTCCCTCGAGTTCGACCACTTTATCGTCGCAGCCGCCGCGCGCCTACGCGCCTCGAAAGTCCGTCTCGGATCGGCAACGGACCAAAGGCTCGATCGAGAAATACTTCCCGGACAAAGGCTTCGGATTTATCAAGGCTGGCCGCTTCTCCTATTTCTTCCACGTGAGTAACTTTTCCGGCACTCCCGTTCTCGGCAGGGACGTGACGTTTCTTGTAGTTCCGGACGGGGATAAACAAAAGGCAATCGCAGTACAACTCGCTTAGCCACCGTCACACCGGAGCTAACATAAGAGTTGTTGCTTTCTGTTACTCCTGGCGAACGCAGACATACCAGGGCGAAAGACATGGCGCAATCTAGTGCATCTGCTGAGAGAAGGTTGCCAAGTGTTTACGTTTGGACTCTGAAGGAAACTGTTTTAGAGCAGGTCCGGAAGTTATCTGATGCGTTGGGAACTGGGCTCCCTCCTGAGAATTTTCAGGTTGCCCGTATTGAGCGGATGTCCAATTCGGAAGCATTTGCCGATGTGGTGATCTGCAACTCCGTCTTGCACTTCGCACGAGACGACAATCATTTCAGAGCGATGCTGGCTGAGTTGTGGCGCGTGTTGAGGCCTGGCGGGATGCTCTTCTGCCGCCTTGGCTCACGAATAGGAATGGAGTTCGAATGAGTGCAAGGCAATAGGTATGTAATCCGGGATGGTTCACCCCTTATGATTGCATCCACCCCGTTCTCACAGTTGCCTTTGTAAATCCTCCAAAGATACTGTCAGGAAACGGATTTATACTTGGTAAAGTAATCTTCATAACCGCCCATACGTCGTATACCGTTTCATCTAGAGAACGCTTCACTGGGAGGTGCAGCCTTTGCCGCCGACGCCACTAATGCCGCTGTTAACTTCTCCGTCACGGCCTTCACATCTCCGTCAGTCCAATGCCAAGGGGTTGCTGAAGCTTCTGCGCACCTACAACCCGTGTTCGAAAGCCGATCTGGTGCGCCTGTCGGGTCTCAGTGCGCCAACTGTCTCCAGCGGAGTGTCGCACCTGGAGCAGCTCGGCCTTGTCGAATCGCTCGGTGATGGCGAATCGAGCGGCGGCCGGCCACCAGAGTTGCTGCGTTTTAACGCGGCACATGGTTATGTTGCTGCGGCAGATGTAGGAGGAACGCGCCTACGCATGATGCTTGCAGATCTGAACGGCGTTGCGGTCGCACAGTGGAGCACCGTTTTGCTGCAGTCGCGGAAGACGCCGGCAGAGGTATGCTCCCTAGTTCTGGAGGGGCTGAAAGCCATGTGCTCGCAGAGCGGCGTAGTGCTGAAGAAGGTGCTGCATTTGACGGCAGGCGCTCCTGGCATCACAAATGTCGATACGGGTGTTGTGCTCTCCGCACCCAATCTGAATTACTGGGATGATATCCCGTTGCGCGACATGCTGCAGAAGGTGACCGGCCTGCCCGCCATTGTCGAAAATGACACCAATCTTGCCGCAGTGGGGGAGTATCACCATGGTGCAGCCTGTGGCATGCAAGACTTCCTGTTTATCGGCCTAGGAACCGGCGTAGGTGCAGGTATTTTCATGGGTGGCCAAATTTATCACGGAGCACAGTGGCGTGCCGGTGAGATTGGGTACTTCGGCATCGGTGGCCGCCGGCGCGAGAGTGTTCGGATGCGCGAAACAGGGCAGCTAGAGCGCGAGATCGGTGGCGCTGCTATTGAGGCCCACTGGGTCGATTTGCTGCAGCGCAGCAAATCACCTGCAGCACCGGAGTTGGAGAAACTGCACGTCTCTGAGATTTTTGACCTTGCGCGTGACGGCGATCCGGTGGCCCGCAAAGTGCTGGATCACACGGCTGAAGTGTTGGCCGATGTCATCTCCGAAATCGCGCTGATATTGGATCCAAAGGCGGTGATCCTGGGCGGTGGGGTGGGGACCCATGAGGAGCTGTGCCGTGCCACACAGGCGTACCTTGCACGGCATGAACTCTCTGATCTGCAACTGCGAACCAGTTCGCTCGGCACACAGGCGCAGCTATTCGGCGGCATCTCACTATCGCTTGTAGCAGCAGCGGATCTTCTTTTAGCAAATTAATTAACAAAGTCGTTGACTTTGCAATTCATCAAACCTAATATCGCTTTGAATCTTCCTTACATATTTAGCTTTACATAGAAAGTCCACCCTGCAGTCTTTCCTCGCACCGCAAAGAGTTTTACGCGGTGGTTCTTTTTGACAGTGCTGCCGATCACGACGTGCACCGACTGCTTGTCACTTGCGTCACCTGTAGGACGTTCCTTCGCCGCGATTCACCAGATCTGCCTCTTAGGCGGGCTTGCTGACTCGTAGGCGTGTGGCCTACCAGTTCACATCCATACCTGACTCTTCGGAAGAAAGGCGCAAACGCAATGCCCAGATCATTCCGCACAGGCTGTACCTCTTTCATTTCCGCTCTGCTTCTTGCCTGTCTAGCTTGCATGCCAGTGGTTAAGAGCTTTGCCCAGGCGACCAGCGCCACCATTCTTGGAACGATCACGGATGCAAGCGGCGCAGTTGTGCCCGGCGCGACTGTAAGAGTGACTAACCTGGGCACCAACGAGACTCGCACGGTGTCCACCAACGACTCAGGTAACTTCACCTTCGAAAATCTGAACCCGGGTGCATACAAGCTTACGGTGGAGCGCTCCGGTTTCTCGACGATCAATGTGCCGTCGGTGACGGTTGCAGCAGGCGATCGCCGCCGGCTCGATTTCAAGCTTGCACTTGGCGCAACCATAGAAAGCATAGACGTAAATGCGTCGGCGCCGTTGCTGCAGACAGATAGCTCGACTGTAGCCAGTACGGTGACAGGGCGTGCCGTGCAGGATCTGCCATTGAACGGGCGAAACTATATCCAGCTAGTGCAGCTTATTCCCGGTGCCAATGAAGGGCCTCCAGGAGGCGTAGGGAGCGGAACGCGTCCTGACGACCGTCGCCAGAGTACTTCGGTCTCAGTGAACGGCCAGTCCGACCTTATCAATGATCAACTTATCGACGGCATGGATAACAATGAACGCATCATTGGTACCATCGGTGTGCGTCCGTCGATCGACGCCATTAGCGAAGTACGCGCACTGACCAACAGCTATGAGGCCGATCAGGGGCGTAGCGCTGGTGCGGTCATCAACATCATCACGAAGAGCGGCACCAATAAATTTCATGGCTCGCTGTATGAGTTCTTTCGCAATGACGCGCTGAATGCCAGCGCATTCCAGTTCGGCGGACATTTGCCGAAGACAGAATTGCGGCAGAATCAGTTTGGTGGCAGCCTTGGCGGCCCCATTTGGAAGGATCGTACCTTCTTCTTTGGTGACGCGGAGTTCTTCCGGCTTATTCAGGGGCAGAATCCTTCCACAAGCACTGTGCCTACCTTGTTTGAGCGTCAGAACCCCGGCAACTTCTCTGACAACATTCCAGGTGTGACGGGTCCTTTGGCCGGTTCTGCGAAGTGTAATACCAACGCCATTTCGAATGGCGCTCCCAATCCCAGCGCGCAGACCGCCGGCTGTGTGTACGATACAGTCACCGGAGCGCTCATTACCAGCAATATCGTGCCCGTTGCACAGCGCGACGCTGTGGGCATACAGTACGTGCAACTCTATCCGCTACCCAATGTAGGCTTGAACCAGTACGTCGGTTCGAATAAGCGTACACAGTATTCCACGGTGTATGACATTCGGATCGATCATAAGCTCTCTGCGAACGACTCGATCTTTGGTCGCTATACCGAGAATGATGTGAGCACGTTTACGCCAGGAGCTCTGCCCATCGCGCACGTTGCGGGGCTTGATATCGATCCGGCATCGGGTAACGCCGGTACGGCGCCGCAGACGGCTCGCAACATCCAGCTAAACTATACCCACACCTTCACGCCCAATGTCATTATGTTGCTGGGCGCGGGTTATACCTACATCAACAACCTGTCGAATCCCGTAAACTTCGGCTTGAATCCTAATACGGCATTCGGCCAGCCCGGCATCAATTTTGGACCGAGCACATCAGCTCTTGGTCCGATCAGTGTCACGGGCGGCACCAGCGTCGGCGATGGCGGCAACTTCATTCCGCTGAACAACAAGGATAACGTCTACCAGATCAATGGGCAAGTGCTGTACTCGCACGGCAATCACTCCTTCAAAATGGGCGCAGCGCTTATCCGGCGAATCGCGCTGGGCCTGCAAGACAATATCGGTGAAGGAAACTTTAGCTTTGGCGCAGGCTATCCGGGCCTGGTTGAGGGATTCTTCTCGTCGGTGTCGCGCAACAACAACCTGTTCCCGCCGTACTATCAGACGTGGGAGCCGAGCGCCCACTTCCAGGATGACTGGCATGTTTCGTCCAAGCTGACGCTGAACCTAGGTGTTCGCTATGACGTGTTCACGCCGTTCACTGAAGTACACGACCACATCTCCAACTTCGATCCTGCTTGCGTCTGCATCATCCAGGCGGGTGTCAACGGTGTCTCGCGCACGGCAGGTGTGCTCACGGATTACTCCAACTTCGCACCGCGGGTGGGCTTTTCCTACTCGGTGACTCCGAAGACGGTCGTCCGTGGTGGATTTGGCCTGGCATTCTTCCCGCAAAACCTGACCGCCAGCGCCAGCCTGAAGAACCAGCCCTTTGTGGCGACTTACGGTACGTTCAGCTCTGTGACGGCTCCTGCTGCCTATAGGCGCCTGACAAACGGTTTGCCCCTGCCAGCGGCTAATAGCGTAACGAATCTCAGCGGTCCCATTCCAGATGGAGAGGATACGCACTTCCGCTCTGGTTACCTGGAGCAGATGAACCTGGCCGTGCAGCAAGACGTCATGGGTAACACAGTTACGATCGCTTATGTCGGTGCTCTGGGACGCCACATCATTCAGAAGATTACTGACTTCAATAACGCGTTGCCCAACTCCACCGGCGCGCAGAACCTTCGCCGCTTCTACGCGCAGATTCCTAACGTAAGCACCATTTATTACATGATGAGCGGTGGCGCATCGTCTTATCACTCGTTGCAGGCTTCGGTCGAGCGTCGTTTCTCGAAGGGCTTTGGCTACAGCGCGAACTATACACGTGCTCAGAATCTGGACAACACTTCCACACTGAGCGGTGGTGGTGGCGGCGGTAACAATCAGGTGCTTGCTACATTGCACCTGGATGACTACGGCAACGCTGATCTCGATCTGCACAACCGTTTTGTCGTGACTGCAAACTATGTGTTGCCCTTCGGTGCCTCGTTGAAGGGGTTCACAGCCACACTCGTCAAAGGGTGGCAGTTCAACGTGATCAATGTGTGGGCTACTGGCCTGCCGACCAATCCGGTGAACTCTTCGAACCGCTCGAACACCAGCCCCAACGGCTCGGCTGATCGTCCGAATTACGCGCCCGGCTTTACCTCTGGCCGCATCAGTAACCCAACGATCAGCAGATGGTTCAACACCTCGGCTTACGTCAACCAGCCCATTGGAACGCTTGGCAATACGCGGCGCAATCAGATCTTCGGACCGCACTACCGGCACGTGGATGCATCGCTGTTCAAGACGTTTCCGCTCTTCGGTGAGTCGTCGACACTGCAGTTCCGCGCGGAAGGATACAATCTCGCCAATCAGGCTAACTTCTCGAACCCGGGAACGACGGTCGGCAACTCGACCTTCGGTACCATCACCAGCACGCAACCGAACTACACACCACGCGTCTTCCAGTTAGCGCTTCGTCTCCAGTTCTAACAAGGTAACGACTCGGAAATCGCACAGGAGGAAAGCATCCATGTATTCACGTCGCAAGTTCGGAAAGCTCGCAGCAATGGCTATACCGATGGCCACGACGCTGCAGAGCAGAGCGGACGCCATGTTTCACGGCGTGAGACTGGGCGCCATTACCTATAGCTTCCACGACATGCCGAATGCTGTCGGCCAGGATCATGTGGATGCAGTCATCGCAGACTGTAAGGCATGTGGGCTTGAGCTGATCGAGCTGTTGAGCAGCCACGTGGAACCGTATGCCGCGCCCGCCCGGCCCGCCAGCGCTACTGGCACCGCAGGACCGCAGGGCGGAGCAGTTGCTCCTGGCGGTGCGCCTATCGTGGGCCAGCGTCGCAGCCCTGAGGCTATGAAGAATCGCGAGGTATTGCGTGAGTGGCGCCTGAACACGCCCATGAGTCACTTCGTCGATATCCGGAAGAGACTGGCCGCAAACAATATTTCGGTGTATGCGTATACCGTCAATAGCTTCGGCAACGACTTTACCGACGAAGAGATGGACCGCGTCTTCGATCAGGCGAAGGCTATCGGTGCAACGTGCATTTCCTCATCGACTACGCTGACTGCGGCGCAAAAAACCGCGCCATTTGCTGAGAAACATAACTTCCCGGTCACGTTCCATAATCACCAGGACATTACGGATCCAAACCAATTTGCGACGCCAGAGAGCTTCTACAAGGCTATGGCCATGTCGAAGATGTTCCGCATCAATCTTGACATCGGCTATATCACGGGCTCGGGTTCGGACGCGGTGGACTTCATCAAGAAGAACCATGACCGCATCACACACATTCACGTGAAGGACCGTAAAAGGAATCTTGGGCCTAGCGTGCCGTGGGGTGAGGGCGACACGCCCATCACGCCTGTTCTTAAGTTATTGGGGGAGAATCATTATCCGATCCCGGCTCTGGTTGAGCTCTCTTACACGGTTCCAGATAGTTCCAACTGTGTAACTGAAGTGAAGAAGTGCCTGAAGTATATGAAACAGGTGCTGTCGTAACAGCAGTCCAAACATATCTTTCGGAGGCCATGTGAAACGCAAGTCTATCGAACGCGTGATGCGGTCCGGCATCGTGGCTGCGATTGCAGGAGGCCTGCTGCCCATGCATGCGCAGCAGGTAACGCTGAAGCCAACCGTTGGAGCTAATGCTACGGTCGCAGCAACTCCACAGGCCGTGCAGGCGAGCCATGAAGATCCAGTGGTGGTGGGGCGTGGGAGTACGCTATATGCGGCAAACTGCGCCTCCTGCCACGGCAACACCGCGAAGGGTACCGATCTGGCGCCGGATCTGATTCGCTCGGTTCTGGTCGAAGATGATGATAAGGGCGACAAGATTGGACCGTTACTAAAGAACGGCCATGCGAAAGGTGCCAAGTCTGATTGGACAGACCAGCAGATCCGGGACATTGCCGCGTGGCTTCGTGTGCAGGTTTACGGTGCGGCCTTCCGCCAAACATATACCTACGTCAATGCATTAGTGGGAGATCCGAAAAAAGGTGAGGTCTATTTCCAGAAGAACTGCGCGAGCTGTCACTCGGCTACAGGCGATCTTGCAGGCATTGGCGGTCGTTATGATGTGCCGGGGCTGCAGTTCCGTTGGCTCACCGGTGGCGGCACGCGCAGCATGCGTGGAGGCACGATCAGTCGCGGTGGCTCCATGTTGATGGATACTTCATCTCCACGCGTCACCAAATCCACCATTACCATCACCGTTACATTGGCAAACGGTCAAAAAATGGAAGGTGTACCCGTCTCTATCACCGACTTCAATATTTCGTTCCGAGACATGACAGGCCAGTTTCATTCAATTGCCCGTGAGGGCGCGTTTCCTAGGGTTGTCACACACAACCCGCTGCAGCCGCATGAAGACTTGCTCAAGAGGGTGAAAAACGACGACATGCACGATGTGACAGCCTACCTGGTGACACTGAAATGAAGACACAGAAGCTGATCCTCCTACTATGTTCTCTTCCGATGGCAGTAGTGGCGCATGCGGAAGGCTTGGAGAAGAGTACACTTCTGAAACCCACGCCCGATTCATGGCCGTCATTGAATGGCAACTACAGTGCGAACCGTTTTGCGAATCTAAAGAGCATCAATGATAAGAACGTGCAGAACCTATCGCTGTCGTGGACCTCGCAGGTGACGGGTGGCACACCGACGATGGCGAGCGGTCGCGGCAATGGGACGGTGCGTGTCGGCGGATCGCCGCTGCTGGTGAACGGCGTACTGTATTTCACTGCAACGGACAATGGCTGGGCTGTCGATGCCCGAACCGGCCGCGTGCTGTGGCACTACTATCGCGAGTCAAAGGGTGACGAGCCCGTCACAGCCAATAAGGGCTTCGGCATGTGGGGTAACTATCTCTACATGATCACGCGCGACAATTTCCTGGTGTCTGTGGATGCGCGCACCGGCGCCGAGCGTTGGGTAAAATCTGTATCCGATCCCAAGCAGTTTTACTTCTCGACCATGGCACCAATGGTCGTAGAGAATCACATCATCATCGGCACCGGCGGCGACTCGCTCGATCTCAAAGGCTTTCTGCAGGCGCGTGATCCGGAGACAGGTGAAATCCAATGGACGACTTATAGCGTGCCAAAGAAGGGGGAAACTGGGTTCGAGACTTGGCCGGATGAATACGGCTCGCTGCATGGTGGAGGCGGACCTTGGGTGCAGGGGGCCTATGACCCCGAGACAAACCTGTACATCTACGGAACGGCAAATCCAAATCCCGTGTTTGTCGGCGCCAGCCGTAAGGGCGACGACCTGTACACCTCCACCATGATGGCGGTGAATGCCGATACGGGTAAGATCGCATGGCATTACCAGGTATCGCCGCATGACACGCATGACTGGGATGCCTCTGTGAGTTGCATCCTGATCGATGGAACCATCGACGGCAAATCTCGTAAGCTAGTGGCACAGGCCAGCCGCAACGGTATGTTCATTGTGCTGGACCGCATCACAGGCAAGCCGGTAGTGCATGTTCCGTTCATCGACACTATTACGTGGCTAAAGGGATTTGACGATAAGGGCCAGCCAATTGCCGATCCGTCGAAAGAGCCCACGGTAGGAGGAACGCTGGTATGGCCGTCTTCAGGTAGCGCAACCAACTGGCCGCCAACAACCTTCAGCCCGCAGACGGGGCTGTTTTATGTGAGTAGTGACGAAGGCTACGGCTTGTTTTATGTATCGGATACGGACGAACATCCGGAAGGTTGGGCCGGTATCCAGTCGCGCCTTGCGCCTCCGGGCCCGAACTCCATTAAAGCGCTGGATTACAAGACCGGTAAGTTGGTGTGGCGTCACATCTGGCCTACAGGCGGCGGCTTTGTGGGGATGGTGAGCACTGCCGGTAATCTCCTCTTTGCCTCCAACGGGAATGACCTGGTTGCATTCAACGCGGCTAATGGCAATATCCTGTGGCATGCTGGGCTTATCGCACCGCCGAACGCGCCCATCACCTACATGCTTGACGGCAAGCAGTATGTCTTTACCATAGCCGGCTCTACGCTGTACTCGTTCGTAATGAACGAACCAGCAGGTAAGTCGCAACACACGCGAAGTCAGTAGCCTATTGGACTGGTCGCAACTTCGTTCCTGAGAGGAAGGTTTAGCATGCGTATTCTGACTGGAAAGCGTCGTTTTCATCGCAGTGTTTCGATCGCGCTAACATGCGCGGCTTGCGTCATCTTTGCCACGGTGTGCACGTTAGGCTCAGTTGCGGCGCAAAAGCAAGATACGCAGAAGAAAGATCTGTTGCCCGAGGGTCCAGGGAAAGCAATGGTAGCCCAGAAATGCACGCAGTGCCATGATGCTGCGCGCTTCGCGCTGCAACGCCACACTGAGGACGAGTGGGATCAAGTAATCACAAAGATGCAGTCCAACGGGATGTCGTTGACTGATGAAGAGTATGACATTGTGCTCAATTACCTGAGCAAGAATCTAGCGCCCAGTTCCGCGCCGCGCAATGACGGTCACGACTAGCGGCGTCTGCCACGTTCCGCTGGGTTGCGACGAGTGACGTTAACTGATCCTACGAGGGCTCTAAAGATGACTCGCCAATCGGTATGCATTCGCGAAAGAGAAGGGAATAAGTGGTGAAGGATGTCGTAGGGATCGGCCAGTGGTGCTTTGCTGCTGCATTATGTGTTTCGGCGCTCTCGCCAGTATTGGCGCAGGATCGCTCGCAGAACCGTTCTGTCGTCATGACGACAAGCGGCATCGTGGCATCGGAGAATCCGCTGGCCTCGCAGGCAGGCGCACAGATTCTGGCGTGCGGTGGCAATGCCATCGATGCGGCGGTAGCCACTAACGCAGTGATGGGCGTAGTTGAGCCCATGATGAACGGCATGGGAGGCGATCTCTTCGCGATTGTTTATGAGGCGAAGACGGGTAAGGTGTATGGCCTGAACGCGAGTGGATGGGCACCCAAGGGTATGACCATCGATGCACTGAAGCGTAAGGGCGTGACCGAGATGCCGAACCTTGGCATCAACTCCGTCACTGTGCCTGGTGCAGTCGATGGGTGGGCCAAGATGCTGCAGCGTTTTGGCACGAAGCAGTTCGCAGAGGTGCTGGCTCCCGCCATCTATTACGCACGGGAGGGCTATCCCGTGCCCGAATGGACTTCTGCTTACTGGCACGACTATGTGGGATTGCTGCAGAAGAACACGAATGCAAGCAAGACCTTCCTGCTTGATGGTCACGAGCCGCAGCCTGGCCAGATATTCCGCAATGCCAATCTGGCCCACTCGCTAGAGCTTGTAGCGAAGGGGGGCCGCGACGCCTACTACAAGGGCGAGATCTCCTCAGAGATCATAGCCACAGAGCAGCGATTGGGCGGCACTATGTCCTCCGCAGACTTGGCCGAGTACAGCAGTGAATGGGTTGAGCCCATCTCAACCACCTATCGCGGATGGAAGGTCTACGAAATTCCGCCGAACGGGCAGGGGATTGCCGCGTTGGAGATGCTAGACATTATGGAGGGCTTCCCCTTAGGCCAGTACGGACCGAATTCGGCTGACGCACTGCATGTGTTGATTGAAGCTAAGAAGCTGGCATATGCCGACCTGCTCAAGTTTGTCGCCGATCCGAAGTTTGCGACGATTCCGGTCAGCGGCATGCTCTCCAAGAGCTACGCTGCACAGCGCGCGAAACAGATCGATATGGTCAAGGCGAACTGTTCCGTGACATCCGGTGAACCGTCCTTCTCGCCCAAGGGAGATACTACATATCTCACTGTTGTCGACAAGGACGGTAACATGGTCTCGCTCATTCAGAGCGTGTACCTGCCCTTCGGCTCGGGTGTGGTGGCCGATGGCACAGGATTCGTGCTGCAGAATCGTGGTGGCCTGTTCTCATTCGATCCGACGTCACCTAATCGCGTGGAAGGACACAAGCGCCCACTGCACACCATCATTCCCGGCCTGATGATCAATGACAAACAGCGCATCAGTTTCGGCATTATGGGTGGCTTCAACCAGGCGCAGGCGCAGGCACAGTTCATCTCAAATGTGGTGGACCACGGCATGAATGTGCAGGCTGCGATGGACCAGGCACGGTTCACGAAATTGACCTTTGCTGGATGCGACCTGAACATCGAAAATCGCGTTTCGCCCGAGGTACGCAGTGAATTGACGAAGCGAGGACACCAACTCAAGGTCGATGGCACTTTCTCGTCGAACGTAGGGGGAGGTCAGGCTATTATGCATGATATCGGTACAGGTGTGAACTTTGGTGGTTCCGATGCACGTAAAGATGGTGAGGCCATTCCGGAACCGGTCCCGATGAAGTAGTTTCCTAACTACGACCGGAAAAGCCCGGAGCAAACGCTCCGGCCTTTTTCTGCTTTAGATTGCGATCACTTACACGCGATGATACGTACCCGTCAGAGTTGCTTGCTCCAGCAGAAGACTCTCCATCGCATTGTGCACGTCGTCGTAACTGGCGTTGTGCTTAAGGTCTAATGTCTGCTTCAGCGCATATAGGTGAAAGTTATAGTTGTGGGTCTCGGTCGGCGGGCATGGGCCGATGTAGCCGGGTTGGTTAGTGCCATTCACGCCAGGTGTGCCTAATGTCGAAGTATCGCCATCGACCGACGAGGCAACATCGCGCGTCTCACCCGAGATGTTGTAGACCAGCCAGTGCACAAAGCCCTTTGCATGCGACGGATGAGGATCATGCAATACCAGCGCAAAAGCTTCCGTCCCCTCCGGCACATCGCTCCACGCAAGGTGTGGCGAATAGCTCTGGCCATCGCAGGTGAATTTTGTGGGGATGGGCTGCCCCTGCTGGATATCTTTGCTCGTAATCTGCATATTCTTCCGATCCTTTATTTAATATGGCGGTGTGAGGCTGGTGCTGAGATGAATTAATGGCTACACCCACCATGCTTTGACAGGAGCCTCTGCAAGAATGACCTGGCTCAATGTATGCACGGCAGACGAGAGCCCTTCGTGGATCGAGGCGAGAGCATCTTCATGCTCAATGCTGAGTACGTGATCGTAGCCGACAAGGCGCAGGGCAGAGGCGATCTTCTTCCAATCGGTGAGCGAGTGGCCCCAGCCGACGGAGCAGAAGAGCCAGGAGCGCTCGGGCATCAACATATAGCTCTTTGCATCCACCACGCCGGTACGGGCAATGTTGGCCGGGTTCAGTGCTACATCCTTTGCATGGACGTGGTGGATAGCATCGCCTAAATAAGCGATTGCGGTGGGGATATCGACCTGCTGCCACCACAAGTGGCTCGGATCGAGGTTCATGCCAACTGCCGGGCTTGTAGCCGCACGGAGCTTCATGAGCGTCTCAGGGTTATAAATGGCGTAACCAGGATGTGGCTCGAGCGCAATCTTCACGCCGTGATCCGAGGCAAATTCGCCAGACTTTTTCCAGTAGGGAATCAAGCGCTCCTCCCATTGCCAGTTCACCGCCGTGGCGTACTCGGGCGGCCATGCGGCGGTGATCCAGTTGGGCACCTTGTCGTCTGGACCGCCGCCAGGGCAACCGGAGAATGTGACGACAGTGCTGACGCCCATCTTCTCCGCCAGCAGAACGGTCTTGCGAAAAATCTCATCATCATGCTTTGCCACGGCGTAGTCGGGATGAATGGCGTTGCCATGACAGGAGAATGCACTCACGGAGAGACCTGCATCGTCCAACTTCGACTTCCATGCCTGTGCTGCACCGGCATCGTTGAGGCACACGTCCAGGTCGACATGTGAGTTACCAGGCCAGCAGCCGGTGCCAATTTCCAACGCCGTAATTTGCGGATAGTGTTTCAGTTCCGCAAGCATCTTATCAAGCGAGTACTGGTTGAAGACAGGCGTAAACAATCCTAGTTGCAAGGGTGTTCCTCCTGGGCGAAGCTCTGATCCGGAATACTTTGTGAGTGTAGCTTATAAACCCGGTAAACTGGTAGCGGGTGATCGCGGGCGAGTTGATCTTCATGGGTCGCGCGACCGCAGCGCTACTTTCACGTACATGAAGGGCCGGTACGTAATGAACCTGCGGATCAAAGCGCGCCTTGGACTCATGATGTTTCTGGAGTACATCGTCTGGGGCACCTGGTGGATGTGCCCGGCTTGATTTGTACCAGTGAGTAAGAGCGACACTGGAACAACGAGAGCAAGGATGTCCCGAGGCAAGAGGTATCCAGCACGGACTTGCGGGTCCAATGCGGTCCCAGCGGGATTAGTCCCCCTAAAAAGACAGAGTTGCTGATTTGAGTCCAAAGTGTCGCGTTGCCAATCGCCGTGGTATGCGGGAATGTGGGAGAGCGGGTTGCCTCGTCTCTCACACTTACGAGCAGACGGTCATTTCTACCGCAGCAGGTTTTTTTGAATCGAAGTCCGACCCGTATATGCGGCGTGGCTGTTTCTTGTATCCGATCTTCTCGTTGTTGGTCATAACGTTGACTGCCAGCCTCCGATCCTGTTGGGTTTTGACGACCGAGAGTGCATGTCTGAGCCGTTTATTCTCAACGATGGCAGCGGGACTGACGCGTTGATCCTTATTGAACACACGATAGGGAAGTAGATGGCCTTGCCACCGGACCTCCAGGGGCTTATCGGAAAAGTCGTAGACTTCGACATATCGGCCAGCTAGTCCCTTTGAAAGTTCAGTCTGCTCCAGGATGATCTGCCTTCTGGCGTAATGGAACGTGAGTTGGGAGCCAACATAGCGCTGCTCACGATGGCACAAAATGTCACTCAACCGATTCGCTGTGATCTGGAGTGGGCGATGCAGATCGTTAGGGTTTGCTGGAGCAATCGCAAACCGTTCATTGAAACGCTTTATGAACTCTGGTAGGAACGCGTTGCCGGCAGCGATATCACTGATTCCAGCCAGCCGCAGTTCTTTTACAAGCCGATCCTGCAACGTACGATTTACACGCTCCACTCGGCCTTTAGCTTGGCTGGAGTTGGCACAAAGGATCTCGACGTTCAGCTCCGCAAGGGCACGCCCAAACTGAGTCATGCCAGGACCACCTTTAGCGTCTCTATTTACGCGAAATACTGTGTGCTTATCGGAGTAGAAAGCGACAGGAGCGCCATGCGCCACAAGGTATCCGTGCAAAGCTTCAAAGTAGGATGCGGTGCTTTCACTGAGAACAAACTGCAGCTGCATCAGACGGCTTGTAGCATCGTCGATGAAAACTAGCAGGGTGCAGGGTTCACCCCGATCTTCAAACCAGCGGTGATCACTTCCATCGATCTGAACTTCGGTCCCACTCTTGCGGCTGAAGTGCTTGCAGAAAAACATGGTATCCGGTTGGGCTGTGAGACTCTCCGACGCTGGATGCTAGCTCGCCACACCTTTCACGCCGTAGCCGGGGTTGATGGAATCGCTTACGTTGCTTCCGCGAAAGCCACATGCCCTCCGACATCCTTGGGTTATAGCTGCGGTTGGACTCGCGGCCGCGTGACTTGTGGGCTATCCCGCTGCCGCCTTCCTGTTGATACCTCGCCAGCAGTCGGTACATTTGGCGTTCGCTGAGCCCCAGAAGGGAGCCTGCCTCTGTAACCGTATGGCGTCCTACAAGTACCTCGCTCAAAACCTCGATACGCTTCAAATCGCGGGTGCTCATTCTGATCAGGCCCATTCCTTGAACATGACATTTCTAATGAGCGGGAACCTGACATTTTCTCCATTGAGCGCATACAAATCCACTGTACATAATCCTCATTATCAGACATAGAATCAATTACTTACAATAAATACTGAAAGTATAACATCCTCATTGGTGGGCGGCGTACCGACCGTCCCAGGTAGCTAAGTCCGTTCTTACGATGAACACGCTGAAGTATTTGTGGCTAAGACGGAACAACTAAAGTACGACCGCTTGTGGGCGGTGGAAATGCAACAATGACCGCGCAGCAGCGGCGGAGTGCCTAAACAGATCGATGCCGTTTGCGTCTGAACTGCAAAAGCTGAGACGCAAAGTACCTATCATGATCCTCGAGAAGAGTTACCGCAACTCGAACAATATAAAGAGTTGAGGGGACGCAAAACGCATCGAGGCTTAGTCCGTAGGGAACTTATAATACTCCGTTATCGGACATAGATTGAGAGTCGGTAGCATCATCCAACCATTCTTGGCCGGTTTGCATGGCGTCCGCGTAGGCGTCCCTTTCGTCTTTCGCCGGGTTCGACTGGAAAGAACCAAGCTCGATCTCGCCACCTGTTTCCAAATCGCGACCAATCAAACGCAGGCGCCAGCCACCGCCAACTGCGGCCGGGCGAGGCTCGATTTCAAAACGTTCATGCTTCATCGTCGCCGTACTATCTTCCAGCCTCAACAATTGCAACTTTGTCCATCTGATTCATCCTCAATCTTTCTCAAAGAGATGACAAGAGCAAGAATTCGTTATGTCCGACAACCTTGCAGCATCGAATTGGGCGAGGCGCTTTCCGCTTCGTTCATATGGTAAAAGCTAAGCGTCCATGAAGTGGGGTCGGGTCGGCAGCCTTCTTTGATGAAGAATTCTGCTGATGACAATGCTGCCTCTCCCCGGTTTATAGAAGATAACGTGTTTGCCCCGCTCGAAACGACGAAGACCAGGAGCGAGCGGATCGCACGCACGCCCAATGCCTGGCTTCTGAGCAATGAGATCAAAGCCATCCGAAAGAAGACTTAGATAGCGTTCAGCCTGTTCCTCACCCCACGTGTCTGTCGTGTACAGAAGAATATCGGCGAGATCGGATCTTGCCTTCAGGGTAAGCTTGTACGTGCTCAAGCGCTACGTCGTTCCCGAATTTGAGCGTTCTCTGCAGCCCGTTGGCGGATCAACGTACGCATCTCAGCCATGACATCTCCTTCGTAGATGCCACTGTCAAAACCTTCTTGGATAGCAGCCCTAAGCGCTTCCACCTTGGCCTTGTCTTCCAACTCGGACTGTTTCAGCTCACGGATGGCCGCCCGGACCACCTCACTGGCATTGTCATAGCGGCCGCTCTGAACACTCTGCTCAACATAGCTGTCGAGTTCATCGGTCAGACTTACATTCCGGGTAGGCATGGCTCCCTCCTGAGAGCTCTATCCTACTCCTGCATGGCAATCTTTGCCATAGAGATCTCATTTTCACACAAACTAAATGCTTTAGACAGAAATACAGGGCTCGTCTCCTAGCGTCGGGGCAATCAAGTCCCCTCAGAAAACCGACTATCGAAGTTCTATAGTGAGACCCCAAAACTGGAGTCTCCGAGAAGGCTAGCATGAGCCAAAAGTACACAGTGAAGGTGCCGGTCGTTAGCAAAACCAGCGCGTCTGGGTCGCGACTGTCGACCCGCCCTTTACAATTCCAGCAGCTATTCGCATACCAGGAGATACCACATCGCTGGCAATAGTAATTGCGGTGGTCATTCGAGACAGCGGGTTGACCGCAGGGTACGCAGATGTGCGACAAGCGAAGTCGTACCGAATGTTCATGCACCCATGCTTTAGATACCAGAGGCGGCGTTTCTCTGTGTCGCGCTCTGCCTCTATTTCGCTGAAGTCAGCCTCATTATGAGGCTCTAGTGCTTGTGCAATGAATAATGATGCACTATCCGGTGCTTGTGCACCGCACATACTAAAGACCCGTTTCATGCGCTGCCACATCGACTCTTCCATACAAACGTTTATCGACAATAACGACAAACAAACCAGACTGAAGATGAGAGATGAAGCGATGCGTCAGAGAATCAGTTTATCGGCTACAACCCCAATCGCTTCCCTGCCCGCGCTCTTTTAGCGCGTCCCGCGGCGCGGGCACGGCTGCGCGACTTCTTCAGCTCGCACATCCGCGCCGCGCCTACCGCGAGGCGGTCCGGCAGTTCTCCGGCTTCTGTGCCGGCCACGGCATCGTGGATCTCGCCCAGGTGGAGCCGGTGCATGTGGCGGCGTTTGTTCGAGGCACAGCTTCAGGATGCGGCGATGATTCGGGGACGGATGGTAAACATCAGCCCGGCGGGCTGCTATGTCCAGACGGTTGCGTGGGTGCGCCTCGCTCCGACGACAGTGGTTGAGCTAGTGTTTACGACGGACGGGCGCATGATGCGCGCCTGCGCTGAGGCCAGATTCGCGCAGTCGCGGACCGGAGTCGGACTGCGATTTCTGCCGCCGGAGGAAGAGATACAGCGGAGGCTGGACAGCGTAATCGCCAGCCTTTGCACGGCTGCTGCTGCGGCCGTTGTGGTGGGGAAGGCGAAACCGGATCTGCAGGCGGCGGGCACTGGCGGCGCGGGAGTGGCCGAAGACGCTGCCGACCGGGTTAGACGACGGGGTAAGCCATAGCATGGCCGTGACCGTTGCTGCTCCAGACGTGCGCTGCTCCACAAGCTGAGTTGCGTCAGCAGGGCTGCGGGCCGACTCGGCTGCATCCAAGATGACCTCGCCACACGCGGGCGCAGAAGTCACCTGTCACCCCCAGGAAATGACCGTGCCTCGGACTGTGGCATTGTCAACTTAAGGATGTGTGAGAAGCTGCGGTGGTGAGTACGTCTGAGAGCAGATATCGTCGGCACCGTTTTCCAATCGAAGTGGTGGAGCAATGTGTATGGCTGTACTTTCGCTTTGCCTTGAGCTATCGGAACATCGAGGAGATGATGGCGAAGCGA
>Ga0193743_1001038_pt1 | contig 21200 bp, 22 predicted proteins | sample L2c2metaG_FD_143038 | JGI IMG/M metagenome (GOLD analysis project Ga0193743, IMG submission 143038) | Soil microbial communities from a riparian zone of the East river system, Colorado, United States - L2c2 | ecosystem: Environmental > Terrestrial > Soil > Riparian zone | place: USA: East River... | reverse complement strand
AAGTAAACGCAATCTTAAGACAAGAAACCGCCTCATCCACCTCGGCATCTGATACTAGGGAGATGTTTTCCTAACGAGGTGGATGATGGCAGTTGCACTTAAGAAAGCAGGCGTGGCCGATCCTTCAGCTACTCCGCGCTGGCATGCGCATGCCCGCGAGATTCAGAAATTTGGCACCGTAATCGAAGATCTTCCGCACCCGCTGGACGCTGGAATAAGGGCGGATATGGTGACTAAGTTGAACCAGCTGCTGGCTGATTCGATTACGCTTCGCGATATGTACAAGAAGCATCACTGGCAGGTCTCTGGGCCGACCTTCTATCAGCTGCACCTTCTGTTCGATAAGCATTATGGGGAGCAGGTGGAGATCGTGGATACGATCGCCGAGCGCGTCCAGATGCTGGGGGGCGTCACGGTGGCGATGGGAGTGGATGCGGCCGAGTTCACCCGGATCAAGCGTCCTCCGCGCGGCAGAGAAGAGGTTCCGGTGCAGCTCTCGCGCCTGCTGGAGGCGCACAAGCTGATTATTCAGAGTTGTCTGGAGATCTCCGAGGCGGCTGACAAGGCAGGAGATCAGGGAACGAACGATCTGGCGGTGAGCGATGTACTGCGTCCCAACGAGATGCAGTCCTGGTTCCTGAGCGAGCACCTGGTCGAGATGCCGCTCATCCTTACCAAATAACTCGACCAAGTAACTCGGTTGCTCACTCCCGGACTCAAAATGACCCCGCAGCCCGGCTCCATTGGATGCCGGGCTGTGTATCTTTAAGTTACGTCCGTACATCTAATCCGTATACGCTACAGTAGATGGACCGTTAGTTATGCCGATCGCGCTCGCATTCTTTATCCATTACGCTTATCTGATTCTGTTCCTCTGGGTTCTGGTGGAACAGGTAGGCATTCCCATACCCAGCATCCCCGTGCTTCTGACGGCGGGAACCCTTTCGGCGACGCATCGAATTCATCACTCCTACGCTCTGCTTGCGGTGCTTGCGGCGTGCATGATCTCCGATTCCATGTGGTATGCGCTGGGGCGCAGATATGGCGCGAGCGTGTTGAAGCTGCTGTGCCGGCTTTCGCTCGAGGCCTCGACCTGTGTTAGCAAGACAGAGGGCTATTTTTCGCGTCGCGGGCCAGTGACCTTGTTGTTTTCGAAGTTTGTGCCTGGCCTGAGTACGGTGGCGCCACCGATTGCCGGACAGATCGGAATGCCGTACTCCCGCTTCTTCCTTTGGGATCTTGCTGGCTCGATCGTATGGGCCGAGACCTTCCTGCTGGCCGGACGGTTCTTTGGCGATGTAGCGCAGAAAAGCACCCGCTTCTTCCACTGGCTTGGCCATTTCGCCTTTGCCATCTTCGTGCTGATGGTGATCGGCATAATGGCTTACCGCATCCTTAAGCAGAGAAAGTTTTTGCAGCAGGTGCGAGAGCTGCGGCTGGAGCCGACGGAGCTGAAAGCCATGATCGATCAGGCGAACGAGCAGGGCAATACGCCGCCGTTTATCGTCGACCTTCGTCATCCGCTGGACTATCTGCCGGACCCTCGCGTTCTTCCGGGCGCGCTGCGCATCGGACCGAACGAGATCCGGCAGCACAGCGAGATCATCCCGCGCGACCGCGACGTTGTGCTCTACTGCACGTGCCCAAGCGAGGAGACGAGCGCGAAGCTTGCGCTGCAGCTGCATAAACTGGGCGTCTATCGGGTGCGACCGCTTCGGGGTGGCTTCGATGGCTGGAAGAACGCAGGGTATCCGCTGGAGAACTATGTCCTCGATACGCCGACCACTGCGGTTTTGCCAGAGCAGATCGCTCCTGCGTCTCCGGAGTCGAAGCCGGCTCTGCCGGTTCTTTGAGCTTCAGAAGACATAGGAAAGTGTCACGCGGAGCAAGAGCGTACCTCAGCGGCTGAAGCCGCATGGAAGACTAGCCGGTTACGGCACGGCTGAAGCCGTGCCCTTAAGCAAGACGTATCTTTCAACATCTTTTTCAGCCTGCCAGCTTGAAGTTGACGGTGAAGGTCGTCTGGACTTCGATGGGCTCGCCGTTCAGGCGGAAGGGTTGGTAGCGCGCGGCACGGATGGCATCCATCGCGGCGGCTCGCAGCATCTGGGGTCCGCTGAGGACATGCAGACTTTCAATCTTTCCGGTTCTGGAGATGATTGCTTCCACGACGACGGTTCCTGAAACTCCTGCGGCGCGGGCGATCGCAGGATAGACAGGGTGGATGGGGGCGATCAGCATTCCTGTGGCGACGCCGCCGGAGATTCGCATGGGTCTGGTGGATGCTGACGCAGGGGCCGCGGTGACGTTGGGGCCGTGACCGGACGGGTTAGCGAGCGCATTGGGGAGCGGATCTCCCATACCAAAAGAAGAGCTTGCAAGAGCGATTGCGGGTGGAGCATCTGTGTTTTGCGCGCCAGCAGGCATCAGGGTATGTACGAGAGAACGCGTGGTAACAGGGAGCGACGGGGTCGAGGTGGCGGCTGAGGACGCGGGATGAGCTACCGTGACGGGCAATGGAGGCCGGGGTGGTGGCGGCGTGAAGACCAGTGGCGTTGTGATGTGGAAGGAAAGCGATTCGGGGTGGGACAAAGGAAGAACGATGACAGTGATTGCAAGAATGGTTTGAAGCGTGATGGAGCCAATCATCGTCCATCGGCCGGTTGCGGGGGTGAGCCGGTTTTGCGACTCGACCATACTTTCCTCGAACATAGACACCTCCGAATCTGCTGTAGATTCAGGGGCGCATTGCGAGAGGATGCGTCCGTAGTTGGTTAGACCCTATGGGCCGCGAATTTGTTCCCGTAAGAAAAAAGCTGCACAAGAGGGTAGCTTGTGAGCGATCATGATGACCATGGCAGAAAGCTCCGCAACCCTAGCTACCCCGGCCCCGGCTTCCACGACCGTTACGGCACCGTCCTCACGCGTACTGTCGGTCGATGTCCTGCGCGGCATCACGATTGCGTTCATGATCCTGGTGAATGACGCCGGCGATGGGAAACATGTTTATACGCAGCTCGAGCACGCCGCATGGAATGGATGCACGCTGACGGACCTGGTCTTTCCCACGTTTCTGTTTATTGTTGGCATCGCGATCATCCTGTCGATCCATTCGCGGCTGCAGCGCGGAGCCAGCCGCAGCGAACTGGCGATGCACACGGTTCGGCGCGCGGCGACGATCTTTGTGGTGGCCATGCTGATCAACCTCGTTCCGTACTTTAATTTCACGCGACTGCGCATCTACGGGGTTCTTCCGCGGATTGCGCTCTGCTACCTGATAGTGGGGCTTATCTGCCTGACGACACAGAAGGCGCGGAATCTTCTGGCAATCACCGCTGCGCTCCTGGTGAGCTATTGGCTGCTGATGCGCTTCGTTCCGGTACCGGGCTTCGGGGTTCCGACGCATGATATTCCCTTGCTCGATCCTGACCGCAATCTGGCCGCGTGGATGGACCGCGGGATCATGGGCTTCCTGCAGAACACGATTTATACGGGACGGCTGTATGAGGGGACACGCGATCCCGAGGGGCTGCTGAGCACGATTCCGGCAGTTGGAACGACGCTTCTGGGGGCGGTGACCGCGTTGTGGCTTCGCCGTGCGGGAGGAAAATCGCCGTCGATTACGCGGGCGCAATGCGCGCTGGGGATGCTGCTTGCGGGGCTGGTCGGGATTGGCGCCGGGCTGGTCTGGGACCTCTGGTTCCCCCTGAACAAGAAGCTGTGGACGAGCTCGTATGTCCTGTTTGCAGCGGGGTGCGCTCTGGTCGGGCTTGCGGTCTGCTATTGGCTGATCGATATGCGGCGCTTCCAGGAGACGACCGTGGGCAGGGTGATGACGTGGCCGTGGCTGGTCTTCGGATCGAATGCGATTGTCGCCTACGTGGTAGCGGCGATCGTCGAAAAGACGCTCTTCCTTATCCACGTTTCAGGTACGACGCCGGATGGAAAGCCGCTGACGGGATGGGGTTGGGTGTACTGGCATCTGTTCGCGAGTCACGGCTCGACCCAGATGACTTCGGCGATGTTCGCCTTCGCGTTCGTGCTGGTGTGCTTTATTCCCAACTGGATTCTGTGGCGGAAGAAGATCTTCGTGAAGCTATGATCCTTTGATTGCTGTATGAGCGCAGGTTTTTCCTTGCCCTCGAACCCGTTACCATAGACAGCGGACCGCATGGTGTTGCGGCAGGAGAGGGAATTGGCCTACAACGATCTGCGCGACTGGATTAACGCTCTGCATAAGGCGGGGGAGCTGAAGAGGATTACGGTCGAGGTGGACCCTGTTCTCGAGATGGCTGAGATTGCGGATCGTGCGGCCAAGCTTGGCCGGGGCACGGCAAAGGCTGGTGGTCCGGCGCTGCTGTTCGAGAACGTCAAAGGGTATCCTGGCGCGCGCGTGCTGATGAACCAGTTCGGCAGTGAGCAGCGCATGAAGCTTGCCCTGGAGACGGAGTCGCTGGATGCGATTGCGGACCGTATCCGGGTACTGATGAAGCCGGAGACTCCGGTGAGCCTGGTAGATAAATTGAAGATGCTGCCAAAGCTTGCCGAAGTGGGCGCGTTCTTCCCTAGGGTGATTGCGGCTAAGGACGCTCCCTGCAAGCAGGTCCTGTTGCGGGGCAAGGATGTCGATCTTACGAAGCTGCCGGTGCTGAAGACGTGGCCGCACGATGGTGGTCCGTTCATCACGCTACCGTGCGTGATCACTCGCGATCCGAAGACGGGCAAGCGGAATGTTGGGATGTACCGGATGCAGGTCTACGACGGCTGCACGACGGGGATGCACTGGCAGCGCCAGAAAATTGCTGCCGAGCATATGCGTGACAGGCTGCGTGCGGCCTCGGGCGATGCGTCCTCCGCGGTTGATTTGATGGCGCTCACAGCGGGGGGAACGACAGCAGCACAATCGCTGGAGACCATTCCGCAGGCGACGCTGGGTAAGATACGCGACGGGCGGATGGAGGTTGCCGTTGCCATTGGAACGGACCCGGCGACGACGTTCAGTGCCATCGTTCCCGCGCCGCCGGATGTGGAGGAGTACATCATCTCGGGCTTCCTGCGGCAGAAGCCGCTGGAGCTGGTGAAGGCCGAGACGGTGGACCTGGAGGTGCCCGCGAACGCCGAATATATTCTTGAGGGCTACGTTGAGCTGGGAGAGCTGAGAACGGAGGGCCCCTTTGGCGATCATACGGGCTTCTATACGATGCAGGACGATTACCCGGTCTTCCATGTCACCTGCATCACGCATCGCCGCGATCCGGTCTACGCGGCCACGATCGTGGGCAAGCCTCCGATGGAGGACGCCTGGATGGGCAAGGCAGTGGAGAGAATCTTTCTTCCGCTGATGCAGCTTACGCTGCCGGAGATCCGCGACGTGAACCTTCCGCCGGAGGGTGTGTTTCACAACCTGATGATCGTCTCGATCCGCAAGTCGTATGCCGGGCATGCACGCAAGGTGATGAATGGTATATGGGCGATGGGGCAGGCGATGTTTACCAAGTGCATCATCGTGGTGGATGAGGATTGCGATGTGCACGACATTCCGGAGGTCGTGCTGCGGACTACCAATAACATCGACCCGGAGCGCGATATCCAGTTCACGCTGGGTCCGGTGGATTCGTTGGACCATGCGAGCCGGTTGCCGAACTTTGGCAGCAAGATGGGGATTGACGCGACGCGGAAGTGGAAGGCCGAGGGCTTCGATCGTCCATGGCCTCCGATGCTGGAGATGGACCCTGCGGTGAAGGCGCGCGTAGATGCTCTCTGGAAGCGGCTGGGGATCGACTAAGGATCGACTGAGAAGCGAAGAATTCTGTGGCTGGAAACGGCCGGGAGTTCAGCGGACGGTTTACTCTAGATACACACCGGTACTGACCCGGTTCACGGCACAATTTGGGGCTGGCCTCCGCACAGGTCAAACCGAGACACTGTCCTCTCTTTGTGGTTTAAGGGGCTTCGATGACACTGTGGCGCAAATGGAGAAACCGGGTGATGCTGCTGTTTGCAGTGCTTGGCCCGGGCTTCATCACGGCCAACGTGGACAACGACTCCGGCGGAATCCTGACCTATTCGCAGGCTGGCGCACAGTACGGTTACAAATTGTTGTGGACGATGATCCCGATCACGCTGGCGCTGATCGTGGTGCAGGAGATGTGCGCCCGCATGGGCGTGGTCACGGGCAAAGGACTCAGCGATCTGATCCGTGAGGAGTTTGGCCTGAGGATCACGTTCGTTGTCATGATTCTGCTGGTCGTCGTGAATTTCGGCAACGTGATGGCCGAGTTTTCGGGCATTGCGGGGAGCATGCAGCTCTTCCATGTGAGCAAGTACATCAGTGTGCCGATTTGTGCGTTCATCGTCTGGCTGCTGGTGGTCAAGGGCGATTACAAGAGCGTGGAGAAGGTCTTTCTTATCGCCAGCGTGGTGTATATCGCGTATATCTTCGCGGGGGTGCTCAGCAGCCCGAACTGGCATGAGGCCATCGTGCAGACGGTGAAGCTGCCGGGGCGAAGCGTCTGGCATGATCGCAACTATGTCTACATGACGATTGGGATTATCGGCACGACGATTACGCCGTGGATGCAGTTTTACCTGCAGTCCTCCATCGTGGAGAAGGGAATCGAGATTCGTCAGTACAAGCACTCGCGGCTGGACGTGATTGTGGGTTCCATCTTTACCGATGTGGTCGCCTGGTTCATCATTGTGGCCTGCGCGGCTACGCTTTATACGCATGGAATGCGGAACATCGGCGAGGCCTCGGACGCCGCCGATGCGATGAAGCCGCTGGCCGGCCAGTATGCGTTCATCCTGTTTGCGGCGGGGCTGTTCAACGCGTCGTTGTTTGCCGCGTGCATTCTTCCGCTCTCGACGGCGTATACGGTGTGCGAGGGGCTTGGTCTGGAGAGCGGGCTGGATAAGGGATTCAAAGATGCCCGGTTCTTCTACTGGTTCTACACGCTGCTGCTGGCGCTGGGCGCTGCCGTGGTGCTGATTCCGAACTTTCCCCTGATCAAGGTCATCATCGGGTCGCAGGTGCTGAATGGAATCCTTCTGCCGGTGGTCCTGATCTTCATGCTTCGGCTGATCAACCGGCAGGAACTGATGGGAAAGTACACGAACTCGCGCTGGTTCAATGCCGTCGCGTGGCTGACGACGGTGATCGTTATCTGCCTGTCGCTGGTGCTGATGTGGAACGGTGTCCGCGGAGCAGCCTAGAGCAGCTTGCCTTCGGAGAGGTCGCGGATGAGACCGAGATCGGCGGCCAGAAAGTCGAACTCGGGCAGCCGCTCGAGAGGGGACCAACGCATGTCGTTGAAGATGCGGTTTTCGAGGGTTCCCGTGAACTCGCGCACTATGAAGAACTGGAGATCGATCGTGCCGCCGTTACGATACTTGTGCTGGACCCGCGCGACACGCCGGTCGATGATTGCGGTAATTCCCAGCTCCTCGTTCAACTCACGCTGAAGAGCGCCTTCGGCGGTCTCACCCATCTCGATTTTGCCTCCTGGGAATTCCCATTTAAGGCTCATCGGCTGGTCGGGTTTTCGCTGACAGACCAGAACTTCGGTCCCTGATTCCGTATCCCGGAGAATGAGCGCGGCGACTACCAGCCTTACGGGCCTGGGGACGGCGGGATCAACCTGTTCTCTCAGTCTGCGAATCGGCTCTTTCACTCTTCCATTAGACGCCAACTCACCCGCGAAACGTCTCGAATAATGCCTTAGCTGGCCGTCACGGACGCGGGATAGTAAACAGCCCAACCCTCCTGTCCACTGCGTTCAAGCAGGGCGACGGTTGGGTTGACGGGGAAGGCGCGGCGAGCGATCGCCAGCATGGCAGCGTCGTGGACGGAGTTGCCGAAGACCGCATCCGGCATATGGATTCCCGCGCGGTTGAGCGAGGCGACCTTGCCCTCATCGGTCGGGACATCGCGAAGGACATCCGTGATGATTCCGTTCTTCACCTCGACACGGGCCGCCAGAACGCGTTCCGCGGGGATGCCGAAACGCCGCACGCCTTCTTCGATGACCCAGTCGTTGGTGGAGCTGACGGCCCAGATATCGGCTCCGTTCGCGCGCAGCTTCTCGATCAGGTCAAGCATCTCGGTGAAGATATTTCGTTCAACCTTGACGGAGAAGAACTCTCTTGCCGCACGGCGAAGCTCGTCTTCGCGCAGGCCTTGGTATAACTGGACCATCTCGCCGCACATGGCGAGCTCAGACACCTCGTTGCGGTGATAGGCGCGGTAGCGGGAGTCGATCCAGTCGGCAGCGTCGCGCGAGACCAGGCCAGTCTCGATGGACCATTTCATGAATGAGGAGCCGGCATCGCCCGACCAGAGGGTTCCGTCGCAGTCAAAGACGGCGATTCTGGGGGACAGGGTGTGGACGGCGGTGAAGAACTCTTCGGTGGAAAGTGTGCTTGCACTCAGTGTAGGCATCGGGGACCCATTTCTGCGCGGTCAGCGGTCACGCGCGAGTTGTCGTCTTCGTTTTCTTAAGTCTACTCTTCCTGCGCACAGGAAAGAGTGCACACGTTGATCGTCAAGGTTCCCGGTAACAAACAGATGAATCGCCTGAGATTGATCTTCAGGGGGGTTAAACCGGAGGCAGGGCCTCGACGACGGTTACTCCTGCGGGCGGGGAGAAGACGAAATCAGCTTCACGAGTCGGGATGTTCTCCTTTACCTGCGTGAAGACAAACTCCGTGGTTGCACCGTCGATCTCTTCGATCTTCATGTGCTGAATCTCCCCAGCGGATGTGACATCCAGGGTCAGGCGTCGGACGCGCTGCTCCATTCCGAGGGGAACTCCCGCGATATGAATGCCGTGGGTGTCGTTCGTGATGGCGAGGCTTCCCAGTTCTTTCTTGAGCTGCGTACGCCCCAGCAGAAACCGTAGCGGACTGCGAAGATCGTCCAGTTGCTTTGCGGGAAGTCGCTGCGCCTGTGCGTCTCCCGGGGTGTAGAACCAGGCGAACTTTCCGTCCAGAACGAACACCTTGCCCTCGGGCTGATCGTAGCTCCAGCGCATGCGGCCCGGCTTTTTGAGCAGCAAGGTCCCGGATTCCGTGCGGTCCAGGCCCATGCCCATGTAGTGCTCGGTATAGCGTGCCTGCAGGGAGATGAGGCGGTTATAGTGCTCGTCGACGCGGCGGAGCAGAGCATCGGCATTCTGCGCCTGGGCAAACATGGGGACCAGCAAAACGCCGGCCAACAGCACAACCCGTCTCAGCATTACTGAATGGGCTGGGTGCAGTTCGTTCCCCCCGCCGGGTCGAAGGTGATGCGGTTGTTCTCATCGGAGCAGAAGCCACGGTCGCCCGACTTGCCCACCGAGGTAGGAACCGCAGTGACCTCGTATGAGGTGTACATATCCTGGTTGTTGACCGTTACCTTGTTGCAATTGGTAATCGTAAAGCTGTAGCCGGCTTTAACGCCCGAGGCGAGGCCGACGTCGACCAGCTGCGCTGTCTGGGCCGATGGAGCACCCGACTTCGGGTCTCCGCCCAACTGGGCCAGCGAACAGGAGAAGCCGTTTCCGGGATACATCGAGTTGTACTGAAGCTGCGCCTGAACGATGGTCCGGACCGACTGGATGGCCGAGGTCTCATGCGCCTGCTTGGTCAGCTTCAACATCTGCGGGACAGCCAGTGTCATCAGGATGAGCATGACCGACATGACGATCAGAAGCTCGATCAGGGTGAAACCCTTTTCCTGCTCCTGGGTGAAATCCTGCTGATCCTGCTGAACGTTTCGGCGATCCAGAGCTTTCATCGTGTTCGTTTGCCTCGTATCCGTCGTATGTTCTGACACCACACACTTTATCAGCAGACGAGGTCTCCGCGCTCGATGTTCATGTCGCCAAGATTGCCAAGAAGAGCGATGGCCATTGCTTCCGGCCGGAAAAGCTCACGGGCCAGCCGCTGGATGTCGTCCGGAGTGATGGCTTCGATCTCCTGGGTAATCTCTTCGACCCCGAAGAAGCGTCCGAAGTACATCTCCTGCCGGGCAAGATTTGCCATACGGCTGGAGCCGCTCTCAAGCCCCATCACCATGTTGCTCTTCAATTGATCTCTGGCGCGGCCGAGCTCGGCCTCACTCACTGCCTCCTGCTTCAGACGGCTCAATTCACGCATGGTGAGCTCGATGGTCTGGAGAGTCTTGTCTACGGCAACCCCGGCATAGATGCTGAGCGATCCGGTGTCACGGAACGGGGACATCTCGGAGAAGATGGAATACGCCAGACCACGATCCTCACGAATGGTCTGGAAGAGCCGGGAGCTCATGCCACCGCCCAGGATGCTGTTCAGCAGGTAAATTGCGTAGCGGTCGGGATGATTCACTGCCGGGGCGGGAACCCCAAGACAAAGTTGCACCTGCTCGAGCGACTTCTTGCATTTCAGGGTGATGTGCGGGGTCGATACTGCGGCGTCGCGGCGGGGAAGGATAAGACTTGCGCTCGGGGCCAGGGAGCCGAAGCGACGTTCGACCTCAGCCACAAAGCTCTCATGCTCGAGATTTCCGGCCGCCGAAAATACGATGTTTCGCGGGGTGAAGCGATCACGGTAGAAGTCGAAGAGCGTGGCCTGGTCGAAGCTGGAGACGGTCTTCTTGGTTCCCAGGATGGGGCGGCCCAGGGCGTCTCCCTTCCAGAAGTTCTGGGTGAACATCTCGTTGATGAGGTAGTCCGGATTGTCCTCATCGATTTTGATCTCCTCGAGGATGACGCCCTTCTCACGGTCGAGATCTTCGGGAGTGAATGTAGGGTGCAGGACGAGATCGGACAGAATGTCGAGCGCGGGGGCAGCGTGCTCGTCAAGGACTTTGATGTTGAAGCAGATGGTCTCCTTGCCGGTAAAAGCGTCCAGATTTCCACCGATGGTGTCGACTTCGCGGGCGATCTGCCGGGCGGAGCGCGTGGTGGTGCCCTTGAAGACCATGTGCTCCACAAAATGGGAGAGGCCGTTCGCCTCCGGAGCTTCGTCGCGGGAGCCGGAGCCGATCCAGGCGCCCATGGAAATGCTGCGGAGATGCTGCATGCTCTCCGTCAGAACGGTGACACCGTTGGGTAGAACTGTCTTGCGGATACTGCGCGGGACACGCGGAGTAAGGCGGATCTCTTCAATCAAAGTGGTTGCTGCCATGGTTCTATTGTTTCACAGGCGGCAGAATGGGCGTAAACTATAGAAGATACGGGTGTTAGTTGAAGTTTAGCAGGCTATGTCAAACAAAATAAAAGCAATAGCGTCTGAGGTTGGATCGCCCCCGAGGGCGCTTTTCGGCATGCTTCCGGCCGAGCTGAAGTCCCTGATGGAGGAGTTCGGGCAGAAGGGGTACCGCGCCGGACAGATCGTGGAAGCCATTTATCATCAGCGAGTTGCTGGAATCGATGAGGTAACGGTTCTTCCCGTTGGCCTGCGGGAGGAGCTGACCGGAGCCGGCTACACGGTAGGGATGCCGGAGATCGTCCAGGCGGCCCGCTCCGTGGACGGCACAGAGCGCTACCTGATACGCCTCGCCGACGGAGAGACAGTCGAGACGGTCTGGATGCCCGACGGAGATGGAGGCGAGCGTGGCGACGGCAGCGAGGCCTCTGCTGAAGAGGAGGCCACCGACGGGCTCGAGGGCAACACCTCCGAGTTTGCAGTCCCCGGAGTGGTGGCACAGAAGCGCGATCTCCGAAACGTTGGTGCGCTTGAGATGAGCGGCTACCGGCGGGCGACGATCTGCATCTCGAGCCAGGTGGGATGTGCCGTCAACTGCCAGTTCTGCCTGACGGCGAAGCTGGGGATCAAGCGCAATCTTACGGGAGGTGAGATCGCCGGCCAGGTTGCAGCCGTGCTGAACCGCCACGGCGTCAAGATCGGCAAGGACCGCATCAATCTCGTCTTCATGGGTATGGGCGAGCCCTTCCTGAACTACGACGAGTTCATCCGCTCGGTCGAGCTACTGGCCCGGCACATCGGAATTCCTGAATCGCGTATGACGGTCTCGACCAGCGGGATTGAGCCTGCGATCAGAAGGTTTGCGCAGGAACCGCTCAGGCCGAAGCTTGCCTTGAGTCTGAATGCCTCGAACGACGAGGTCCGCGAGCAGATAATGCCGATTACGCGCAAGTGGAAGATCGCAGCGCTGCTTGAGGCGGTGAAGACGCTTCCGCTGGGCAAGCGTGAGTGGGTCACCTTCGAGTATGTCCTGCTCGGCGGCGTCAACGATCAGCCGCACCACGCCCGCGAGGTACTGGATCTGCTGAAGGACATGCGCGCCAAGGTAAACCTGATCGTCTGGAACCCGGGCCCGGGGATCGACTATACCCAGCCGAAGCCCGAGGATGTCCAGGTCTTCCAGAAAATGCTTATCGAGGGCGGCATGCCTGCATACATCCGCCGCCCTCGGGGACGCGATATCTACGCCGCCTGTGGCCAGCTCAAACGCACAATGAGCGAAGAGCCAGCTGGGTTGGTAGAGATCCAGAGAGCATCCGTTTAGGCCGGAGTCCTTTACTACTCGGACCAGACGGCCAGTTGATTTCCATCGGGATCGAGGAAGTGGAAGCGCCGGCCTCCCGGGAACGAGACGATCTCCTTGTGGATCTTTCCTCCGGCCTGGACCACAGAGGCCAGAGTCGCTTCCAGGTTCTGGCTGTAGAGAACCACCCGGGCTCCGCCTTGAATGATGGGTTCGGTTGTAGTGAAGCCGCCTTCGAGGTTTCCATCGCTAAACGAGATGTAATCCGGGCCCCAGTCCTGGAAGCTCCATCCAAAGACGCTTGAATAGAAGCTCTTGATGGATTGCGGATTTGTGCAGGGAAATTCGATGTAGTTGATGGCGTTGTGCTGACGCTGCGAGTGCATGGTGTACTCCTTCGGCTAAAGGCTCAGTTTCAGGCACGGTTCTACTCGTGCCCGCATGGCCTCCGTTCACGACGCTGCAGGTGGATGCCGTGAGTAGAGTCTCCCGATTGGAACCTGAACCGTGAAAGCGGGCGGAGACTGCCGAGGTACAGTCCCAGATTATATCGGAGCACAACGATACGTACGGAGCTGCGAGGTCTAAGTCTTTGCCGCGAGACGAGCCACAAGGTTCGCGCGGACGCTCGGCCATTCCTCTTTTGTGATCGAAAACCACACGCTGTGACGAAGAGAGCCGTCGGGCATGACGTAGTGGTTGCGAAAGGTTCCCTCATAGACCGCTCCGAGCTTGCGAATGGCCGCCTGAGATTGCAGGTTTTCGTGGTGTGTCTTGAAGGCGACGCGATTCAGCCCGAGGTCTTCGAACGCATAGCGGAGCTGTAGAAATTTTGCTTCAGGATTTACGTTCGCTCCCTGCAGGCGGGGTGAGATCCAGGTGTGGCCGATCTCTGCCGTCCGATGGTGAAGGTCGAGGTCGATCAGGCGAGTGGATCCGACGATGCGGTCCTCAGGCTTCAGGATCGTCACCCAGGGGACCTGCCCGGTTGCTCTGGCGGCAAGAGCAGAGTCGATCCATGCCTCAAGCTCGCTCCTGTTGCTGACTCTGGTCAGCATGTACTTCCAGATGCTGTTGTCGTAAGCAATCTCTTCGAGTCCGGAGAGATGATGGCGCGCAAGAGGCTCCAGGCGGACGCGCGCTCCTTCAAGGCAGGGGGCTTCTTTCATGGCAGGCTGCATAGTTCGAGGTCAGACGTGCTGCGTCTCTTGTGCTCGCGAGAGGCATAGCTCGAGCAGGGTTCTGGCGACGAGGTCGTAGTCATGGCGCAGCACCTCACCCTCATGGAGGAAGTTGCCGGTGATCGGCTCGACCCCGAGCTCGCGGATGCGGTCCAGATCGTTCACGATCGGCTTCTGCTCTTCGCGCGCATACTTCGCCAGGGTTGCGGGAGAGATGGGGGCGGTATTGATCAAAGCATGGTCGAAGAGCTGCGTTCCTGCTTTGCCGGCGTGGTCGAGGATCTTTTCGATGTGTTGGGATGCAGTAAGCCCCAGGGACTCATTGGTCTGCGTCATCAGGTTGCCGATAAGGACGCGTGTGGCACGTGAGGCCGCGATCGCCTCCGGTATGCCACGGATCAGAAGATTGGTGATGAGGGAGGTGTAGAGCGACCCCGGACCCAGGGTGATGAGGTCGGCATTGGCGATCGCCTCCAGGGTCTCGGGCAAAGGATCTACTTCCGCTGGCTCGAGCCTTAGCTCGACGATGTTCTTCTTGCTATGCGTAATGTTGGTCTCGCCTTCGACGGTGGAGCCATCATCCATCTGCGCGGCAAGGGTGACGTTTGTCGTCGTAGCGGGAAAGATACGGCCGCGTATGGCGAGGATATGGGACGTGGTCTGGACCGCCTGCGCGAAGTCTCCCGTCACATGGCAGAGTGCAGCCAGAAAGAGATTTCCAAAGCTGTGACCCTGAAGCTCACCCTGATTGAACCGATACTTGAAGAGCTTGGCGAGCAGATACTCATCCTCCGACAAGGCCACCATGCAGTTGCGAATGTCGCCCGGGGGAAGGATGTTAAGGTCCTCGCGAAGGCGCCCGGAGGAGCCACCGTCATCGGTGACTGTGACCACGGCAGTCAGCTCGCCGATAAGGTGCGAGGTTGCTCCCAGAGAGTTTTTGACTGCATCGTCCACTCGGGAGCGCCTGCGGCGATCCTGCACGGGAACATACTGCTTGAGGCCACGCAGCAGCGTGGACAGACCAGTTCCCCCGCCGATGGCAACGACGCGAAACGGCCGCTCTACCGGCCCAGTTGGAGTCAGCAAACTCAAAGACACCTCTTCGTCGCACAATGCTGCATCCATGGTAACCGGTGGAGGCGGCAAACCAGTGAAAAGGGGACTGGCGCGAATTTAGAGATGATTCCTAGATCTCAGGGTAGAGCAGTTCTGTGAATCGGGGATCGTCAGCCATATCCTGAAAATCGGAGTCGGCGCGCGCCTGGATGCGGTTGCGGGGATTGCGCCGGATGGCCTCGGTCAGATGCTCAAGGCAGGTGTGGGAATCGCCGGTCATCGAGGCGAGGACTGCGAGTCCATAAAAGGCATAGTCGGCGTCCGCCTTCTGTTTCAGAATCGTCTGAAACTGCTCGCGCGCGTCCTCGTAGTGTCCATCGTTCAGAAGAGAGACGGCGTAGTCGTAGTGTTCCTCGTGATTGGCAAAGCTGGCCTTTGTCTTGGAGAGTTGCGTTGTCGATGCGTTGATGTACATCCTGATCCGGTCGGAGAGATCGCCGGCTCCTGCTGCAAGAAGCTTCTCAAGCGATGCGCGGGCTTTTTCGAACTTGCCTTCCTGCATTAAGCGGACGGCAGCTTCATAGTCTGCGAGGATCTGAGTCTGCGCGGGATCGTTCGCGCGGGGAGCCGTACCGGCTAGGGTGCGGGGGGAGCGTTTGGAAGCAGTTGCGGTCTTTACTGTTTGTGCCATGGGTTTGTTCGTCTCGCCTGTGAGGCGTACTCCTCAGTTTGCCATTGTAGCGGTGACCAAAAACTATTTGTTCCAGTTTCGGATTTATACGCAGCCCGGAGCCCGAGGTCAACTACCGATAGGGGTAGCCGGTCGTGCCATCCGACCTGAGAGACAAAGAATTCCTTACATTTTGTGTTTATAGATGGCCGGATTCAGCTCTGGGTCGTTATACATCTTCATCTGCCGATACAGCTTGAAGCGCCGGCGGCCCTCGGCCAGATCGCGAAGCAGGGCATCGAGGGAGTGGGCAAGGTCCTCGCGTTGCTCCAGAAGCAGAGACAGACGCTCCTGATTGCGTTGCCGGTGCGCCGTGGTTGCGGTGGTGCGCTCGGTTTCTTCCCGTGTATGGAAGATCTTGAGGGAGAGGATAGAGAGCCGATCGATCATCATTCCCGGGGTCTCCGAATGCAGTGGAGCTTCGGAGTGAGGCCGGAGAGCCTTTTCAAAGCGAGCGTGCAGTTCGACATCGATCTGTTCTACCAGATCGTTCCGCCGCTGGTTCCATCGATCGATGGAGCGCTTGACCTCGGCGATCTCGTGATCCGTGGCCTGTGGGTCGCGAGCTTTGTCTTCTTCGTGCCATAGGCTGAAGTTTGCCCAGTGCTGGGAGCGGATCAGCGTAGACATCTCTTTCGGTTCGGCGAGCTCTTCATTGCAGGGAAGATGCCATGCTTCGGTCGTCTCGTCGTGCATCCGGGTGATGAAGGCCACATCAAGCATTTGGAGAATTTTCAGATAACTCTATCGAAGACTCTATCAGTTTGTAGACCTCTGGAACTTGCAGGGGAAGCACTTGTGCCCGCAGACTAGAGATAGAACATGAATGGGACCCCTACGAACCAAAAGCAGAGCCCCGTCCGGCGTGTGCTCATTTATCGACTTGGCAGCCTGGGCGATACCCTGGTGGCGCTTCCTGCGTTGCATCTGATTGCCCGGGCGTTTCCGCATGCAGAGAAGCGCATGCTGACGAATATTCCCGTAAACGTCAAGGCTCCCCCTGCTGCTGCAATTCTTGAGCGCACCGGCCTGGTCGATGGCTACTTCCGCTATACGGTCGGGACCCGCAGCCTGGGCGATCTTGTGCGCCTGTGGTGGACGCTCTTCCGCTGGCGTCCGGAGATTCTGGTCTATCTTGGCTCGGCGCGCGGGGCCTCTTCGGCACAGCGTGATGGGAAGTTTTTCCGGCTCTGTGGGATTCGTAATCTGATCGGCGTCCCCGTCTCGGAGGCGATGCAGGCTAATCAATGGGATGAGGAGACGCAATCCCTCGAACCGGAGGCGGCTCGCCTGGTGCGCAATCTTGCATCGTTGGGCGATTGCTCTCTTGAGGATGCTGCAAACTGGAATCTTCACTTGACCGCGGAAGAGTGCGCTAAGGCAGACGGTGCCTTAGGGGCACTTGCGACGGAGCCTCTTATTGCTGTCAGTGTGGGGACGAAAGTGCAATCCAAGGACTGGGGACGAGAGAACTGGAGGGCACTGCTTGCCAGCCTGGCGACACTGTATCCCCATTATGGATTGGCCCTGAGCGGAGCCCCGGAAGAGAGCGAGGCGAGTGAATTCGCTGCGGAAGGATGGCGCCAGGCTGGTGGCGGGCCTGTGGTCAATCTGTGCGGACGTCTGACTCCTCGCGAAAGCGCCGCGGCGTTTCGCAGAGCGCAGATCTTTATCGGTCATGACAGCGGCCCGATGCATCTTGCAGCTACCGTACAGACTCCCTGCGTTGCGATCTTTGCGGCTCGGAATAAACCTCGCATGTGGTTTCCTTATGGCCCGCGGCATCGGGTGATTTATCACAAGACGGAGTGCTGGGGATGTGGCCTGGAGACATGTATTGTCGAGAAGAAGCGGTGTCTGACCTCGATTACGGTCGATGAGGTCGTCGAGCAGGTGAGAGCTACGCTGGGATAACAGGCACGGTGATCCGATCGTTGTATTCACACAGCTCTCGCCGAGAGATGCGATGATGAAAGAGAAGGAGTCGACACTTACTGCATGTTGCCTGAACTTCATTCCATTCTGAACCTCCTCGAAGGTGGATTTTCTCAACTTAAGGTCCTGGTCGTTGGGGACATCATGCTCGATCGCTATATTCATGGCGAGGTCGAGCGCATCTCTCCGGAGGCTCCTGTGCCGGTCATCCGGCACGCGCAGCGTTATGAACGCGCAGGCGGCGCTGCGAATGTGGCGATGAATCTGGCGGGGCTCGGCTGTCATGCTGTTCTCGCAGGCTTCTGGGGGGATGATACGGAGCAGCGCGAGCTGCAGGCCCTGCTGGACCGCGCGAAGGTCGACACGGTGGGAGTCGTAACCAGCTCGCTGCCGACGATCTCTAAGACGCGAATCGTCGGAAGAACCCAGCAGCTTCTGCGGCTCGACATCGAAAGCCGCGACAACCCGTCCCCAGCCGAGATGGATCGCCTGATCGAGCGTGCGACCTCGTTGGTCGATAAGGTTCATGCGGTCATCCTTTCGGATTACGCGAAGGGAGCGCTGTCGCGAGCGCTCTGCGAGTCGGTCATTGCGGCCGCTCGTGCGAAGGGAATCCCGGTGCTCGCGGACCCGAAGACTCCCGACTTCGGCAAATATGCGGGAGCGACGTCGGTATGTCCTAACCTCGGCGAGCTCTCTCTTGCGACCGGGATTCCATGGCACCAGACCGAGGCTCTGCTCGATGCTGGGCAGCACCAGGTTGCCCAGCACAATCTTCAGTTCCTGACCGTGACCATGAGCGAGAAGGGAATTGGCGTACTGTGGCCTGAGCGGCGATATCACTCTCCTGCGCGAGCGCAAGAGGTCTTCGATGTCTCCGGTGCGGGCGATACTGTGATCGCGACGATTGCAGCAAGTCTCGCCGGTGGATTGCAGGTTGAGACCGCAGTCGATCTCGCCAACCTTGCGGCGGGCATCGTTGTCGGCAAGATGGGCACGGTTCCGATTGCACAGCACGAGCTGATTGCTGCTCTCACGCCAAGTACTAACCTTCCGGCGGGCGACAAGATCCTCGATCTCGAGCGTGTTGCGAAACGTGTAGCCGAGTGGCGCGCCTCAGGAGAAACGATCGTCTTCACGAACGGCTGCTTCGACCTGCTGCATGTGGGACACATCACGTTGCTTGAGGACTGCCGCCGCTTCGGCACCAAGCTGGTGCTTGGGCTCAATGCGGACACTTCGGTCTGCAGACTCAAGGGCCCTACGCGGCCGATTGTGGGTGAGCGTGAGAGGGCACGCGTGATGGCCGCCCTGGCCTCTGTCGATGCCGTCGTGCTGTTTGAGGAAGATACTCCACTCGAGCTGATTCGCGTCCTTCAGCCGAATGTACTGGTCAAGGGCGGAGATTATACGATTGAAACGGTGGTAGGCCACGAAGAGGTCCTCGCCTTCGGCGGGCGCGTGGAGATCATTCCCACGGTCGAAGGCTTCTCCACCACGAACATCGTCAGAAAACTCATGGCAACACAGGAGAAGGAAAATTGATCATTGTTACCGGCGGAGCTGGATTTGTTGGGAGCAACCTTGTTCACGAGCTCAATCGGGCTGGCCACAAAGACATCCTCGTAGTCGATAATTTGGCTCCCGCTCCCAATCTAAGCGGACCGAAGTTCCTCAATCTTCAAGGATCTGAGTTCGCCGATTACATGGACAAGCGCGAGTTCCGTGAAGCAGTGAAGACCGGAGCCATCGACGGCGGGGAGATTCGCGCGATCCTGCATCAGGGCGCCTGCTCCAACACGCTCGAAGACGATGGCCAGTACATGATGGACAACAACTTCACCTACTCCAAGGAGCTTCTGCACTTCGCCCTGGAGAACAAGATTCCCTTTGTCTATGCCTCGACCGCCGCGACCTATGGAGCCAGTACCAGCTTTACCGAGGTTCCCGCGAACGAGCGGCCGCTGAATGTCTACGGCTACTCGAAGCTCGTCTTCGACAACTATGTCCGCCGGCTGATGCCGAAGATCAAGAGCACTGTGGTCGGTCTGCGCTACTTCAACGTCTACGGCAAGCGCGAGCAGCATAAGGGCCGCATGGCAAGCGTGATGCACCACTTCACCAAGCAACTCAGGGATACCGGCACGATTCGCATGTTCGAAGGCTCTGGTGGTTACGTCGACGGTGAACAGCGCCGCGACTTCGTTTATGTCGGCGACCTCGCGCGCATCAACATGTTCTTTGCCGGACTTCTGCCGGAGCACAGCTCCCCGAAGGACGTTCAGGCTGTCGTCAATGCCGGCACAGGCGAGGCTCGCACCTTCAAGGCCGTCGCGGAGGCGCTGATGCGCGTTCACGGTCCCGGCAAGATTGAGTACATCCCGTTCCCGGGCGATCTCAAGAATCGCTATCAGCACTTTACCGAGGCCGATGTTCAGGGTCTGCGCGCCACTGGATATACCGATCCGTTCACCACGCTGGAAGAGGGTGTGGAGAAGACCTTTGCTCCTTCTGAGGGATAATCCGCAACCAGTCTGAAGGAATGTCTTTTTGAAGGGGATATGGTGAGAGCGCTGGGCTATGGCAGCGGCTTTGGAACAATGCCGGCTTTCACGGCCGACTACTTTGGGTCAGCCAATGTCGGCTCAATTTACGGACTAATGCTCACGTCGTGGGGAGCGGCCAGCGCCTTTGGTCCTCTCCTCGTCGCTCACATGCGTCAGACCAATGGTAACTATAGCGGCGGCTTCCATGCCCTGGTTCTGATCGTTCTCGTCGCAACCACTATCCCTTTTGCTATACGCCCTCCGGCGAGGCGTGAGCATGAAAGTTGAAGATGACCGGCTGGTTCCTGGTGAACAGACTGTCGAATTCGCGGTTGTCGTGCCTTACTTTAGCTGTAGACAGGGGCGATTTTCTGTACGTAACTTGTAGACTCGCTGTCAAAATACTGCACTTAACTTGTAGACAACGTGAGTGTGTCAGGTGCCTGAGAACCGGGCCGCGGCGACGTCGGACCGCCGTTGGCAAGTAACGGAGCGCGCGTTCTTTGAGAACCATTGGCCATCTTGCAATTCTTTCCGCGATCTCAGTAGAGCGGTCACGCATGGAGGACCGCATAACCGATGAGAAAGGATAGGAATCGAGTTTGCTGACTGGAACTGGAAATCGAGTATCAAGCTCAAATCGGTCGGTGATCCTGGTGCCGAGAAGGGCGATGGCGACTCCTGCCGCGACCATCTCGCGCTGACGGACGGATAGGAGGTTGAGGGGGCGTTGCCAGCGCGTTCGCCTTATCGCGGACATCTCAGAATCTGTGGCTGGGGCGTGTTGTCCAACCAGTGGGTATCCGCCATCAAGGTTCCCGTCCATGAAGAACCAAATCAGGTCATCGACGACCGAGAGAAACAAGGCGGCATCGACCGGGCCGAGCCACATCGGATCAGGATCGAGGCCTTGGCAGGCGGAGGCCAGCGCTTGCCCCATGATCGCAACAAGCTGCGTAAGAGGAGACGACCCTGGAGGGTCGGGTAGAGGGTGAAATGCCGTAGCCTGGAAGCAGGCCGTGCAGCGGACAACGAGTCCGCCATGCTTGTACCCCCAGAGACAGCATGCCGAGCAAACAATGACGGCAGTATTCCGACAAACGCGCGAGATGCTTGGGGTGTAGCTTTCAAGATTATTTGGCGTAGTGTTTCAGGATTATTTGGCGTATACGGCGTCAGCTTGTGCCGATCACAAGACTGTCCCGCGCCGCTTCAACCACTTCATTGGAGATGAGATGAAGGTCATTAATGTAGCTTTGCGAATTCTTTGGCGTAACCCTTTT
>Ga0193743_1001037_pt1 | contig 21201 bp, 19 predicted proteins | sample L2c2metaG_FD_143038 | JGI IMG/M metagenome (GOLD analysis project Ga0193743, IMG submission 143038) | Soil microbial communities from a riparian zone of the East river system, Colorado, United States - L2c2 | ecosystem: Environmental > Terrestrial > Soil > Riparian zone | place: USA: East River... | reverse complement strand
GAGAGCACCGTTCGTGCCTCCTTCGCGCTTTACAACACCCATGAAGATATTGATCGGCTGGTCCGAGCCGTGTGGGACCTTCGTCTGGACCGCACATCGATCAGCTAGCGAAACGAAAACTTCTCGCTCCGCCGCCCCACAGATCTTCCGGTTTACTTACTTCAATGTGCGTGGCACGTAAACGCTCAATCCCTTCGGCGAATCTGCATCCTGCGTCATAATATGTCCGCCCTCGACCAGTGGTACCGGCCCCTTCAACAGAGGGTCCCTGGTCTGTTTCATCCACTCATCCAGCTGGCTCCGTAGATCTTGCAAAGCGGCCTGGGCGTTCTGCTGCTGACTCCCTGCAAGATTGTTCTGCTCATTCGGATCGAAGATCAGATCGTACAGTTCTTCATGTGAGACGCTGGGCAGTGACTTCCAACCGTTCTTCATCCAGAACGTCTTGCTATAGCCGTCATCGCAGTTGGGAAGTACCACATTCTGTCTGTCATCAAAGTGACGAATATATTTCCAGCGAGCCGTGCGGGCAGATCGCTTCGGTTCATAGGCCGCGTGGTACGTGACCTCGGCAAATACCGTCTCGTTCACCTCTTTTTGGTTTCCTTGCACAATCGGTAGAAACGACTTGCCAGTTATCCATGTCGGATGTGAGATACCAAGATAGTCGCAGACCGTAGGAAACACGTCTATGTTCGACAAAAGCGCATCATTGACCTGTGGCTTGGAAAAGACTCCTGGGCCACGCATGATGAGAGAGATTCCCGTCCCTGTATCGCGCAGGCTGCACTTCATATTTGGGAAGGCAATGCCGTGATCCGTGGTGCTGATCACGAGCGTGTTATCTGCCAGTCCGGCGCTCTCCAGAGCATTCAACACTTCACCAATTCCTTTATCCAGGATGCGCGCGCTGGCATGAAATCCGGCCATGTCACGCCGTGTCTCCGGTACGTCCGGCAGTGGTGCAGGAGGCAGAATGTAGTCCGGATTATCCACCGGCTGCGGGAACTCGCGATGCGTTTCAAAGAAACCTACGTCGAGAAAGAAGGGCTTGTCCGGCTTACTGCGCAAAAACTTCACGGCAGCAGGCGCTACGTCCTTGGCGCTGGTCGTGGCATGCGGCAGAATCTGGTCGTAGCCAATCACTGTTGGGTCGGCCGCAATATGCTGGACGCCTGCAAGCACTGAGACGTACCCGTGTTCACGCAACGTGTACAGGATGTGCTGCTTATAGTCATGAAGACTCCAGCCCAGGTGGGCCAGTCCCAGCATGCCCGCAGCATGAGGCGACTGGCCCGTTAAGAAGGCGGCGCGGCTCGGCGAGCAGGTAGGCGCCGCAGTGTTCATATTGCGAAAGAGCACACCCTGCTTCGCCAGGTTGCTCAGGTTAGGCGTGGGAACGCTATGCCCATACGGGCGAAGGTACCTGCCCGAATCGTGCGAGTGCAGATAAATTATGTTGTACTTGCCATCTTTTGCCTGCTCGGCGGTGCTCCTACGTGTAAGAGTACCGCTAGCAAGTGCAGCCACACCTGCCTGCAGAAAGCTGCGACGGTTGGACCTTGAGCTATCTTTCATCGGACAAATCTCCTAGAAATTGATCTTCAGCGCAACCTGCATGACGCGCGGCGACTGCGTGCTGCTGATCACTCCAGCGGTCGTCGTGCCAATAGTTGCATTTGGTTTATTGAAGTTCGCTCGGTTAAATGTGTTGAACGTCTCGCCGCGTAGATCGGCGCTGAAACGTTCCGTGAGAACGAAGCGACGCTCGAGAGTCAGGTCCACATTGAAGTATCCGGGCCCCGTCAGAATGCCGGTGCCTGAGTTACCGAACGTGTAAGTTGCCGGGGCGACGAAGGCGGAGGCGGAGGTATCAAAATACCGCGCCGGCGTACGTCCGTTACTGAGACGCCCTGATCCAACCCGGTTGGGCCGCTGCGTACCCCCTCCGGCCGAGTTCGAGACAGCCGACCCGTAGAAGACGGTGAACGGTGAGCCCGAATGCAGAGACCACACGCCGCTGAAGTTCCATGGTCCAACAATTTGCGAAATCGGGCCGTGTGAGAGGAATCGGCGGTCTTTACCGAAGGGTAACTCGTAGACGTGATTGAAAACCAAAGTATGACGGAAGTCATCCGGAGTTGAGCCCCAGTTGCAGCGGATGCACTGGCTATCCTGGATGTCGGAGTTGCCGCCGCCATTTGGATTGCCCACATCAGACAAATATTTAGCATAGGTATACGAGGCGCCAAAGTTGAGACCCTTCGAAGTGCGCTTCTCCACGTGAATCTGGAGACTGTTATACGACGCATCTCCGGCGCCGGTGCGATACGCCACGTTCACCAGGTTCGGGTTGATGGTGTAGTAAGGGCGACGCGGATTCTGCCCACCCGCTCCCGGCCTCGACTGGTTCAGATTGAGGCTGTTGATAAGCAGATGCTGCGATCGTGTCCCGACATAGCTGACATCGGCAATTACATCCTGACGAATCTCGCGTTGAACGCCAAGGCTGTACTGATAGACACCAGTCTGGCGCGTGTTCACATCCCACGCCGTAGGGCTTCCAGTGGAGATCGCCGCCGTATTGTTAGGATCAGGCTGCACCGGCGTTGAAAATCCGTCGCTCAAACGCGTCGCCGGAGCACCAGCAGTATCGCTCGTTATCACTTGAGCGAAATAGAATGGCAGGTTTTTGTACAACTGAGCGCCACCGGCAAGTGTATCGACATACGACATGCCAAAGCCTGCGCGAAGCACCGTCTTCTTTTGTGCATCGAGACTATAGGCCAGTCCGAGGCGAGGGGAGAAGGTATTCAGATCAAAGTTGCGCAGGCGACGGCCATTTCCATTCAGACCAGCAACGCGCAGGGTTCCACTAGGCACATCAAAGTTCGCCCAGCGATTATTGACCTCATACGGCGGAGCGCTGATCTCGTAGCGAGCGCCATACTCCAGGGTGAGACGATCCGTTGCGCGCCATGAGTCCTGAATATACGGCGCAAGCTGGAAGATCCTCATTCCGAACTCGCCCGTAAGGATGTTACGGTTGGCGGCATCCGTCGCTCCCAACGCAAAGTCAGCCAATGCGGACGCTGCGCTGGTCGAACCGATCTGGCGTGTGAACTGACCGTTGAAGTCGTATGTTCCACGTACTGGAAACGCCGAGAATCCATTGAAACGATGTCGCAGAAAAAGAACTCCGACCTTGATAGTGTGCTTACCTACCGTGTGAATCACATCGCCGTCATATTGGAACGTCGTAATGTAACTGTTTTCCGGATAGGACGAGGTATCTCCAAGAGCCGAGAAGTTTGACATGGTGAATCCCGGCAGCCCACCCGACAGCGAGTTGTAGTTGATCCCCGGAATTCCCAGAGCCGTCGCGGCAGCAAATGGCTGCCCCTGCGGCGTCACCTCCGCGCGCCAACGGACGATCGCGGCATGCGCGTCCAACAGAGTCGTTGGCGAGATGACATGCGAGTATCCAAGAGTCCCCGACTGCGTCCTCAGAGGAGTCCGCGTTCCATTGCCCCCTGTTCCGATGTAAGGACCAATCGTCGCAACCCCGGACGCTGCCGTAGCAATCGTTCCCGGCGAGACCTGCTCAGTCTGATCGAAGGAGTATTTGAAGAACAGCCGATCGCTCGCTCCCAGGTTCTGGTCGACGCGCGCATCAAACTGGTTTGTATTCTGGGTCAGGGCAGGTGTAATCGTGTAATTGTTCGTTGCATTTCCATTTGTAGGCGTAGGCAGCAGATCGATAAGCTTCCCTGCTGCCGGATCAAGAAGTGAAGTTGGGATCTGGTTTCCAGCAAACGGAGCGCGCGTCGTGGCTGCACCTACAGTGGTGGTCGAATAGGGGTTATAAAGTTGCGAACCAAAGCTCGAAAAGTTACCTGTGCGCACCATTGCGCGCTGTGCCAGTGTAGGTATCGTCGTCGTATAGGTCTGTGGGACCGACTGTCGGATCCCTTGGTAGTCCGCGAAGAAGAAGGTGTGGTTGCGGATAATCGGGCCACCTGCTGTAGCGCCAAAGGTGTTGCGGCGATACGGGGCTCTGCGAATCCCGTTCTGATTTGCGAAATAACTGTTGGCGTTCATGATGTCGTTACGAAGAAACTCCCACACCGATCCATGAAAGGAGTTGCTGCCTGACTTGGTCGAAACCGTTGTGATGGCTCCAGCCGCTTCCCCGTACTCTGCGTTAAAGTTGCTGGTCATCACACGGTACTCCTGAATCGCATCAACGACCGGCACCATAACCAGAGTATTGAGCCACTGATTGCGGTCATACGTTCCATCGATCAGATAAGAGTTTGCCGCAGCAATCGAGCCGTTCACGCTGAAGTTCGCGCCGCCTCGAATGGAATACGCACTCCCGCCTTCAGCTAGATTTGAGGCGGACCCCGTATGAGCTCCAGGCGTCAGCAAAACAAGATCCGTGAAGTTACGCGTGGCGAGTGGAAGAGCAACCATCTGCCTGCTGTCAACCAGAGACGATACGACACCACTCTGCGATTGAATCAGCGATGCAGCCTCGCTGATCGTGACCGTCTCCGCATTGCTTCCCACCACGAGCGTCAGGTCCACATTCGCTGTCGCCGCGCTAGCAAGAGTGACGTTGCTACGCTCAAGGCGCTGAAAGCCATTCTTCTCGACTGAGATGCGATAGCTACCCGAAGGAACGGAAGCTGCAGTGTACTGACCTTCCGCATTGGTTATCGCTGTACGCTGAAAATCAGTCGCGGTATTTACCAGCAGGACGGTAGCCCCGGGAACAACCGCACCAGAGGGATCCGAGACGATTCCGACGATCGTTGAAGTCTGCTGAGCAAGAGCGAAATACGGCAACAACAGAAGGACCAGGGAAAAATGAAGCAGGCGAGAAAACATGATTAACCTCCAATTTGTGAGAGCCCATTTGTACAGATGTGCGTGCAGGCGCAAGAACTCTGCTACACACTCGCCGGGCGGTGCCAGGCCAAGAGCGTCGCCTTGAGGCGCTTCACTACTTCACGACATCGCGGATCCGCCGCCACGTTATGCAGCTCGGCGGGATCGGACTTCAGGTTGTATAACTCCTCGCGATCATGTTCCCAAAAGGTGTACTTCCAGTCGCCCTGTCGAACCATATATTTGGCGCGCGGAGTGTTCAGCGCATACTCCGCAAAGACAGGACCCATGTGAGTCGGCGTTTGTGGGCTTCTAACTAATGCCGCAAAACTCCGTCCGTCATTCGGCTGTATCTGCCGCACATTGCAAAGATCCGTCACAGTTGCACTCAGCGACACCTGGCTCAGTGGAGTCGATACCACACCACTTGCTCCTCCTGGCGCATGGATCAGCAGAGGAACACCACAGGAGCCTTCGTAGAATTCAAACTTTTGCCATAACCCCAGGTCCCCAAGCATCTCTCCATGGTCCGAGGTGTAGATAACAATTGTGTCGCGATCTTGGCCAGTCTCTCGCAATGCCTGCAGCACCTGCCCAACACAATCGTCCATCTGCGCAAGATTCGCATAGTAATAAGCCATGTGCTGCTTCGCCCTAGCCTCGTCCCGCACCTCGGGCGTCGGACCGTTGTACTTAATAGATTGCACAACCTCTCGCGGCAGCGAGGCCAGATCCGCCTTTCCCCAGCTATCGGGAAGCTTCATATCCTCCGCCTTGTACATCTCGGCAAAGCGCTGCGCCGGCATGAACGGATCATGTGGCTTGAGGAACGAGGAAACTAGAAAGAACGGGCCATCTTCCCGCCGATGCTTATGGAGAAAGCGAACCGATTCGCGCGCGACAAACGAATCGAAGTGATCTTTCTCGTCCAGCAACGAAATTTTGCCCACATGCACAGACCCTTCACGTTCGTCCTTATGACGAGTACTCTTCCAGGGATCGCCCGAATCTCGCCACAGATCATCGATCTCCGGCTGACCGGAGCCCGAGTTCGGACGGCCAAGTTCATCGGCGTAGATCGCGGTCTTGGGGCCTAGATACTGGAACCAGTCATTGAACTCCAGTCGATACTCGAAGCCGTGCGTCTGCGCATCCACCCAGTGCATCTTGCCGATCAGTGCCGTGCTGTATCCGGCCGCATTAAAGTGGTGAGCAATAGTCTTATGCTTATCCGAGTACGGCCGCGTATTGTCTTGTGCCTCATGATGATGGCTGTATAAACCCGTCATCATTGAGGCACGCGAGGGCGTGCAAACGGGATTAGCGCAGTAGGCGTCCGTAAAACGAACACTTCTCCGAGCAAGCGCATCCAGGTTTGGAGTATGAGCAACAGGATCCCCATAAGCTCCCATGCAGCTTCGCTTATGCTGGTCCGACATGAGGAGCAACACATTCGGGCGCGTCATGAGCACTTCTGCAAACGAGCGTCTCCCAAGTAGGGGCGAGGCCGCGAACGACAGTCCATTTTGCAATAAAGTGCGCCGATTCATTGAACACTCATACGAAGTACAGCAAGTCTTCGTAAAAAATCGCCCCGGCAACGACCCGACATTTGCCAGGAAATCCGGGGGCTTTAGATTAGGAGGAGGAGACTTGAGACGAAACCAGAAAAGGGCCATTCTCAACGTGCTAGCGTGACGGAGAACAACAACAACAATGGCTAGTCCTTAGCATCGTAAAGTTTTTATATCACAAGCCACCATCGCATTCATAATGCTAGGACCAATCAGATTGTTGCTAGTTGAATGATGGCTGAACACAAATCACAGAGTCTTCTTCAAACGATGTACAACAAAGATCCAAATGAATACGTTCGGATTGCTACACGTAGCGCGCCGGGGGCCGAAGCGACTGCGGTATCGCCCTTCCGGCTCTCTTGGGATCAGCTTCTATACAAGCTGCAGCGTCGAAATAGACGACGGAACAGATAGCTATGCTATATGGATCTTGCCTTCAATTACCTGAATGCCTCTTCCTGAGAGCTTCACATGGTCGCCCTTCACCTCAAGACGGAGCAGGCTCGGCCGCTTCATCTCAAATCCCTGTTCAATCGTGATCGTCTCGCCTTCTTTGGCTATCCCATGGCGCACCAGTTGACTGGCAAGAGGCCCGGCTGCCCTTCCAGTAGCAGCATCCTCAACTATGCCGACCGTTGGATTAAAGAACCGCGCATGTGCCGTCGACGTCGATGAGACTGGATCGAGGCTGAAGACGTAGCATCCTTCGCCGCCAATCTTCCATAGCACCTTCGAGAGATGCTATGAATCGGGTCTCAAACGCTCAACCGTCTTCCGGTTGTACACAGGGACCAGCAAATGCCCCGCGCCGGTCGATACCACCTGGACTGGCATCCTCTTCGAATCGATGTCTCTTTTCTCCAGCCCCAAGGCCAAGGACAGTTCGCTAACATCTACCAACATATTGCCGAATACCGGAGATGATTGTGTCAGGACAACCCCTTCGAGGTGCCCTCTTTCGCAGCGCACCTCTACTGACAGCACCTGGTCACCGATCTCCTGCGTGAACCAATTGCTACCATCTTCTAACTTCAGCTTTCCTGAATCCGCAAGCCACCACCACGCCCCCAAGGAGTTGTGACCTGCTCCGAAGACCTCATGTCCGGAAGCTGTAAACGAACGTAACCGCCAGTTTGCATTCTTCGACGGAGAGATAAACGTTGTCTCTGCTTGATTCAATTCGCCTGCAATGCGCTTCATCGTTGACTCATCCAATGATTGAGCGTCGGGCACGATCGATAGCGGATTACCTGTCAACGGTTGCTCGGCAAAGACATCAACGCAATAGAATGGAACCTGCACGGAAACTCCTCGATGCTTTCTTCGTAAAGAAGCAGTGTATTGGGTCTTGAGATTTGTCTTATCAAACTACCTGTAAAGCGTGGATTGAATGAAGACGACCGACGTTCGAACCGCTCTATATTCGAGATTGATAATTTGCTTCTGCAAACAAGTCATCGATACTCCAAAACATTCGCGCGCCTAAGCAATCTGGAAAGGCCTGTATTTGTTGCGAGTACATCTCGCCTCTTGCCCAAGCGAACCTCTTGCGTTGGAGGTATCTTCGAAGCCCTGATCAACACCTTTCTGATTCCCGTGAGTAACATAGCAGGGTCGATCTCTCCGAAAGTCGCGTCGGGGAAGGCATCCTGCTTTTCGGGGCTTTCAGTAACAGAGATTACCGGAATGAATGAACCAGACGCACGAATCAAGCATGTCAATCGTTCCCTGTCCTTGTTGGGGATCGAATGGCATAGAACAATGAGGTCAAAACCACCAACCTGGAAGAGCCTGATCGCTTCTTTTACCGACAGCGCCGATATGACGATGTAGCCCGCCGATACCAGAAATAAGCCCTGGAACTTAAGAATGCTGCATTTAAGCCAACGGAAAGGATCATAGCTGATGACATATCTACCTCAGGCACTGAGGACGAAATTCGGAAAGATTTGGGCATAACAACCTCAGCTTTAAACATCAAGAAAACCACTCTTGTGAGTTAGTCCATTAGCCTTTCGCCAGCAATTTACGCCACTGCTTTGCTCTTTCGGATTATCAGAGATGAAGTCAGGGCCGACCCGCCTTCGCCGCAAATTCCCCCGGAGAAGGCAGAGGCAGGGGCGGTGTGCGCGGGTACCAATAGGCTGCATGGCAAGCCTCGCATGCAACATCGAGAGCCTCGCCAGCATTCAATAGACCCGAGACATCTCGTGCACGAGCAGCGGCGAGTGCCTGATCGGAGGCTTTCTCCAAACGGATAGCGGCGGCACGGAACCGGACCGGGTCGGCATCAATGTCGGCACGGATCTGAGCAGCAGTGCGAGTACCTGGGGTGTCGGCATCGGCCAGGCGGCAATGGGCGTTCGCGCCCACAGGCAAACCTGGCTCTTGCAGACTCTTTGCTCCTGCCACCAACGACTGAGCGTATCCAATTACTTTCAGCCATTGTGCGGCCGTTTGTGGCGCACGCAGACGGCTCCCTTGTTTCGTTTCTATCGTTCCAACGGAAGCCCATATCGCGTCGGCGGCAGGGTCTATCAGCCGGTTCATCGTCTCTTGCACACTCGATGGAGCGCTTTTATGGTCCGAGGCTCGAGCCACTTGCAATCCTGATCCCAGAGCCAGCGCAAAGCCGGAAAAGGAAAGACCGAGGTAAATGTAACGAAAAAGTGTCGACGTACGAATCATAAACTTGCTCCTACAACCCCTAGCCAGCCAAACTGTGAAGCCTCATGTCCGCCGAGCCAACTACTCGGCGGACATTCTGAGGGGCTATTGGCCTTTAGCTGATTCCAACGCAACGGTAGCAGCAGCCACCGAGCCTCCAGCTTTCTCAGCAAGTAGCGCCTCGATCTTGGAGGTGAACTCCGCCTTGAGCTGTTCATTAAACTCGCCACTTGCCGGCGAAGCGAAGCCAGAATGAATACCCTTGACCAAACCGTCACGACCAATGAAGATCGTCGCCGGCCAGGTATTGAGATTCACCGCCTGAGGAACCTTCTCCCACATCTCTGCCGGGGCGCCAGCAATCAGGTATGTGTATTCCACACCATATTGCTTTACGAATGCCTTCTCGCGATCCAGACTTCCCTGCTGCTCAGGCTCCTCAAAGTCCAACGCAACAATCGCCAATCCCTTGTCGCGATACTTCTTATCAAGCTGAACGAGGTACTGTGCCTCATCGTGGCAGTTGGGGCACCATGTGCCGGTGACGATTGCGAGAACCACTTTGTTCTTGAACCGGGGATCTTCATTCGAAATGAGTTTGCCATTCACATCCGGAAAATTGAAGGCAAACTTTTCGTTCTTATCACGAACGGTCGTATGAGTCTCATAATTCTCCGGCTGCGGAAGACCTTTCGCCACGGCCACATCAGCCTTGTAGGCAATCAGTTTCGGCGTGTAGCGGCTATCAATAGGCGCCTCTTCTCCGTATGCCTTGCTGCTTGCTGTCTGTGCGACCTGCTTAGCTTTTGCCTGACTAGCGCTCGGATTTTGCTCTACCGAAAGTGTGCCATCTTCGTTAGGGGTAACCTCCAGGATGCCTGGCCGCGATCCGTCGAAATGGCTTAGCCGCCACTTTCCATCCCTGAACGAGCCCGTGTAGGCGCCAGTGTCTCCGTCGACACGAAGGATTGTCGCTGCGATTTCAGCGCCGCGCTGCTCCACGATGAAATGGAAGGCCTTCTCGCCTTTTGCTGAGGGCGTTCCCAGTGGGAGGATGTAGTTGCCTCCGATCTGCGGCACATCCTTCGATTCAGCCACATCAACATGTCGGACAGCCTTGAAGCCGTAGGCGCCCGTCGAAGCACGATTCTGTGTCGCGACTTCGCCGACCAATTCTCCATTCTTCAACGTCGCATGAATGCTGGTCAGGTAGTGATCGACATTCAATGTCAGATCGCCATCCTTATACGATCCGGACGTGCTGCCATCGAACGGCTTGAAGCCGTTATAGAACGTCCCTTTCGTATTAGCCCCGTTGCCGGAGATATCTAGTCGGAACGGAATAGTATCTCCGTTAGGGCGAACAAGGCTCGCGTCCCAACGGCCGTCGATTGCACCCGCGCCTGCTTGAGCCATGGCCGCCGACACACCGACACCTGCAAGGGCAATGGCAAAACCTGCTAGCTTGAAATTGGTTCTCATTGTTGACCTCTCGAATGGTTGATACAGCGTTAGCGTCTTAGCCTTTGACATGGCTTACGTGGACGGGTCTGGCAGCGATACGCAGGCGATTATTCCTGGCAAAGCTCAGCCACTCTTCTGGCAGCCCTCGCTTGGTGGACAGCAGAATTTCCAGCGCAGCACGACGCGCCGCGGGAGCGATACTCGCGAAATCGGCACTCTGGTCCTCGCCAGTCAATACTTGAAATAGGCGATGGTAGAGATAGCTCTTTGCCGGTTCCGGAAGCGAATCGAACGACTCTGTGTAGATCAGGTAACTGCAGGGATAGCGAAACGTGTGCGTCCTCAGATCAAAGTCGCGCAAGGATCTTCCTCTGCTATCACGCGGGCCGCGACTTGCAAAGTCTCTTGCAAAAGCCGACGATGCATTCGCTTCGAGACCTAATCCATTCAACGGGGCTTCGTTGGCAAACAACAGGTATCGCAGCAACTGCTCTGCAGGGCGCTCATACTGAAGCCGCACACTCTCTGGAAGCTCTCCCTCCGTATGCCCCTCTTTTGCCTGGTTGAAGAGAGCAATGCGAGTCCGATAGTTGGTCAGCGTGATCAGGTTATGCGCCTGAGTCTGATGAGCAAGAACCAGATGCGCAACGATATCGCTGTCGGCAGAAAGATACTGGGCTTTATCAAACGGCGCGGAGATTGGGCTTAGCTTTGGTTCAACCGAAGAATCCTGCTCCGGGTTCTTCACAATGGCATTCGCCATTGACGTCAGGTGCGACGTATCAAGCTTTCCTGTTACATACCAACCGCCCCATCGATTCGAGAGAGCACTCTCTTGATCCGTCACAAACGATTTCGTACTGGTTGCTTGCGTTCCGGTCGCCGTCGGAGAGATTGAGCGGAGAAGAACGCCCGGAACTCCACGCGTCCCCGCAGCAATGTGGCATTGCGTGCAGTCCAACTCCGCACGTTCGAACTTCGGCGCATCCGTCTTGTGTTCGTCCAAAAGATAGAAGATCGCGCCCTGCACCGGATCGAATGACACGACTTCAATTGCTTTTCCGTCGTGCACCTGACCGATGTACACGTCGTCATTGAAATAAAGCGCTCTGGGGTGTTCTGGGGAGATCTTCTTGTATTGAAAGCTTGTCTTCGAAAAAACAAGCATCTGCGAATCGATCGGGATCTGCAGCTCTTTCAGTACGGATTTAAGATAGCCATGCTCAGGTTCGTACACCAGCTTCGCTCTGCCCAGGCTCAATCGCTGTTGCAGCTTCGCGACAGGATCAGACAGATCATCCGACCGATAGTTGATCGGCGCTTCACTGAACGGAACGTATCCTTGATTCTTGACGGCAATTTGTCCATGCATCCATAGAGCTGCGGCCGTTATTCCAAGAGTCAACGCACTGCCAATGACACTCGTAGGTGTTCTTTTTGGTGTTAAAGAACCACCAGCTCTTGAACTTCTGTTTTTCATGAATAGCCACCTCAATGGGTACAGGCCAATCGGCAATCGCGTATGCAATGAAACAGCAATTCGCGATGAGAGGAGGCGGACCTATGAGATGGCGCAGAAGAAATCAGCGACAGACAGCACAAAGCCCGCTCAGGCTAAGCTGACGAGCGGGCTGCTTCTAGAGTTCAATCTTCAATTGAAGATATTAGTCTGCCTTGAAGACACATCCAGAAAGGCGCCGTTCGTCAGTCATGATGGACTGGCGGCAACAAAACTGTCTGTGTGAGGACTTCATAATCACAAAGTTACTTACCTTCTTATGCAGTGTCAATTACTAAAACTCAACTACTACAACAATGAGCTACGAGCCTGACTTGGCAAGCAGGTGAACTGTCTTCGGCGGCAGACAAGTCGTATTACTGTACATCTGAAAACGAACAGCGAGAGGAACATCTTCACCCGCCTCAGACTTAGTCGCTCGCACCAAAATTTTGAACTCTAGCGAATCAGTATAGAACTCAGTGTCCAGGTCAAAGCTTGCATCATGATGCTTCTGCGGAACAGTCCCCTGGGGTTTACCCACCAGTTCATACGAAGCTCCCGGTTCAACCCGAATGACAAGGGGCAGAGGTCCGCCTTGTACTTGCGTGATGCCGTAGACATGCCACCCTTTAGGGATCTCCGCGCCAAGTCGAACCAAAAGCTCTTGTCTGTTGGCTTCATGGGTAGCCGATACATGCCACTGCACGCTTGCTGGCGGCTGCGCAGAGCCTGCGGCAGCAAGCGAACACAGCCCCACAATTGTCAGTGCACAGAGACGAAAGCTACTTCGTCGGCGCCGGATCATAGGCTGGCGGATGCATCTGTCCCAGATGGCAGTTGCCGCATGTAATCGGAGGTGCATACTGTCTGTCTCCAAGCTTCCTTAAATAATTTTCATTGATATCGTTCCTCATCCGCATCATGAAGCGTGCTGTTTCTTTACGGGGATTTTCATCAGATGCATAATCGATCCGCTTCGAATCAGGATCTTCTTCATGACAAAAACCGCACTGCACGCCCAGGTCTCTCTGCATGCCTGCCATCAGTTTGTATACGTCTCCAATTGAGGTACTCTTTGGCAGAACCTTGAGGTTCGTCGCATAAGTCTGCGGTGGGGTTGTCTGTGTAGCTGTCGCCTGCAGACCGCTGGCTGCTGCCGCTCCGGCAGAAGCCATGATCAGCAAGGCAATAGCCAACCAAAGCCTGCTTAGACCGATTCTCGAATTTTCTTTCTCCAACACCACGCTATTCGGCCTGTACAACTTCCCCACGAATCTCACCGGAAGGATTAGCAGCGGTATGAACATTGAAGTACCACTTTCCGTCGAGTAGATCCTTCGCCTGCTCCGACGTGAGCGTTGCGTTACCCTCGATCGGACTTGCTAGCGGATCTCCCTTTACCGCGATCTGAGGCTTTGCATTGACTCCCTCCGCGGCAGGCCCGTGAAAGTGCGCCGCCACAGGTGCTCCCGTCAATCCACTGAAGACAACGTGATAGGAGAACTCGTTCGTATCTGTGTTCAACGTGGCTTCGACCTTGCCCGTTCCCGATACTGCCTTAGCCGGCACCTCCGATGCACCCTTAAGATCGGCCTTCAAATTGACCGTGCCTGCAACAGCGGCCAAAGAGGACAGCGCCAATACGGCAACACCTAGAGTTCTTGTAACGAATTGAAGCGGCTTCATAATTCTCTCCTTTTGATTGATCATCTGTAGCGTTTACGATTCGTGGATGGATTTCAGCGATCGATCAATAGCAATCGACTCGGGTTACTCCTCAACCATCACTCTCATTCTGTTGATGACATGATGGACCTCTATAACAAACCAATGGCTCGCCCAGCGATACCGACCCCAAGCCAAAGTGAAATCGAAATCGTCGCGACGATACCGTCTGTAAATCGCCGATCTTCGCTTTGACGGAGAACGGCCCTTCGGTGAAAGGTGAAATAGAAGAGCACAGCCGTTGCCAGCAGAGCCATCTTCCAACGGAAAGCCGGGCTGTAGTAGCACTTCAAAGCCTCTTCTGACACCATCGCTACACCCGAGGCGATCATCACGATCAAGCTTCCCAGCAACAGTCGGCTCAGGTCGCGATTGATCTGGCGCATCGATTCCTTTTTCAAGATCACGCCCATCAGGCGAAGATCGACGATAAGTACTGCCCCGCCCAGAATCGCAAGAGCCAGAAGATGCACCGTTTCGACAATCGCGAATCCCCACTTCGAGGTCTGCATGTATTGACCGAGATGAGAATGTGCGAGAGAAACAAACCATACGCGAAGCATTCAACTTCCTTCTTCCGATGACTAAAAATATGCGATGGCTCGGCCAGCCACGATAACCCCGCTCCACAGGAGCAACGACGCCAATGCCGCAGCCCTTGCTCGCCAGGGCGAATACTGCAACACCTCCCACTCGTGCACTCTCCGATAGATGGTCGTGTGAAAGATGAGGGGGTTAAGTCCGACTAGAGCTAGCAAGACGAGCTTTACGCGGAACGCCGGATTCGAATAATTCTTAGCCGCCTCCGCCCAAAAGAGGAGACACCCGCTGACAAACATGATCGCAAAGCCGGTCCAGGTGAATGGAAAAACGGTTTTTGAAATACGGGTTACCGAGATACCGCGAAGAATTAGACCGAGCATCCTTAGATCGAGAACAGCGATCGTGCCCACCAGCAAAGTGATCGCCAGCACGTGTACGGACTCGATGATCGAGAAGGCATAATCCGACTCTCGAATTGCTGTGCCAATGTGTGAGTCATAAATCACCTGGCATACATGCTGAAGTGTTGGCATCTCGAGTTATTTCTTTGGCCCTGAATTTTGCGGTGCACCTTGTATGGTCCCGTCATCACCAGGACCGCCGTCGCCAGGCGTTCCGCCATAGACACTCCGACCGTCAGGCAACGTTACTCGGCGCGCATCGACCAGGTGCGACCCATCTTTCGCCCGATAACCGTCGACAACAATGGTGTCTCCGATCTTGAGATCACCTTTCTTCCAACCACGGCGACTGAGAGCTCCCGGGCCAGCCCCCTCGCATCCCCAGTTAGTGACCGCGCCTTTTGCATCGACGACATCGACGTAGAAGTAAGAATGGGGATTTGTCCACTGCACTTGTGTGATCTTTCCCACTAGACGAACCGGCTTGGTCCCATCGAATTCAGCAGAGAAAGAATGATGCGCGTACGCGGCGGATGTAATAGCCAGCGCGCCTGCGAAAGCTGCAAATGAGCGTAGTTTCATGGCAATCCTTGATTTTTTGGGAAAAGAAAATGAGAACCCTGTCCGATAGGAGGACAAGTGCTTAATGCTCGTTACGATTGGGATCTCTTGGTTGTAGAACTCAAGAAACATCACTCGCTACTTACATGCGTGTCTCACGCCGTCCACTTAGAAGGTGGAAGGGGGACAACAATACATGCACAGAGCGATAGGCATGAGTGGAATTTACGGCTTGTTGCTTCGCATGTCAAGCATGTGCATATTGACGCTCATCGCAACGTCGTCTATGGTTGTCCTATGTTGAGCACGATTCAGCTCGCACCTTCGCGCGGTTGTTGTTCTTTCACATCGCTCTGAGTACCTGCGCGCGCCACCAGTCTTTCTGCTTCTGGCTTTCTAAATAACCTTCCCCACTTCCAATAAGTCAGACGCTCCCTCTCTAAAGGGACTGCGCCTTGTCTCGAAGTTCTCTATAGTTCCTAAAGGGAGATCGCCTTGTACGTCCATCTACGTCTTCACGCCATTGTTCTACTCGCGTTTTGGCCCATTGCATCCGCATATTCCCAACAGCCAGCGCAAAAGCAAGCAGATACCACGGGTCGCGCCAATTCACCGTTCTCTCGCAATGAGGCCGATCTACCGAAAGGACCGGCTCCGCGGCTGTCTGAACATCCTGACCTTTCTGGCTACTGGATACCTTCAAAGAAGGATCGTCCTACAGGAAACCTCGGGAAGGACCTGCCGGGTTTCAAACTTCCGTTCACTCCGGCCGGCGAAGCTGCACTCAAATACAACCTGGAACATACCGTCGATCCAGAGGCGGTCTGCATCGTAGGTGGCCTTCCGCGTCATAATGCAAGTGGCCTTCCCTTCCAGCTCTTGCAAGGTGCTGACCACGCAGTTTTCCTCTACTGGTACACCACATATCGTCTGGTTCCATTCGACGGACGCAAACATGCCGATGATCCAGATCCGTCCTTTTTCGGTGAAGAGATCGGCTCCTGGAACGGCGACACTTTTGTTATCGACTCTATCGCTTTCAAGGAACAAAAAACCTGGGCTGATGAAAATGCGAACCCCCACAGCGATCAGCAACATGTAGTCGAGCGATGGACTCGTCCCGACATCGGACACTTGCATGTCGACATGGTTATCACCGATCCGAAATATTACACGGAGCCCATCCGCTATCAGCGCACATGGCTCCTTGGAAAGCCTGGGGATGAGGTGCGCGAATACTCATGCGCTGAAGACAATGTGGATGCGCCACACCTTGGCCCTGGCCCAGGTCCTATTGGTCCGGATGGACAGCGTGGCTACGGTAAGCTTGCCCCCCTTCCTCCGCCACCAAGCAAAGACCACCCGGCCGTGACGTCAATTCCAGACTAGGCTGCACGACTTTAGGTTTGCCGCGGCGGATGGTGTCCGGAGAGTCCCGGAACGAGGTGGGGACGCATCCCAACGTGATGAAACAAAGACGCGGCAAAAAAGCTCTGATACGCTCTGCGTTCGAGCAAAACATAACCCGACCGGCCTGCATGGGGAAACTAATAATGAAGGCTGGAAAACTAATTGTTCTTGCAATGCTCTGCACTTCCCATCTGTTTGCACAGTCGCCGGAAGGGCGCTGGAGCGCCACCGTGAATGTCGAAGGAGTGGAGATCCCTTTCCGCTTTGACCTCACAGAAAACGGATCTCAAGTGACCGGTTCTTTCTTTGACGGAAAGGAAAAAGGTCACGTCGACTACCGGACAATTTCAGAATGGCTCATTGGTCCTTCACTTTGATGCCTATGCGGCGAAACTACAAGCTACGGTTACCGGAAACGCTCTTCAAGGCCAGTACCTTCGGGGCACTCGAAGAAATGGGAACCGCAGCACAACTGGCTGCACTGAGAAGCGGCGAAATCGATGTCGCCATCTCCTATGGCATACCGGGTGATGAGTCTCAGTCGAAACAACTAACGGCAGAGTCTTTATTGGTTGCGCTGCCTCGTGATCATCGACTTGCATCGCTGGGCTCAGTCCCCATCAAGGAACTCGCTCATGAGAAGCTCATTATGCCGTCGCGACAAACGTCAGGGACTTATTACGACACCATATTGCAAGAATGTGCCGGCGCAGGGTTCAAGCCGGCCTCTATTCAGGAGGTCACGACAATTCAGACATCTCTTGGTTTGGTGGCGATCGGTTTCGGGGTCTCGATTGTTCCTGAATCGGCATGTCGCATTCTGCGAGAAGGGACTGTCGTGCTTCCGCTTCAAAGTTCCAGGAGCGAAGCCCGGCTTCTGCTTATTTGGAACAGAGACGATGTCTCTCCAGTAGTGCAAAAGCTGATTGATCTAGTGCCCCCCAAGACGAAAAAACATATTGAATGATCTCTTCTTGCGACGGCTTCAGATATCGGGGTATGGCAACGATTCGGTACAAAATGGGCCATTTGGCGTCGCTTCGAGCAACGGAATATTCAAGAACAGAGATTGGTTTGCTCAAGCCGTCAAAAAGCCCAGCCTTGCCGTCTCCATTGGTGGGCGTGTCGAGATTGATCAGTGGCCCAGCCAGTGCTGACCTAAGCTGATCGGCTAACAAAAGGATGTATAGCCCGATTAGAAATCCTGATACTAGCTCAGGCAGTCATAAGTCTCCATTATGATAATGTCCGACCGAGGGTCCGAATCCTATGCCTAACCCGAACCACATCGTCTTCTTCGACACCACCCTGCGTGACGGCGAGCAGTCCCCCGGCTGCACCATGCACCACGCGGAAAAACTCCGCCTAGCCCACCAGATCGCGGCCCTTGGCGTCGATGTCCTCGAGGCCGGATTCGCCATCGCCTCCGACGGCGACTTCGCGGCCATCCGAGCGGTCGCCCGCGAGGTCCGCGGGCCCCGCATCGCCTCGCTCTCCCGCTGTAAACGCGAAGACATCGAGGCCTCCGCCCGCGCCGTCGAGCCCGCCCCCTCCAACCGTATCCACATCGTCCTCGCCTCCTCCGACCTCCATCTCGAGTACAAGCTCCGCATCACCCGCGAGCAGGCCCTCGACCAGGCAGCCGAGTCGGTCCGCCTCGCCCGCTCCTTCACCGAAGACGTCGAGTTCTCCACCGAGGATGGCACCCGCTCCGACCCCGAGTTCCTCCTCCAGATGATCACCGTCGCCGTCCAGGCCGGCGCCACCACCATCAACATCCCCGACACCGTCGGCTACACCACCCCCGAGGAGTACGCCGCGATCTTCCGCCTGGTCAAAGCCCGCGTCCCGGGAATCGACGACATAATCCTCTCCGCCCACTGCCACAACGACCTCGGTATGGCAGTCGCAAACTCCCTGGCCGGCATCGAAGGCGGCGCCCGCCAGGTCGAGTGCACCATCAATGGTATCGGCGAACGCGCCGGCAACGCCGCCCTTGAAGAGGTCGCTGCCGCCCTCATGGTTCGCCGTGACAAGTTCCCCTACACCAACAACATCGTCCTAAGCCAGCTCTACCCCACCAGCCAGATGCTCGCCGAGTGTATCGCCTTTGGCTGCTCGCCGAATAAGGCCGTCGTCGGAGCCAACGCCTTCGCCCATGAGTCTGGCATCCACCAGCACGGTATGATGGCCAATCCACTCGCCTACGAGATCATGACTGCCGAATCCGTTGGCGCGGGCCACACCAAGCTCGTCCTCGGCAAACACTCCGGCCGTCACGCTCTAGCTGACCGTCTCGAAAAACTCGGCCACCCGCTCGACCGCAACCAGGTCGACGAAATCTACGCCCGCTTCACCGAACTCGCCGACCGCAAGAAATCCATCTACGACCAAGACCTGCTCGGCCTCCTGCAACCCGGCGAATCAATCCCCGTCGCAACCGTCTAGACCGCCGAAGTATGGCCAGCCATTTAAGCATTCCGCGTTTGTCCTCGATGAGGATGATGACTACAAGTGGCTCGCCCCTGCAGTTGCTGCACGGCAGGACGTGAGCGCAGACGGACCTCGGACGCTTTACGATCTGCGGCAGCTACGCTTCGGGCGCGTAGCTCATCTAGATCCAAGCTGGGAACGCGGTCTATGGCTATGACCTGCTCGTTCTCATCCCGGAGATCACTCCCCCCAGAACTCCATTGATAAACCCTCCATGTCGGCCTTGCGGGTAATTTTGTTGTTTACAAGGCCCAGCCGACAAAATCAAACCGCAAGGCTGGCTGGAAGAGAACAAGTGCAGCGATGGTGGGAGGCCGGAGTGGTTGGCACGTAGACGCCGCTCGCCCGAACAGACTCGACAAGGCCCATTCTCTGGGCTGTCCGGATTTGACGATGCCGGACAGGTCTTCTTTGTCTTTGGAGAACACAGAAGGCAGATAGTACAAGGCCAAGGATAAGTGGGAGGGTACATTCTTCAACCCTCATCGTCCAAGGCTATACATACACTACCGTCCAGTATCCTGCGGACATTGATAGTAGACCCCAAAGCGCTCCAAATTCCGAAGAATTGGCAACCGGGAGCTCAACAAAAGATTCGGAGAGTGGTTTCTGTGCAATGCTTTGGCCCACACGTAAATAGCCTTACTCTATGGGTTTACCGGGTCCTGGTATGGGCTTTTGCGGCAACCTTGCTTTTGCGGACCCCCGAGTCTGCGATCGCGCAACAGCAGGCACTCCTCAGACGGGCTGCTGTTGATTCGTTACCTGACGCTCCTCTGCCGCAGAATACTGATCGAGTAGCAAACGACCAAGCCTTAGGAGGTCCCCAAGAAAGAGCCGGCGGTGTCTCAGGCACCGTGCAAGATTCAACAGGAGCAGCAATCACGGGCGCGCAGGTCAGCATCTCCCGAGAAGAAGGAACACGCTTGCAAACAGCGAAAACAGATGCACTCGGCGAGTTCACTTTCAATGGACTGACGGCTGGTTCGTATGTGGTCATTGTCGATGCCGTTGGATTTGCGCCGTTCGCGACCCAGGAGTTTCCGCTCAACGCGGGAGAACTCCATTCGCTCCCTCTGATTGCGCTCTCGGTTGCGGGAGCGACAACGGAAGTGTTTGTCCGCCCGACCGAAGAGATTGCAGCTGAGCAGATCAAAGCTGAAGAGAAGCAGCGTCTGATCGGGGTTGTTCCAAACTTCTATGTGAGTTATGTGCCCGACGCAGCACCTCTCACCTCGAAGCAGAAATTCTCTCTGGCAACTCGCGACACATTTGATTGGACCCGGTTGATTGGAGTGAGTGTAGGCGCCGGCATCCAGCAGGCAAACAATTCGTTCGAAGGATATGGGCAGGGTGCTCAGGGGTATGGCAAGCGCTGGGGAGCACTATTCGCCAATGGGCGGATCTCTGATTTCCTTGACCATTATGTTTACGCATCTGTCTTCCACCAAGATCCCCGGTATTTCTATCAGGGGACGGGAACAAAGAAATCGAGACTCTACCACGCTCTGAGCTACGCATTTGTTGCCCGCAGTGATAGCGGCAAGGCGATGCCAAACTACTCGTACCTGCTTGGCGACCTCACTGCGGGTGCGATTTCGAACGCATACTATCCCAGTTCGGATCGCGGAGCAGGCCTGGTATTCACCAATGCTGGCTTTGGCCTCGCTGGTCGCATGGTTCAGGGTCTGGCTCAAGAATTCATCGGGAAGCGGCTAACCAAGAACGTTCCTTCTCCTAGTTCGCCAAGTACCTCCGGCCCTACAACCAAGGGAAAGACAATAGAACCACCTCACTGAAAATGCCCTTCGCAAGGAACCATCATGAAGGTCATCATTGGCAACGAGTAACCGCGGGTTTGTCGAGACGATCGAACACAACAGATTTGTCGAGTTCTGCGATGCATGTCGTCACTTCCGCTACATAGGGCTGTGCTACGGACCACCCGGCATCGGCAAAACACTCT
>Ga0193743_1001036_pt1 | contig 21203 bp, 17 predicted proteins | sample L2c2metaG_FD_143038 | JGI IMG/M metagenome (GOLD analysis project Ga0193743, IMG submission 143038) | Soil microbial communities from a riparian zone of the East river system, Colorado, United States - L2c2 | ecosystem: Environmental > Terrestrial > Soil > Riparian zone | place: USA: East River... | reverse complement strand
CACCCGGGCAGGTCCGACAGCGCAGGGACATCAAGAATCATGACTTCACTGGAATTGCCATTGGCAGACTGTGCTTTACCTGGTGGCGCGTGAATAGCCAGCTGCCGCCGATCTTGCGGAGGTGGGATTCGTAGTAGCCGATCATGATCAGCGCCAGTTTCCCTTGCATCAGGTCTGCGCCGGCTGGCCAGCCATTTTCGGGTCGAGGGCTGGCGTTGGATTCCACGACCACGAACTGCGCCCGCAGCGTTGCTTCGTCTCCGGTGATGGCGACGATGTGGTCGGTGGTGAGGTAGTGCATGCCGCGCCCGGGAGGTAGGGCGCCGCTCTTCATCATGGCGCGGAGTGCATCGTGACCAACTACATCCGCATCCAGCGCAACGTACTCCTCTTGGCCGTACCTACTGAATACCTGAAACTCTCCGTCCGGGGCGAACAACGCCGCCAAGGCATCCCCGTCGCGCTCCTCGAGTGCCCGCACGTACCGCGCAAGGACTTCAGGAATTTCCTGTCTGTCGTTCATGGAAGCCTCCTTCGCCTGCATGTGTCACTCGACTACGCGTATCGGCTTGCCAGCGGCGAACGCCGCGATGTCCTCGACCGCTTCTTCGTAGAAGACTTTGTAGGAACCTTGTGTCACGTAGCCGAGGTGCGGGGTGATGACGACGTTTTCCAGCGTCCGCAGAACGTGCCGCTCCGGCAGCGGCTCGGTTCCGAACACGTCGAGTGCCGCACCGCCGATCGTTCGCTCCTGCAGGGCGTGAACCAGTGCGTCTTCGTCCACGATGGGGCCGCGAGAGGTGTTGACCAGCAGGGCGGACGGCTTCATAGAAGCAAGTTCGCCCGCCCCGACGAGGCCGCGACTACGGTCGCTGAGGACGAGATGGACTGACAGCACATCGGACCTGGCGAACAACTCCTGCTTGGATACCACTGTCACACCGTGTTCCGCCGCCTTCTCGGTGGTCAGGTTCTGGCTCCAGGCGATGGTCTCCATGTTGAACGCCTGGCCTACCCTGGCCACCCTGGATCCGGTCCTGCCGAGTCCGAGCAGACCGAGCGTCTTTCCCGCCAGACCAGAGCCGACACTCATCTGCCACCCGCCCTCGCGTACCAACCGCGTCTCAGCAGGTACGTGCCTGACCGCGGCGAGAATCAGCGCCCAGGCGAGCTCCGACGTGTCGGAAGCGAAGGGAGGGCGCGTACCGCAGACGGTGATGCCCAGCCCGCGGGCGGCCGGGATGTCGATGACGGCGTTGGCCGGACCCGTCGTGACGAGCAGCTGCAGACGATCGAGCCGGCGCAGCACATCGGCGGGGAAACGCGTGCGCTCCCGCATCGCCACCAGCACATCGAACTCCGTCAGCCGCGCGACGAGTGTCTCCGTGTCGGGAAACGGATCATGGATTACTTCCACCCGGGCGTTCAGGGAGCCCCAGTCAGCATATTCCCTTGCCACGTTCTGGTAGTCGTCGAGAATCGCAATGCGCATGTTGTCCGTCCAATTGTCCATTCCAACCAAACTCTCTGCTGTTCGGCGAGAATTTCGATAGTCACCCGCGGGTGAAACTTGCCGCCGCCGACGGTTCGTCGATCCCGCAAGGGAACGCATTCAGCGCCGATTCTTTCCTTCGCGCGTAATGGGACGGCGACTCGCCGCGTCGATGCTGCGGCGTCCCGCGTGGCAGTCGATCGGAAGACGTGTGGTCACGCCGGCACCAGTACGATTTTGCCGTTCAGGTGTCCGGTGCTACTCGCGTCGAGGGCGGCGGCCGTCTCCGTGAGGGGATAGGTGCGCCAGATGGGGACCCGCAGGCGTCCCTCGTCGATGAGAGTAAGGATGTCATGCAGGGCTCGTACGCCGTTCTCGCCCGCGCCGCTGACGTGGATCTGGATGCCCGTGTCGCCCGCGTCGAAGGCGACGAGGGTCAGGACCCGCTCGGGGCCTCCGGCGAGTTCGATCGAGACCGGGATCTCGCCTCGGCCGGAGGCGTCGAGCACGGCGTCGACGCCCCGCGGAGCGATTGCTCGCACCCGGTCGGCGAGCCCGTCGCCGTAGGTGACCGGTACGGCTCCGATGGAGCGCAGGTGTTCGTGGTTGTGCTCGCCGGCGGTGCCGATCACCCGCGCGCCGAGGGCGACTGCCAGTTGGACGGCGAAGGTGCCGACCCCACCTGCGGCGGCATGGATGAGTAGGGTCTCGCCCTTGGCGATGCCGAGGCGGTCGAGGGCGGTCCAGGCGGTACCCCCCGCGCCGGCCAGGCTCGCGGCCACATCCCACGGAACCTTGGTCGGCTTGGTGACCAGCGCTGCGGGGTCGGCGATTGCGGACTGGGCGTAGGACGGGGTCAGCGAGGTGCCCAGCACCTCGTCGCCGACCGCGAAGGCGGTGACTCCCGCACCGACCTGGTCGACAATGCCGGCCACGTCGGAGCCGAGACCCGCGGGGAGATGCAGCGGGATCTGCTGGCGCATCATGCCCTGCATGATCTTCCAGTCGACCGGGTTGACGCCCGCGGCCCGCACTGCAAGACGGACCTGTCCGGGACCCGCGGTCAAGGGCGCCACATCGACAGCCCGTAGGACCTCGCTGGTGCCGTAATCGGAGAACTGCACGGCAATGGGCATCTGTTCAGCCTCAATCTGCTCGGAAAGCACGGAACAACTCGGACGGGACAGGTTCAGGTCTTTTGCGCTGGGCATTTCGACCGCGTTGAGGTCCAACCGCTCGCCGGCCGCGGTGTCGTCCAACTTCCCCGCCGGTCTCCCTAATTCGCCGACGTCCCTAACCGTCATTGCTCCGTGACCCCCTCGCGGACCTGCTGCACGTCACGCCTTTTCGTCCGCCATGACGATGGGGGCGGGTAACGGCCGGTGGAAGACCCTGGGAATACTCCGTAGTCGCAGGGAGACGCTGCCACTCCGCCGCCACCGCATCGCGTGGCCGACCTTGGCGGCCGCGACCGGTGACCGGTTCACGTTCCACTCCAGCCCGGACGTCGAGGGGCCTCCACCGCACGTGATCTCGGTCAGCGAGGCCGATCCGCCCCGTGGCGAGGCGCTCGATTAGTACCGCAAGCTAGTCGCGGCGGACGTCCCGACAATCGGTCGGATGGACCCTCCTAGGCCTCGCCCGTGAGCTCGAGCTTGTTGTAGTAGTCCGTCATCCGGTAGATCTTGCCGTCGCGGATCTCGCCGAAACAAGCGAAGTGGATCTTCAGCGGCTTGCCGGTGGCCTTCACGTCGCCCATGTCGTCCTCGAAGCGGCCGTGCATGATCAGCTCGCCGGCGACGAAGGAGTCGGTCTGGAAGCTGTTGACGATCTCGAAGCGCAGCTCGGGGTTGGTGTCGAACGCTGTCTTCGTGAACTCAGCGACCTCCTTCGCTGTCCACGTGACGCCGAGCGTCTGGTCGTGGTGCGTGCCGTCCTCGGTGTAGCACGCGGCGGCACCCTCGAAGTCCCGGCTGTTCCAGCCTGTTCCAGCATTCGTACTTCTGCTCGAGCAGGTTCATCCCGTGTCTCCTCAAGAGGTTCATCTCGTGTCTCGTCATGAACGGTGGTCGAGGGCCTCGCCGGCCGGTGCCGCTTGGCCCCGGCCGCCGCGGGGTAGCCGAGGCCCCTCATGGTCACGTGCCGGACGCGCCCCCGGTGCCCGCGCGAGCGAGGGCAGCGACAGCCCGGGAGTGCGACCCCGACCGGACGATGCGGAGAGGCGCGGAGAGAAGGGCGCGGATGGCGGTTTTGGTCTCTTCATCGTCAGGCAGCCACGCCAGGAGCCGCTGGCTGGTGTCTTCGACGAGGAGAACCTCGCAGGTGACGCGCAGGGGCCCGGCATAGGGGTGACGGATTATCCCGGGATGCTTGACACCTGAACGCGTGTGCGCGACCGGGTGGGTGGTCCATCGCCAGGCAAACTCGGGTACCGCGCACAGGTCGTCGACCACGGCACGGAACTCATCGTCGGAACCCCAATCCTGCTGGGCAGACCGCAGCCCGCCGACCAGCTCGTCCGCTGTGGTTGCCCAATCAGTGTCGGCCAATAGCTGGCGCGCCGCAGGATTCAGGAAGTGGTAGCGAATGAGGTTTGGCGGGTCCGCATCCATCATCTCCAGTGGCCTGTTCAGCGCTTCCCATGTGTTGTTCCACGCCACCACGTTGTAGACCGGCCCGAGCAGGCACGCCGGCGTGGGGTCGAGCTGGTCCAACAGTGCACGCACCGCCGGTCGTGGCTCGTCGCTGACTGGGCGGGGACGTGGGCAGAGCGCCGCGTTGTGCCGCATCATGGCCAACGTCGCAAGGTGCCGCTTCTCGTCATCGGAGAGCCGCAGCGCCTCGGCAAGCGCGGCGAGCACCCCAACGGACGGATTCGTGTCTCGGCCCTGCTCCAGCCGTTCCAGGTACTCGACGCTCAAGTCTGCGAGAGTCGCGAGCTCCTCGCGCCGCAGCCCCGGGGTTCGCCGCCGACCAGACGAGGACAACCCCACTTGTCCGGGCGTTAGTCGCTCCCGGCGCGATCGCAGGAACGCCGCCAGATCGCCTCCGTTGACCATGCCCCCATTATGCGTACTGGTCCGCAACGTAGCCTCTCCCTCCGGGTACCATGATCGTCCCCACCGCGCGGGAGCAGGCCGCGCGCGACGGCGGGCTGACCAGCCACTGTGTCGCGCTCAGCGGGCGAGGGTGGGTTGTGCTGAGAGCCCCGACTCAGTGTGCTGAGAGCCGAGCCCCGACTCGCGGTGTCTGTCCCAGGTGTGTGGGGTGACGCCGGTGAGTTTGAGGTGGTGTTTGCGGACCTTGCCGGTTGGGGTTTGGGGGAGGTCGGCCGCCTGCTCTAGGTAGCGGGGGACGGCGAAGTAGGGCAGTTCGGCCGCGCAGTGGGCGGCGACCTGCGCCAGGTCGAGGTGGGTGTCCGCCACGGGGACCAGCACGGCCATCACCTCGTCCTCGGCCAGCTCCGAGGGCACCGCGAACACCGCCGCCTCGGAGACGCCCGGGTGGCGCAGCAGCACCTGCTCGACCTCGTAGCTGGAGATGTTCTCGCCGCGCCGCCGGATCACATCCTTGATCCGGTCCACGAAGTGGAACCAGCCGTCGCCGTCGCGCACCACCCGGTCGCCGGTGTGGAACCAGCCGTCCCGGAACCGCTCGGCGGTGTGCCCGGGGTCGTCCCAGTAACCGCTGGCGAACCCGTGCGGCAGCTCGGTGCGCACCAGCAGCTCGCCTGGCTGCCCGTCCGGGGCGTCCCGCCCGTGCTCGTCCACCACGCGGGCGGTGAACCCGTCCACCACCTGGCCGAGGCTGCCCGGCCGGGCCCCGGCCACGCCGGTGCCCAACACCAGGTTTGTCTCGGTGGTGCCGAACCCGTCGACCAGCCGGACCCCGAACCGCTCGGCGAACGGCTCGCACAGGTTCGCCGGGCTGGCCGGGGACAGCGCCCTGGTGACCCGGTGTGCCCGGTCCGCCGGCGACGGTGGCCGGGACATCACCATGTTGACCATGGCACCCAGCAGGTAGGTGACCGTGGCTCCGGCGTCGGCCGCGTCGGTGAAGAACCGGGAGGCGGAGAACCGGGTGCCCAGGGAGAAGCTGGCGCCGGCCACGACCGCCTGCAGGAAGGCGTTGAGCGCGTTGGTGTGGAACAGCGGCAGGTTGGTGTGCAGCACGTCGTCCGGGGTCAGCTCGAGGGCCCGGCCGACGGTGCGGCCCCACTGCACCAGTTGGCCGTGCGGGCAGCACACCCCTCGAGAGGGTCCGGTGGTGCCCGAGGTGAACAGGATCGCCACTGTGTCGCCCGGCGCGACCGGCGCCGGTTCGATCAGTCCCGCGCCGTTCAGTCCCGCGTTGGCAGGGTCGGAATCGGCGTCCAGCACCCAGAGCGGGAGCGGGCCGGCCACCGCGAGCGCCTCGTCGCGCAACGCCCGCTCCACCAGCAGCGCGCTCGCCCTGGCCCGGTGCAGCGGATCGCGCAGGCTGGCCCCGCGCAGCGCGGTGTTCAGCGGCACCAGCACGGCCCCCAGCCAGGCGCAGCCGAGGAACAACTCGAGCAGTTCGATGCGGTTGCCGCACAGCGCGGCGACTCGGTCACCCGCGCGGATCCCCCGCGCGGCCAGCGCGCCGGCTGTCCCGGCCGCGCGCTCGGCGGTCTGCCGGTAACTCAACCGGGCGGGGCCTACCCGCAGCAGTGGTGAGTCGCCGCACTGCTCGGCCCGCCGGCGCAGCAGCGCGGGCAGGGTAAGCGGAATGTCCGGTTCGGCCCAACCTGGCCCGGTCAGCACACAGCCGACGCTAGCCGCCTACCTCGGCGCGGCCAGCTCACCGGGTTCGTTCATCGGACCGGCGGGTGGCGCGACCGCCGTCGCGCCACCGCACACCCGGTTCGTACCCAGCACACCCGCTGCAGTGGGTGTGCTGGGTACGCAGAGGGTGTGCGGTACCGGCTAGCCCGTGGAGCGGGCCTGGTGGGGTTCGGGTTGGCCTAGCTGTTCCTGTTCCCGGAGTTCCTCCTCGGCGGTTTGCTCGATGCGTTTCATGGCTACGCGCAGGATCGGTGGGGCCATCACCGAGGTCAGCACCGCGACCAGCACGATGATCGTGTACATCTCGATGCTCAGGATGCCGGTGGTCAGGCCGACCGAGGCGATGACGATCTCCACCACCCCTCGGGCGTTCATGCCGGCGCCGAGGGCCAGCGCCTCCCACCGGTTCATCCGGCTCATCGCCGCGCCGAGTCCGGCGCCGAGGAACTTCCCGGCGATGGCCAGCGCAACCACCACGACCGCGGCGATGGCGACGTCGGCCCGGCCCAGTGCGGCCAGGTCCATCCGCAGCCCGGCGGTGGCGAAGAACAGCGGGGCGAGCACGGACAGCACCACGGTGCGCAGCGGCGCCGCCCAGGCGGTGCCCAGGTCCGATCCGGAGCCCAGGTCCCGGCAAGTGCCCAGCAGGATGCCGCAGACGAACGCGCCGAGCACCGCCTCGAGCCGCAGCGCATGGGTCGCCGCGGAGCACAGGATGACCAGCACCACCGCGACCGCCACCGGCAGCGCCGGTTCGCCGGACCGCAGCGCCAGCCGCATGGCCGTGCGCACCAGGTAGCGGCCGATGGTCGCGCTGAACAGCAGCACGCCCAGCAGGCTGAGCACCGAGTACGCCACACCCGCCGCGTGCAGCCCGGTGGTGGCCAACGCGGAGACCACGGACAGCATCAGCCAGCCGAACGCGTCGTCGATGGTGCCGGCCAGCAGGATCAGCTGACCGAGGTTGCGGTGGATGAGCTTCATGTCGATCAACGTCTTGGCGATCACCGGGATCGCGCTGACACACATCGCCACGCCCAGGAAGAGCGCGAACACCAGCGGAGTGGCGGTGTCCGGGCGCAGCATGTCCGGCAGCAGGAAGCCGGCGCCGATGCCCAGACCGAGCGGCAGCAGCAGCCCGGCCCCGCTGACCTTGGCCGCCGTCGCGCCGCGTTGTCGGATCAACTTGAGATCCATGTGCATGCCGGTCACCGCCACCAGCAGCAGCACGCCGAGCTGACCGACCGCGTCGAGCAGGTTCAGCTGGGCGGCGGCCCTCGGCAGCAGCCAACCGCCGATGCCCGGCGCGAGGTGCGCCAGTACCGACGGCCCCAGCAGGACGCCGGCGGTCAGCTCACCCACCACCGCCGGCATCCCCAACCGGGCGGCCAGCCTGCCGAGCACCAGCGCGGTGCCGAGCAGCAGGCCGACCTGCAGCAGGAAGACGAGCAGGGTGTGCCCGGAGAGCAGCGGTACGACCGACATCACCGCTGGTCGGGACGCGCCCAGCCGAGGCCGTCGGAGGAGGGCACCAGGCCCCCGGGCAGCACCGGGTTCTCCCGCGCGCCGTCGCCGAGCACGGGTTCTCCCGCGCGCCGTCGCCGAGCACACCACGGGCCTGGATCTGGTTCATCTCCGCCATCACGCTGGCCACCACCGGGGCCTTGAACAGCTTGCCCATCCGCTCGCCGGACTCGGTCTGCATGGCCCCGGTGGCGGCGACCGCGCTGGTCAGATCGCGGGAGGCCGCGCTCAGCCGGCTGCTGGCCGCTTCCGGGGCGAGGGCCGCGTCACCCGAGGCGACGCCGCCGACCAGGGTGGCGAACGCCTCCAGGTCGGTCTCGCCGAACTCGGTGACCTTGCGTGCCTGCCAGAAGTAGGAGTTCTCGTGCTGCTGCATGTCGTAGAACGCGGTGAGGAACTCGTAGAACACGCTGTACTCGCGGCGGTACCGGCCTTCGAACTCGGCCATCACGCTCGCCTCGTCCAGCTCGCCGGACAGCACGCTGTTGATCGACCGGGCGGCCAGCAGCCCGCCGTAGGTGGCCAGGTGCACCCCGGTGGAGAACACCGGGTCGATGAAGCAGGCGGCGTCCCCGACCAGCAGCATGCCGTCCCGGACGAACGAGCCGGTGGCGTAGGAGTAGTCCTTGCGCACCCGGACCTGGCCATGCACGCCCTCGGTGACCCGGGTGGCCTGGGACAGGTAGTCGGCGACGATGTCGCAGCGGCCGGTGAGGTCGAGCAGCGCCTTCTCCCGGTCGGCCTGGATCAGCGCGGCGTTGCTGCGGTGCACGACCGCGCCCACGCTGGTCAGCTCCTCGGACAGCGGGATGTACCAGCACCAACCCTCGTCGAAGGCGGCGCACAGGATGTTGCCCCGGTCCGGGCCGGGCAGCCGCTTGCCGCCGAGGAAGTAGCCGAACACGGCGATGTTCTTGAAGAAGTCCGAGTAGTGCCGGTCGTCGGTGACCTGGTTCCACAGTCGGCCGGTGTTGCCCGAGGCGTCGATCACGAAGCGGCCGTGCACGGTGTGCGAGGCGCCGGCGGCGTCGGTATATCGCACCGCCTCGGCTCGCCCCTCGCCGTCCCGTAGGACCGCGGCGACCGGGCACTGCTCGCGTACGTCCACCCCGTGCCGGGCGGCGTTGCGCAGCAGGATCTCGTCGAACACCATCCGGTCGACCTGGTAGGCGTAGGAGGTTGGCCCGGAGAACTGCGGGGACAGCGCGAACAGGAAGTTCCACGGATCCGGGCTGGTGCCCCAGCGGAACGTGCCGCCGCGCTTGACCATGAACGCCGCGCGCTCCAGGTCCTCGCTCACCTCGAGCAGCCGGCATACCCCGTGCACCGTGGCCGGCAGCAGCGACTCGCCGATCTGGTACCGGGGGAAGCGCTCCTTCTCCAGCAGCACCACCGAGTGCCCGCGCCGGGCGATCAGCGTGGCCACCGAGGATCCGCCCGGCCCACCGCCGATGACCACCACGTCGAACTCGCGGGTGCCCTCGCGGGTGCCATTGCCGTTCGCCGCCGCGCTCACGCCGTGATCCCCCGTACGTCCTGTGTCGCCTGGCTGAGCACCTCGGTCCACGCGGCAACCGTCGGCACCTCGGCGAGGTCCACGAAGGACACCTCGGCGCCCCGCTGGCGGCACCACTCCACCAGGCTCATCAGCCGGATCGAGTCGATACCCCGATCCAGCAGGTCGTCGTGATCGCCGATGACCGCCTCGGGCTCGTCGAGTACCTCGGCAACCTGCGCGCGGACGGTGTCCTTGGTGATCGGACTGGTAGGTGCCACCGGTGTCCTTCCTCGGTGTGGGTGTGGGCGGCCGGGAGCACGGTGAGTAATGGCGCGGCCACCCGGTCGAGTACTGAGGATCACTCAGAAGAGTTAGGTTAGGCTAGCTTTCTTTCTTGGGGAAGCTGGCGGCCAAGCGAGTGAGACCTAGCCCTCACTCAGTGCTGGCCAACCCCCGAGCTCGATCCACTCCCGCCGCGCGCCGCCCGGCCCGGCACAGCGTGCTTGGCTTGGCACAGCGCGTCGACGGGCTGTGGTGAGCACATCGCGGGCTGTGTGAGCGGCTGGGGCGGCTGTGTGGGGGCGCGGCGGGCTGTGTGAGGGGCGCCGGGCTCGACGCGGTGCGTTGGGGTGGCTGTGGGGGCGGTTCGGGGGGCACTGGGTCAGCTGGTCGCCGCGTGCACCAAGGTCGGCCTGATCTGGTCGAGCAGCCAGACGACGTTGAGCACCGAGGGAACCCGTAGTGCGGACACGGTGCTCAGGTCGATCGCCTGGAAGGTGCCTCGGGAGACCGCCGGGAGGGCCCGGACCAGCGGGTTGTCGCGTACCGCCTCGGCCAGGTCCGGAGTGCTGGCCGCGACCAGCACAACGTCCGCGTCCAGCCGGGACCACTGCTCGGTGGACAGCGAGCTGGCCGCGTTCGGCAGGGTGTTCGACTGGACGTCGCGCAGGCCGGGAGCCACGGTCAGGCCGAGGGCGCGCAGCAGCGCGGTGGTGTTGGAGTCCCCGCCGAGCACGGCCAGCGAGCCGGGCTGGTTCGCCCAGGCGATGCTCACCGACTTACCTCTCAGCCCGGGGTTGTGGTCCGGAAGCTCGGCAATCCGCCGCTCGGTGTCGGCGATGAGCCGGTCGGCCTGGGCGGTGCGGCCCACCGCGCGCGCGGTCAGTCGTAGGCGGTCCTGCCAGCTGTCGGCGACCGGGCCGTGCCGGTAGGTCACCGTGGGCGCGATCTGGGCGAGCTTGGCGTAGAGGTCGCCGATGTTCGGGACCGCTCCGGCCAGGATCAGGTCGGGGCGCAGCGCGGCGATGCGCTCCAGGCCCGGGTCGCCCGGCGAGCGCAGCACGATGGTGCTGGCCGGGTCCAGGCGGCCGGCCAGCCAGGGCGGGACTCCGTCGGCGGTCTGGCCGCCGAGCACCGCGACCGGCGTGATGCCCAGTGCGAACAGTGCGTCGCCATCGTTGCCGCCGATGGCGACGATCCGCTGGGGCGCCGAGGGGATCGTGGTGGCGCCCAGCCCGTGTTGCACCACCACCGGGAAGGCATCCCCGGCCGGCTCACCGGGCTGGGACGGCGTGGCGGACGGGGCTGGCGTGCCCGCGCAGCCGGCGATCGCCATGACTACGACCAGCGCGAGTGTGACCACTGTGACCAGTGCGTTCAGTCGGGATTTCTGGGGTTGCCGGTTGCCGGTGGCCTGGCGCACAGCGGGCATCAAAACCTCCGAACCACGGATAAAGATAGGCTAGCCTAAGCAAATTCTCAGGAAGTTGAACCCTAGCGAAAGGGCCGGTCCGTGGGTGACGACGCGTTGCGGGAGAAGTCCCGGGAAGCCGGGATTTCGGCGGATTTCCCGCTGACCCGGCTGCAGCGCGCCTACGTCGCCGGCCGGCACCCTGACTACCCGTGGGGCGGCTTGGCCGCGCATGATCACCGGGTCTACCGGGGCCCGCTGGACGTCGAGCGTTTCCGGGCGGCCTGGCGCGCGGCGCTGGCCCGGCACGAGATGTTACGGGTGGTGATCGACCCCCGGCGGGGGACCCAGCGGGTGCTGCCGGAGCCGCCCGGCGACGGCGTCGTGGTGCACGACCTGCGCGGGTACCCGCTGGCGCGGGCGGCCACCGCGGCGGCCGAGGTGGCCGCCCGGCTGAGCCACGAGCTGCGGCCGCTGGACCGGTGGCCGTTGATCGGCGTCGAGGTCTGCCTGCTGCCGGACGCCGGCGGCGAGCAGGTGCATGAGGTGCACTTCTCCCTCGAGCAGACCGTGCTGGACCTGGCCAGCTTTTGGACCGTGCTGGACGAGGTCAGTGCCGACTACCTCGCCCCCGGCACCGCACCGGCACCGCCGGAGGTGAGCTTCCGCGACCACGAGGCGGTGCGCGCCGAACGGGCCGGTGACCTGTCGCCCCCCTCGGCCGATCTCCCGCCGGGCCCGCCGGTGCCGGCCCGCTACGACGCGCCGCCCAGGCTGGAGAGCAGCCACAGCTGGCTCTCGCCCGAGGAGTGGGCGGCGTTGCGCGGTGAGTTCCGGTCCCGGCGGATCGGCGAGACCGTGCTGATCCTCGCGGTGCTCGCGCAGGTGATCGGGGCCTGGCGGGAGTGCACCCGGTTCACCGTGAGCGCGCCGCGCTCGCAGCGGGTGCCCTACCACCCAGACGTGGCCCGGATCGTCGGTCCGCTGTCCACCTTCGCCCTGCTCCCGTTCGACCTGCGGGATGGCCGGCCCGGCGACGCCTCCGGCCGGGGTGGCTCGCTGGTTGAGTTGGCCAGAGCCACCCAGCGGCGGCTATGGACCACGCTGTCCGCGCCGGAGGCCGACGGGATGCGCGCGCTGGAGTTGTTCACCGCGGGCCAGGGCGGCCGCACCGAGGTCGCCGTGCCGATCGTGCTGACCAGCCTGCTCGGCCTGGCCGACCCGTCCCGGCCCGCGCTGGGCGGCATGCTCCCGACGCTGGTGCGCAGCCAGAACGCGCAGGTCGCGCTGGACGTGCGGATCGACCAGCCGGGCGAGGCGCTGCACCTGGCCTGGCACGAGCGGGCCGGGGTGTTCGACCAGGGCGAGGTCGCCGGGGTCGCCGCGGTCACCGAGCGGGTGCTGGTCGGGCTGGCCGACGGGGAGCTCGACCTGGACGGGCCGGGGGTCGTGCTGCGCGCCGGCATCGCCGGGCTGCTCGCCGAGGTAGCCGAGGTGGCCTAGCCCCGTTGACCGGCATCGAGCACAGCACGAGACAGACACCTCGCGAGACGACGATGGGGGACAGGTGAGGCAGCGCGATCCGCTCGAGACTCCGGCGCAGGACACCCTGCTGCGGGTCACCGGGCTGCACAAATCCTTCGGCGACCACGCCGTGCTGCGCGGCATCGACCTGACCTTGCGACCGGGGGAGATCCTCGGCGTGCTCGGCCCGAACGGGGCGGGCAAGACCACCCTGATCAACATCGTGGCCACGCTGTTGCGCCCGGACGCCGGCACGGTGGAGGTGGCCGGCGCCGACGTGGTCGCCGACCCGAAGGCGGTGCGCCGCGCCATCGGCGTCACCGGCCAGTACGCGGCGCTGGACGAGAAGCTCACCGGGCGGGAGAACCTGGTGCTGTTCGGCTCGCTGCTCGGCCTGTCCGGATCCGCCGCGCGGGAACGGGCCGGCGAACTACTGGGCGCCTTCGACCTCGCCGAGGCGGCGGACCGCCGGGTCGAGTCCTACTCGGGCGGCATGCGCCGGCGCATCGACCTGGCGGTGAGCGTGGTGGTCGAGCCGAGGCTGCTGATCCTGGACGAGCCGACCACCGGGCTGGACCCGCGCAGCCGGCGGATGCTCTGGCAGTCGGTGGCACAGCTGCGCGCCAGGGGCATCGGCGTGCTGCTGACCACGCAGTACCTGGAGGAGGCCGACCAGCTCGCCGACCGGATCGCGGTCATCGACCACGGTGTGGTGATCCAGGAGGGCACCGCGTCCGACCTCAAATCCCGGATCGGCGACACGGTCTGCTCGATCGTGCCCGCCGACCCGGACCGGCTGGACGAACTCGCCCGGCTGCTGGTGGACCTGCACGCCACGGTGGAGGCCGACGCCGGCCGGGTGGTGGTGCCCGCGCCGGACGGGCCCCGGACCCTCGCCGAGGCGATGGCCCGGACCGAACGCGGCGGGGTGGAGCTCTCCGACATCACCCTGCGCCGGCCCAGTCTGGACGAGGTGTTCCTGGCCCTCACCGAGTCCAGCCTGACCGGCTCGCCCGACACCGCGAATGCCTCAGCCCGGGACGCCGCCGAGGGGGCGGTGCGTTGACCACGCCGGCAGTGCCCCGCCCCGCCCCGCCCAGCCTGGCCCGCCAGGTCCGGCTGCACGCCGGGCGGCAGGCCACCCGGCTGCTGGCCGACCGGGCCGCCCTGATCGGGGTGATCTTCGCGCCGGTGCTGTACTTCCTCGGTTTCTACCTGCCGCTGCAGGGCGCGATGCGGGCCCAGGGGATCAACTACGCCCAGTACATCGGGCCGGCACTGGTCGCCCAGTCATGCATCTTCACCGCGATGGCCTCCGCGTCCGCGCTGGCCGAAGACGCCAAGGCGGGTTTGCTGCGCCGGGTGGCCAGCATGCCGGTCAGCCGGTGGGGCCCGCTGCTCGGCCGGCTGCTGGTGGACGTGGCCTGCGGGTGGATCGGCGCCGCCACCGCCGTGGGCATCGCCGCCCTGGTCGGGTTCCGGTTCGCCACCATTGCCGGAGTGCTCGGGTTCGCGCTGGTGGTGGCCGCATTCACCGCCGTGCTCGGGGTGCTGTTCGTCGCGGTGGCGCTGCGCGCGGCCGACCCGAGCGCGGCCGCCGAGGCGCTGCTCGTCCCACAGCTGCTGATGCTCATGCTGTCCACCGCTTTCATCCCGGCCGACGGGTTCCCGGCGTGGCTGCGCCCGGTGGTGCTCTGGCAACCGGTGTCGCCGGTGCTGGACGCGCTGCGCGGGTTCGCCGCCGGTGCTCCCGGTGCCGCCGCGCTGGTCACCGCGTCGGTGTGGTGCGTGGTGCTGGGCGGGCTCGGCGCGGTGCTGTGCCTGCGCGCCCCGAGGGCTGTGGCGTGACCAGGTCCACGCTCGAGGCGGCCGGGCTGGCCCGGGGGAGTCTGCTGCAGGCCCGGCGGGTGCTGCGCGGGGCGCGGCGGACCCCGGCGCTGGTGGTGCAGTCGCTGCTGTTCCCCGCGCTGCTGCTGGTGATGTTCCAGCTGGTGCTGTCCCGTTCGTTGGCCGCGTTCGCGCCGGGCCGGGACGCCGGCGAGCTGGCCGCGCTGATCGTGCTGGTGGCCACCGTGTTCGGCGCGTTGGTCAGCGGCGGCTCGCTGTTCGACGAGCGCGAGGTCGGGCTGCTCGCCCGGTTCGCCACGATGCCCGCGCACCCCGGCTCGGTGCTGCTCGGCCGGGTGCTGGCCGAGGTGGTCCGGGTGCTGTTCTCGGCGGTGATCCTGCTGCTGGTCGGGCTGCTGTTCGGTATGACGGTGCACACCGGCCCGCTCGGCGTGCTGGCCTTCCTGGCGGTACTCGCCGGGGTGGCCGCCACCGTCGGCGTGGCGGTCTCCACCCTGGCGGTCACCGGCGCCACCAGGTCGATGCTGAACCTGCTCGCCCCGGTCTTCCTGATGCTGATGTTCTTCAACTCCGGCTTCGCCCCGCTGGAGTCGTTCCCGGCGGTGCTGCGCCCGGTGGTGGCGTATCTGCCGTTCACCGCCGGGGTGGACACCCTGCTCTGGTGCTTGCGCGGCGGCGCACTCGGCTTCCGGTCGCCGCTGGTGTTGGTCGGGTGGTGTGTGGCGGCGCTCGCGGTGTCCTGGTGGCTGTGGTCGACCAGGGCCGCCGGCCGGATCTCCGGGGAGCGTCGGTGACCGCCCTGCGCATTCCCCGCCCGGTGACCCGACCGTCCCGGCGGCTGCTCTGCTTCCCGTGGGCGGGCGCGTCGGCCAGCGTGTACCCCCGTGGGCGGGCGCGTCGGCCAGCGTGTACCGGAGCTGGGCGGGGGCGCTGCCGGCCGGGGTGGAACTGCTCGCCGTGCAGTACCCGGGGCGGGAGGACCGGGCCAGGGAGCGGTTCGCCACCGACCTGGTGGCGCTGGCCGATGAGGTTGTGGAGGCGCTGTTCGACCACCTGGCGGACGCCGGTGAGGCACCCGAGGAGACGCCGCTGACCCTGTTCGGACACAGCGCGGGCGCCAGCGTGGCGCTGGCCGCCGCCCGGCTGCTGGAGCGGGATGCCCCCGGCGCGGTGCGCGGGCTGGTGATGTCCGGGCGCCGGGCGCCGGGCACCCCCTCGCCGGCCCGCCCGGTCTCGGACCTGGACGTAGCCACCCGGGACGAGGCGATGCTCTCCTCGCTGCGCACGGCCGTGGCGGCGGCGCACGCCGGGCCCGCGTCAGCGTCTCCGTCGGCTGCGCGGTTGCCCGAGCTGAGCGATGAGCTGCTCCGGGATGTCCTGGTGCCCATGTTGCGGGCCGACCTGGAGATGCTGGCCGGCTACGACCCGAGGCCCGACGAACCGGTGGCGGCGGACCTGTCCGCGTTCACCGGGGACGCCGACCCGTCCGTGCCGGTCGACTCGCTGGACGGGTGGGCCGCGATGACGACCGGCCGCTTCTCCCGCCTGGTGTTCCCCGGTGACCACTTCTACCTGGTGTCCGAGCGCAGCCGCGTGCTGTCCGCACTGGTCGCGCACATGTCCCGCTGAACGCCGATGCCGTCCGACATCCCCGCACCCCCGGCCCCGCGCGGCCCGGGGAGAGGAGCTGCCCGATGACCTCCGACCTGACCGCGTCCACCGACCTGACCGCGTCCGCCAACCTCACGGCGTCGAGCACGCTGACGCCGCCCACGAACCTGGCCGAGCGCCGCAGGGCGCTGCTGCGCAGCAAGCTGGCCGAACGCAAGCTCGGCCCGGCCGCCGGCAGCGAGCACCGGATTCCCCGGCAACCCCGGCCCTCGGACGGCCCGCCGCGTTTCCCGCTCACCGCCACCCAGCGGCGGATGTGGTTCCTCCAGCAGCTTGACGGGCAGGACACCTCCACGACGCTGTGCCGGGTGCTGCGGCTGCGCGGCCCGCTGGACGTGGCGGCGCTGCGGCGGGCTGCACGGGACCTGGTCGCCCGGCAGGAGGTGCTGCGCAGCACCTTCCACCCGGGCGCCGCCGGCCGCGGCGAGCCGTACCAGCAGGTCGGTCCGGTGCCCGACGAGGTGTTGAAGGTGGTCGAGGGCGCCGGGCCGTCCCGCCCGGAGCAGGCGGCGGCCGAGCTGGCGGAGCGGTACGCGGGCCGCCCCTTCGACCTGACCGGCGAGTCGCCACTGCGGCTGGTGCTGGCCAGGTTGGCCGCCGAGGATCACCTGCTGGTGCTGGTGGTGCACCACGTGGCGTGTGACGACGCCAGCTGGCGGATCTTCTTCGACGAGCTGGCCTCGGGCTACCGGGCAGCCGGGCGGTCCGAGGGCGGCCAGCCGAGGGCCTTGCCCCCGGGCGGTCCGAGGGCGGCCAGCCGAGGGCCTTGCCCGGGCACTCGCTGGCCGTGCCGGGGCACTCGGTGGCCGTGCCCGGGCCCAGGCACCCGCCGACCGCGCCCGGGCTGCAGGTGGGCGATGTGGCGGTCTGGCAGCGGGAGCGCGCCGGCGGACCGTCCGAGCGGGCCGACCTGCTCTACTGGCGCGAGCAGCTGGAGGATCCGCCCGCGCCGGTCGCGCCGCCGCCGGACCGGCTCCCCGGCCTGGCCCCCGAGGTGGGCTGGTGCACCGCCCAGCTGGGCAAGCGGGTGGATGCCACCGTCACCGAACACGCCCGGCGCTCGGCGGCCACCCCGTTCACCGTGCTGCTCGCCGCGCTGTTGGTGGTATTGCACCGGCGGACCGGGGCGGACGACCTGGCGGTCGGCTCACCGGTCACCGGGCGGGACCGGGCCGAGCTGGACGGGGTGGTCGGGGACTTCGGCAACACCGTCGTGCTGCGCGCCTCGGTGGCCGACGACCCGGGGTTCGCCGCGCTGCTGGCCCGCGCCCGCGAGGTGGTGATCAGCGCGCTGACGCACCAGGATCTGCCGTTCGACACGGTGGTGGAGCGGATGGCACCCCGGGCCGGCCGGGCGCGGGCGGATGCGCTGTTCCGGGTCATGTTCCTCACCTACGACGACGGGTTCGGCGGCGGGCATCCGTTCGGGGAGCAGGTGGAGCTGGCCGAGGTGCGGGTGCGGCCGCACGCCAGCCAGTTCGACCTGATCGTGGCGATGAGCCGGGGCGCGGACGGGCTGTACGCGGAGTCCACCTACCGGGGCGAGCTGTACCAGGAGCGCGGTGTGCGCACCCTGTTCGACCAGATGGCCGCCGTGCTCACCGGGGCGCTGGCGGACCCCGAGCTGCCGATCAGCCGGCTGCCGTTGGGCGCGTCGGTGTCCGCCAATCCGGCGCGCTGGCCGCACCCGGCCGGCCGGGCCGCCACCCGGCTGCGGCCGCGCGCCGTCCCGGTCACCGAGCCGACCGGCCGCACCGTCCCGGCCGAGGAACTGGCCGCCAGGGCCAACCGGTTGACCCGGGAGCTGGTCGCGCGGGGCGCCGGACCGGGCCGGGCGGTGGTGGTGGCGCTGCGCCCGTCGGCCGACCTGGTGGCCGCGCAGCTGGCCGTCTACCAGGCGGGCGCGGTGCAGGTGCCGTCGCCGGGGTGGACCCGCTGCTGGTGCTCACCGAGCGGGACGTCGCCGCACGCCTGGACGCCGCCGACCGGAACGCGCTGGGCACCGCGCCCCGGCTGCTGCTGGACGGCCCGGACGCCGCCCCGATCACCGCCCACCCGGACGGCCCGGTCCGCGCCGGTGAACTGCTCGGCGCGCTGGAGCCGGACGGCGCCGCCTACGTGATCCACACCTCCGGGTCCACCGGCCGCCCCAAGGGAGTGGTGGTCACCCGGGCCAACCTGGCCGCGATGCTGGCCGCCACGGACGCCGCGCTGCCCGGGCACCTGCTGCCCGGTGGCGAACCGCTCGGGCCGGCGGACGTCTGGTCGGTCACCCACTCCTCGGCGTTCGACTTCTCCGTGTGGGAGATCTGGGGCGCCCTGATGCACGGCTCCCGGATCGTGCTGGTCGACCACGACACCGTCCGCGAGCCGAGGGCGCTGGCCCGGCTGATCGCCGCCGAGGGGATCACCGTGCTCAGCCAGACTCCTTCGGCGTTTGCCGGGCTGGTGGCCGCCGACGCCGAGGATCCGGGGCTGCTCGCCGGGGCGGCCTTGCGGCTGGTGCTGTTCGCCGGTGCCCACCGGGGTGCTCGGTGAGCTGTGGGTCGGCGGCTCCGGGGTGTCCCGGGGCTACCTGGGCGACCCGGCGCGCACCGCCGAGCGGTTCGTCGCGGCCCCGGACGGCCAGCGCTACTACCGCAGCGGCGACCTGGCCCGGCGCGGGCCGGACGGCGGGCTGCTGCACCTGGGCCGGATCGACGACCAGATCAGCCTGCGCGGATACCGCATCGAGCCGGGCGAGGTGGGCGCCGCGCTGGCCTCGGTGCTGGCTGGCCCCGACGGTGACCGGCCGAGGGCCTCGGACGTGGCGGTGCTGGTCCGGGAGGACCGGGCCGGCGACCCCCGGCTGGTCGCGGTGGTGGCCACCGACGGGCTCGCGTCAGACGTGCTCGCGCGCCTTTCCGACGGCGGCGCCCAGGTGCGCCCCGCGCTGGCCGGCCGGTTGACCGAGCCGATGATCCCGTCGGTGATCGGCACGGTGCCCCGGCTGCCGCTGACCGCCAGCGGCAAGCTGGACCGGGCCGCGCTGGCCGCCCTGCCGCTCGGCGACGCGCCGTCCGGGGCGCGTCCGCGCGGGGCTCGACGGGCGCCGGAGGGGCCGGCGGAGCAGACCGTCGCCGCGCTGTTCGCCGAGGTTCTGGGGGTACCGGAGGCCTCGGTGGCCGCCGACGACGACTTCTTCGCGCGCGGTGGGCACTCGCTGCTCGCGGTGCGACTGGCCGGGGCGCTGCGCGCGGCGTTCGGCGCCGAGGTGGACGTGCGCACGGTGTTCGACGCGGCCACGGTGGCCGCCATCGCCGCCGCGGCCACCGGCGGGGACAGCGTGTCCCGCCCGCCGCTGGCTCCTCGGGCCCGCCCGGACCGGGTGCCGGTCGCCGAGCTCGCGCACGGCCTGTGGTTCCTGCACCGGGTCGACCCGGCCAGCCCCGCGTACCACGTGCCGATCGGGGTGCGGCTCACCGGCGCGCTGGACGTTGACGCGATACGCCGCGCGCTGGACGACCTGGTCGCCCGGCACGAGAGCCTGCGCACCATCTACCCGCGCGGACCCCGCGGTGCCGAGCAGGTGGTGCTCCCGGCGGCACACCTGGAGCTCACCGAGCACGCCGACCTGGACGACACCCAGCTGGATGCACTGCTCGCCGAGCCGTTCGCGCTGGCCACCGCGCCGCCGGTGCGCGCCCTGCTGGTCCGGCGCCCGCCCGCCGCGGCGGGGGAGCAGTGCGCCCTGCTGATGCTCTGCCTGCACCACATGGCCGCCGACGAGGGCTCGCTGGCTCCGCTGCTCACCGAGCTGGGCACCGCCTACACCGCCCGGGTGCACGGCCGGGTGCCGAGCTGGGCGCCGCTGCCGGTGCAGTACGCCGACTGGTCGCTGTGGCACCGCGAACTGCTGGGCACGGTGGACGATCCGGACGGCGAGCGCCGGCGCCAGCGGGAGTACTGGGTGCGGGCCCTGGCCGGGGCGCCGGAGCGCCTCGAGCTGCCGCTGGACCGGCCCCGCCCGCCAACCAGGGACGGCCGGGGCGACCGCGTCCAGGTGCGCATCCCGCCGCCGCTGCGCGCGGCGATCGGCGTACTGGCCGCCGAGCACGGAGTGAGCTCGTTCATGGTGCTGCACGCCGCGCTGGCCACCCTGCTGACCCGGTTCGGCGCCGGCGACGACATCACCGTGGGGTCGCCGGTGGGGCGGCGGACCGAACCGGCGCTGGCCGGAATGGTCGGCTACCTGGTCAACACCGTGGTGCTGCGCACCGACACCGGTGGCGACCCCAGCTTCGCCGAGCTGCTCCGCCGGGTGCGGAGCACCGCGCTGGCCGCGTACGGGCACGCCGACCTGCCGTTCGAGCAGGTGGTGAACGCGGTCGCGCCCCGGCGCAACACGTCCAGCACGCCGCTGTTCCAGGTGATGCTGTCCTATGCGGCCGGGTCGCTGCCGTGTCCGGAGCTGCCCGGGCTGGGCGTCGAGGTGGCGCCCAGGGCCACCGCCACGGCCAAGTTCGACCTGACCCTGAACCTGGGTGAGCGGACCGACCCGGGGGCCGGCGCCGCGATCGAGGGGATGCTGGCCTACCGAACCGACGTGTTCGACCACGCGACCGCCGAGCGACTGGTTGCCGCGTTGCTGGGAATCCTGGAGCAGTCCTGCGCCGCGCCGGACCAACCGATCGGCGAGCTCGACCTGCTCGGCGCGGAGCGGGACCGGGTGCTGCGCGAGTGGAACGACACCGCCGCCCCGGTACCGCCGGACGACGTGCTCAGCCAGATCGCCGTCGCCGCGGCGGCCAACCCGGACGCACCCGCGGTGGTTTCGGCGGCGGACCCGGCCGGCGGCTGCTCGCTGACCTACCGGGAGCTGACCGAGTCCGCGCACCGGCTGGCGCACCTGCTGCGCGACCGTCTGGACCAGCCGTGCTCGGGGGAGCGCTACGTCGGGGTGCTGCTGCCGCGCGGCCCGGAGCTGGTCACCGCCCTGCTCGGGGTGCTCGCCGCCGACGCCGCGTTCGTGGCCGTCGACGTCGGGTTACCGGCCGCCCGGGTGACCCAGTTGTGCGCCGACCTGGACGCGGTGGTCACCGACGCGGCCAACCGGCAGCTGCTGCCGGACAGCGCTCAGACCGTGATCGAACTGGACGATCCGAGGGTGGC
>Ga0193743_1001035_pt1 | contig 21208 bp, 26 predicted proteins | sample L2c2metaG_FD_143038 | JGI IMG/M metagenome (GOLD analysis project Ga0193743, IMG submission 143038) | Soil microbial communities from a riparian zone of the East river system, Colorado, United States - L2c2 | ecosystem: Environmental > Terrestrial > Soil > Riparian zone | place: USA: East River... | reverse complement strand
GCGGGTCGATGCGTCATGACGCGCAATCCCGTGTGCGTGGATGAAAAAGCCGCGGTCGACGAAGTCGTTGGGCGGATGGACGATCACCAGATCTCGCAGGTGCTGGTCGTCCGCAACGGGCGGCTTGTGGGCATCGTAGATCGTATGCAGTTGCTCGCCGCGCTCGAGCGGTGCCTGAGCCGGCAAAGTTGACGGAAATCGCCCCCACGCCGCTACGTTACGGCGGATTGACGAAGATCAAGCCGGCGGCTCTGGCGCGGAGCAATATGCAGCCGTTCCGCCGGGAGATTCGCCATGACGCGCAACATCGGTCGCATCGATCAGTTTCTCCGGATTATCGTTGGTTTTGCGTTACTCGCCTATACCGTCAAGGACGGTACACTCGGACCGGGCTGGCTGGTGGCCGGAGCCTTGGGCTTGGGCTTGGTTGCAACTGCGTTCTTCTCGTATTCCCCGCTCTATACGCTTTTGAAAATCAACACTCGGCACAAGCGAAGTTCCGCTTGAGACAGGGCCGAGATCGGTGTGCAGGTCTTCCAATGTTTGTCTCTGAACCGGGGGGAAATCCGATGCGCCCGAATTTCACCCTTCCTGAGCTGCAGACGCGCCTGGATCGCCTCGATCAAGGAGCATGCTGGGGATTTCCGATCCGGACTTTGAATGGTTGTTCGGAAAAAATGACGTCGCGGCGGCCCGCCTTTTCCACTTTGCCAAGGGACATGATTGCCTCATCAGCCGAGGCGAGGGCGCGATTTATTTTAGAAAGCGGATCGCTGAGTCACACAAATATCCCAAATGAAGGGCGGCCAGTTCGCATGGCTCTTTAGAGGATGTTCGAGAGGGTGGGGCACCGATCGACGGCCGGGGCGAAAGCAAGGGGGAGTTTCGCCTGGAAAAGACGTCTTTGGCGCCCCCAAGCCGCTTCGGCGCGCGTTCCGTGTGCGTGCGCGGGGAGCCGCTGCGGAGGCCGAGCGCGCCCCGCCATTTGTTCTTCCTAGGCCAGTCCAGTGGACTCAGCGTTTCTCGCTAGTGCTACTGCGAAGTACAATGACAATAGCAGAATAATTGGGTCCGAGGGTGGCGCGCCGGCGAGCGACGGACAGGAGGGCGCGATGCAGCATGAGAATGGAGGGTTCGCGGGCCTGGGCCTCGCTATCCTCTTCCTCTTGATCTTGACAGGCAACGCGGCGGCCGCCGACAGCGCCAACGGCCAGCGGCTTGCCGAGCGCTGGTGCGCCGAATGCCATGTGATCGCGCCCAGGCAGCAACGGGCCTCCGACGCTGTCCCTACCTTCGCTCAGATTGGCGGACGTTTCGACGAGACCGCGCTCGTAACTTTCCTGGCCAGCCCCCATCACTCGCGCATGCCAAACCTCTCGCTCTCGCGCTCCGAGATTGCGGATCTCGTAGCCTACATCAAGGGCTTGGTGCGCTAGTCCCGCAGGCTCAGAATATAGGCCGATACGTCACGAACCTGCTGCGACGAGAGAATGAGAAGCGGCATGGCGGGATGTACGTGGGCGGTAAGCCAGAAGTTAAGAGCTGCCGCGGTCATCCCCGGCGTGTTGGCGATTTCTTCGAAGCTCGGCGCTGTGGCGAGGGGGGACTGGGTCTGCCGGCGCGCACAGCGTGACATGAGGCGCAGACATCAAGTGCAAGCCGACGCCCTTGCCGGATATCACCGATGTGCTGTGCCTGAACTGCCGTGACCGCAGCAAGAGCGCCGAACAAGGATGAGATGATGAACACACGCATTGTAGCTGTCGTCGATAGGTATGTCAGCAAAACGGCACCTTAGAAGATTGTCTCGCTCCCGAGTTGATTTCGATCAAGCCTTAAACCGTGATGTCGTTAGCAGAGGTCAGCCATTGCGCAGAAGGACGAATAGCTTGGTCTCGGTCTGTGGTCCGCGCAGTTCTCCCTCGGAATGATGCTGGCCTACAGCGTCGTAACGACGCGGGATCGATCCGAACTTTGGTTCCTAATCGCCTGGCTGGCCGCCCAGCGGTCTCGCCCATTAGCCAATTCTCGGGCATTCCAGTCGGGCCGGACGGAGCGGCAGCTAGTTTACCTGGGCGTGTGCAAAACCTAACGCCTCCAGTAGTCAATCAGAGTGACGGCTGCGCTGGATGAACCCGAGACCAGAGGATCGATATCACTCGTGCGGAATTAATCGGATGGGGGACGTGTGTTTCTGAGGAGGTTCGATATGTAGACGCGCGTTCTAGGACTCACGACATCTGCTCTCATTCTGGCGTTTGGTGCCGTCGGTGCGATTGCACAGGACCGAATGACGTCTCAGCCAGATCAGCAACAAGCACAATCCCATCCCATGGGCCACGAAGGGGCCGGCACGGTTGGGCAAGGAGGGATGATGGGCCGCGGCATGATGGGTGGGGGCGCGATGGGGCCCCCGATTATGTTGCGCATGATGTTCGCTCTGATGGACGGCGATGGCGACGGGACCATCTCATTGACGGAGTTTCAGGTGGCTCACGAGCGAATCTTCAAGGCGATGGACAGCAACAAAGATGGACGGCTTACCCTGGAGGAGATGCAAGCGTTCATGCACGGGACCAGGAGATAGGTTCCCGCAGGACGTAAGCCTGGAAGGATAGCACCGGGCTCTCGCCGTGGCCGAACGATCCTGCCTGTCCGTGCCACGCATAACAATCTTCAGCACATCGTCAGGCAACTGCCGCTGCAGCACCTTTGCTTCATCCCCGGACTCGCGCATCCCGACGTCGCGCTCCTCGTCCATGGTCAGGATCATCGGCATGGTCTTGGGGTGGATCGGCTCGTCGACCGCGTTCCGTGCCGTCGTCAGAAAGCTTTAGACGAAGTGAGGGCCGGGGGCCGGCTTTGACTTGGTGCCGCGATCGCCGTTGCACGTGGTCCAGATGCCGGCGCGAAATCGACAAGGCGGAGTTCGAGCACCGGCGGCGTGTCCTTGGCGAATGAGCCGACGTCGTCGGCCGAAAGGCTCGCTTGGTAACGTGAAAAGCGGATGCTCATGCAGGTTCTGCTGATATTGAATGATCCACCCTCAAATCGACGATATCGACGCCGTCATTGCAGGATTTCCAGTGCTGCCGAGGTCTACGTTCCGACGATCGTTCGGCAGAACGTATTGCGCCGTCGTCAACCAGTCGGGAATAAGTGCCGGCTAATCTGGAGGATGCGAGGTCCTCGCGTTCCGTCGAGCGTCTCAGCGATCAAACCGATCTCATGGCGGCCGATGTCGAAGCGCGGTCTCAGCAGAGAGGCCGCGCTAACCGAGTTTTGCCTTGCTGAGGCAGGTCAGTAGTTCGTCGGCTTCGAAAGGCTTCGTCAAGAGACAAATGGCGCCGCACGCGAGCGCCTGCGCACGCAGATATGGCTCTGAACGAGCCGTGATCATGATAACCGGCGCAGCGCACGAATGAGCATCTAGCCATCGCTTTAATTCTATGCCGTTCAAGCCCGGCATCTGGATGTCTGTAATGATGCAATTTGATATCTCATGGCAGCCGGACTTGATGAATTCCTCGGCCGAGCCGTAGGTCTTTGCGTCGAACCCAAACGACCGCAGCAGTCCGGCCAGTGCTAGCAGAATCGACTCGTTGTCATCTATAACTGAGATCAGGGGACGGGACACGCGCACATTCCTTATCGAGCGGAAAGCCGAGGCTTCAGCCATGCAAACGAGCTTCATCGACATACCGGCGCCCGTTTTCCGCACGCCGGAGCCTCAATAAATTTCGATCTTGATCTTGCTCGATCCGAAGTCGCCTGCCGCGTTCTTGTTCATCTGGCCAGCAATGCAGCGTCTCGATCGTCAAATCGTCGTAACCGTAATGTGAGCAACCGCAGCCCCGCTCATATTAAATCCATGGTCTGCGACATCGTCCTTAAATTCTGTGCCGCGATCCTCAGAACATGGGGTCGTGGGCTGCGGTCTCGGGAACGGGCTGGACTACATCCCAGTGTTCCACGATCTTGCCGTCTTCCAGACGGAAGATGTCGACGATAGCTTCGCCGCGTGCTCCCAGACTCGGCGGCCGCCGGCATATCTGACCCTCTCTCAGACGCCACGTGTGGCGAGCGATCATATGCCGAAGTTTTGCTGCTGCTGGGCGTTGTGATCCTGGCGACGCCCGGCCTTGTCTAATTCGACACAAGCCGAGTGGCTTGGCGGGCCAATGAGGCGGCGCCAGCGGAACGATCCGGCCTAACTTAGGACGGGAATTCCATTTCGATAATTCGAACGCGATCCGCATGAAGGGACCAGTCCTTTACGCTTTCGATCTCACAGAATTTGGTCTTCGCCAAGTCTGCCGCACGCACCTGAGTTGAAGCGTCGATTTCAAGCGAGCGCTGGCAAATTTCCCTTTGACATCCATTGTCTCCGAGAACATCCTTCATGAACCGAGCAATGTACCGCGTCATAGCAACCTCCTTTTCGTCGCTGGCAAAAATTGCGGACATTTTGTTGGACGCGATTACTAGCGATTCACGCATCCATGTTCTTCAGACGCTGACGATTGCGAAGAACGATTTGACGCGCGCCGGAAAATCCGAGCACACCCTCGTTGTGCAGCTGTGAGAGCGCCCTAGAAACCGTCTCAAGCGTAAGCCCCAGATAATCGCCGATATCCCGGCGGCACATCGGCAGGGCCATCATGCCTGCGACGGCAAGGCGGCGATCCATCTCAAGAAGAAAATTGGCGACTCGTTCCATGGCGTTCTTTCGTCCGAGAAGCAGCATGTGATCTTCCGCATGCCGAAGCTCACCGGACGTCATGGTCCAGAGTTTTCGCGCAACCTGAACGTCAACCCCAGCCGCCTGCTCCAAATTGCGGCGTTTCACCAGGCGAACCGTGGTATCGATGATGGCTTCCGCCGCGAGCCTGTGGGCTATTCCCGATTCAAGGCCGAAGACATCGCCGGGCAGATGAAATGCGCCGATCTGGCGCCGCCCGTCGGAAAGCAGCTTGTAGGTCCGAACGGCCCCGCGGATTATCTGATAGACATATTCCGCCGGTTCATCTTCGCCGTAGATTTCCTCGTCTTTCCTGTAAGAAAACTCCGTAGCTACCAAGCCTGCATGCCCCGTAATGGTACAAAAATGGTCCGAAAGGGAGGAGGCAACCGGAGCAACCTTGTTAGCGATGATTGAAGTATTGAGCGATTGGGTGAGCATAGCCATCTCCTCTGCGGCGGATGGCCAATAATGCGCCGAGCAATCGAATCTGAAAATTTCGTTCGATATCTTAGGGGATGTTCCCTAAGTAGTTTACCGGAGGTCGCCCTGAACTCTCAACGACTGGCGGGCTGACCGTCCCGAATGGCACCTCGAACGTGGGTGACCAGACTCTCCTCAACGTGAGGCTTCAACAGGATGTGGTGTATCCCAGCGGCCGCGGCCTTCGCCAGAATATAATCGTCAGGGTAGCCCGTAATCAGGATGATTGGCGTGTCGATGCCGCGATTCCGTAAACGCTTCGCCAGATCGATGCCGCTCATGTTTGGCATCTTGTAGTCGATCACGATGCAGTCGGCCCCGGCTGAGGCGACCGCGTCCAGCAATGCCGATCCGCTCTTAAAGGCCCCAACGTCGAATCCGTCGGTCTCAAGAACAAATCGCACCGAATTGAGGACGCCGTAGTCGTCATCAACCACGTATACCATCGGTTTTGCCGGTGACGAGGAAATCACGGAGCCCTGCGAATGTTGGAGGCGAATGATGCTCCTTCATTCAATATCATTTTGCTTGCCAGAGCTTGATCTGGCTCAATCTTTCAGCGCGCCGGCCCGCATCGCGAGCCGAACCAGTTCCGAAAGGCTGCCGGCTTGCATCTTGGTCATCACGTTGGCCCGATAGACCTCGATGGTGCGGGGGCTGATGTCGTACTCGCGGGCAATTAGCTTATTGGGAAGCCCCGCGATCAGACCGTCCATGACCTGACGCTCGCGCGGACTGAGGCTGGCGACGCGTGCAGCGATATCGAGCGTTGCGGCCTCGTTTTGCGCGCTGGTTTCGGCCTGCCTGAGCGCCGCGTCGATCATCCCGACCAGGCGATCGTCTTCGAAGGGCTTTTCAAGAAAATCGATGGCCCCGAGCTTCATCGCTTCGACCGCAAGTGGAACGTCGCCATGGCCGGTTATGATCACGACCGGGAAGGCGCTGCGGCTCGCCGTCAGGCGTTTCAGGAGCTCGATGCCATCGATGCCGGGCATGCGGACATCCGTGACGACGCAACCGAAATCAACGCTCGAAGCCGCGTTCAGGAAATGCTCGGCGGATTCAAACAGGCTGACGTGGAAGTCCGCTGAACCGAGCATGAAATCCAGCGAATTTCGCATCGCCTCATCATCGTCGATGACATAAACGTTTCCCCTAGCTGACATCGGTCAAACTCTCGCTTGATGCGGCGGGCAACGTGAAGCGAAAAGTGGCGCCGCCCGCAGGATTTCCCTCGGCCCACATTCTTCCGCCATGAGCTTCGATGATTGAGCGGCTGATCGAAAGTCCTACGCCCATGCCGGTCTCTTTCGTCGTAAAGAACGTCTGAAACAGGTTTTGCTTCACGTCATCCTGGAATCCGGGGCCGGTATCGGACACCGCAATTTCAATCATGTCGTCATCAACCAGGACATTCGATGCGATCAGCTCCCGTTGCGATGACTGCGCCATTGCCTCGAGCGCATTACGAAACAAATTGACGAGAACCTGCTCGATCTGGACGCGGTCGACCAGCACCAGATCATGGTGTGGATCCAGTTGGAAGCGCAGCCGCACGCCTTGCTCACGCGCACCAGCGAGACCAAGCGCGCCGGCTTCTTCGATCAATTTTGACAGGCTTTCAACCCGTTTTTCGGTCTCGCGTCGCGCCACAAAATCGCGAAGCCGCCGGATAATCTGGCCAGCGCGGATGGCCTGTTCGGCGGCGCGATCGAGAGCGCTTTCGATTTTCACCCGGTTTGGGTCGGAGCTGGCGGCGAGCAGGCGACGCGAGCCCTTCATGTAGTTACTGATCGCAGCGAGCGGCTGGTTGAGCTCGTGTGCAAGAGCGGAGGCCATTTCTCCCATGGCGCTCAGACGTGAAACATGGACGAGCTCGGATTGCAACTCGTGAAGCCGTGCCTGCGTCTGTTGATGTTCCGTCAGATCGCGCACAAATCCGGTGAAATAGGGAGCGCCGCCGGACTGCATCTCACCGATCGAGAGGTGCATCGGGAAAGTCGTTCCGTCCTTGCGCTGCCCGGTCACGATTCGGCCAATGCCGATAATATGCCGCTCGCGCGTGGACCTATAGCGGGCCAGATAACCGTCATGGCGCGATCGGTCCGGGTTCGGCATCAGTATGCTTACATTCTGATCGATAGCCTCATGTTCGGAATAACCGAATTGGCGTTCCGCGGCGCTGCTGAAGAACTGGATCAGGCCATTGCCGTCAATGACGATCATGGCGTCAGGAATTGTTTCCAGGATCGAGCGAAGATGACTCTCCCTTGTTCGAAGTGCTTCCTCAACCTGCTTCTGATCGTCGATGTCGATCACGATTCCGCTAAGGTGACGGGGCACTCCTTGTTCGTCCCGTACAATGCTGCCCCGCGCGCGAACCCATCGGCTCGACTGCGACCGACGGTTTGTCCGATACTGCATGTCGAAACTACAGCCGGTCTCGACGGATCGGCTTAGGGCCTGTTTAGTTCGCTCTCGCTCGTCCGGATCAAGAAAGGAAAGGAAGATGTCGTAGGTAAGCGGTAGCTCGTTGGCGACGCCAAAGAACTCTCTCGTCGTATTCGACCAGAGCAACTGTTGCGTCGCAAGATCGAGATCCCACACGCCAATGCCGGCCCCCTCTATGCCGCGCCGAAAGCGCTCGTTTCGAACGGGGTCCTCAGATGCGGGATGGATGATCGTGGTCACGTTTTGCCTCACCGGCGGGTAACAATTGCAGTGTGCATCGGAGCTGCGCCCGGAGGCTTCCTCACGGGAGCCCTGGATTGCCGCCGCAACTCATAGAATATCAGTCTGTCCAATTGCAGACCACCTAGCAATTGCGCGCCGCCGGCGGGCTGCCAGGCCGCCGATCGGAACCTTCAATTCCTTGATCTGGCTCAGTGGTTCCCTCAGCCAGCGGCTTAAAAATTAGCAAATGTCGATTTTGGAGGGACCGATGATGTACGCAACGGTGATGGTTGGCCTCTCGGTCGATCAGCCCAATGAGGTCCGCCTGGAAATTGCCGGGCAGCTGGCAGAGCGCCTTGGCGCTAGGGTGATCGGGATTACCGCAGCCGAATTCAGCCCGCCGCTCTATTTCACGGACGGCGAACAGGCCCAAAAGCTGGTCGAACAGGGCCGGGCAACGATCAAGAACCGGATCGCGGAGGTGGAGGGCGATTTTCGTGCGGCAATGCACAACCGCGTCAGCGACGTGGAATGGCGCTGCGCCGAGGATTTTCCATCGAGGTTTATCGTTCAGCAGGCGCGCGCCTGCGACATTATCGTTACGGGTGAAGCTGGCCGCGGCGACCTCGGCGATCCCTTCGTGCAGATCAGTGCCAGCGATCTCGTCATGCAGGCCGGGCGGCCGCTGCTCGTCGTGCCCGAGGCCTGCGACTGGCTCGATTTGCGGAGCGTCCTGGTTGCCTGGAAGGATACCGCGGAGGCGAGACGGGCTGTCGCCGATGCGTTGCCGCTGCTCCGCACGGCCGCGGAGGCTACGGTCGTCGAAATCGTCGAGGAGCAGGCCGATCGGGCAGTGGCCTTGGCGCGGGTCGGCGATGTCGTGGCGTGGCTGTCACGGCACGGCATAAGCGCGTCCGGGCTGGTGCCCCACGAATGCAGCGAGGCCGGCGTCCAGCTCGAGAGAATTGCCTCCGAGGTTGGCGCTGGCGTGGTCGTTGCCGGCGCCTACGGGCATTCGCGGCTTCGCGAATGGATCCTCGGCGGGGTAACCGAGCGGCTCATTAATCCTCGAAACCACTGTTCATTGCTGTCGCGCTGATTGATCTCAATCAATGCTACTTGGCCCGAGCATGGTTCGATTTACAATCAATCTCGAGTGAGGATCACGACTTGTATACCTTCCTCGAACAGACCGTCGCAGACCACATGACGCGTAACGTGAAAACCGTCACGCGTGGCGTTACGCTGCGCGAGCTCGGTGATTTGTTCGGGCGAGACGATTTCAACGCTTACCCAGTCGAGGAAGATTTGCAAATTGTGGGAGTGGTGTCCAAGTTCGACTTTCTGGCCTGCTTCGTCTTCACGCCGGCGCATATGCTACCGCTCTATGAAGATCTGATGAAGCGGACGGCATCAGATGTCATGACTTCAGAGTTCATTTATGTCGCCGCCGACACCAAGCTGACTAGGGTGCTCCAGCTCATGGTGGATCATCGCCTCAGAAGCATGCCAGTGATCGATAGCGACCAGCGTCTGGCTGGTATGATTTCGCGCGAAGACGTGATCCGCGCGTTGCAGCGGAGCGTCGGCGGCATAGAGAAAACATCTCGCTGATAGGTCGTTGACCGGGTTGGCATCGCCTGCGCGCAGGAAATGGTTGAGATTATGACGGAAATCACTTCTTTCCAGGCATTGGCATTCGACCTTGTAGACGGTGATCTTGTCGACAGTGAATCAGTTGATTGCGGGGGTCCGGCGCTCGCAATACAAACGGCGCTCGGGCAGTGGAAAGTCCTCGGTCATGCTGGGGCTGTTGCGATCAGCCGCACCAGCGATTTCGAAACGGGAAGGCTTGGTCACAAACATGTGCTGCGCCGGTTTGGGCAAGTGCCGAATAGATATCTGAGAGAGTAGTTCCCCCCTGCCGCAGAGGCTGGATCAGCTCGCCCTCTCGTCGTCTTCCGGCGATGCGAGCATATCGGCTGCATGGGAAAGAACATAGGATTCGAGTATTTCGCCCGTCGGCCTGCCGTCGGCGTCGACTTTGTCCAGTACGACGTCGATACAGTGCCGTGATAAGTTCTTTGCCAGTGCTTCGGCCGAATGGTTTGTATCGAGCATCTTGTCGTTGAGGATTGTGACGACACGCACTTTCTTGGCTCTTTCCAGAAACGGAAGCGCATCTGCTGCTGCTCGCGCTGCGGCCCGGCTAAAATCCCAGGCCAGAGCGACGGTTTCGAGTTCGAATGGGCGCGATCGCCGGGTCTCCGGCAACACCAGGGTAGGCTTGCCCGAGCCGAATATCACCGCCTCCGCATACCATTGATCATACGACACAGGCACGGGAACGATCGTGAGATCGCGAAGTCGAGCATAATCAACCACCAGGTCCGCGACGTCGATCGTTGCGCATTTGGGCAGAATCGTTTCGTGAGCAACGCCAGCCTTTTCTGCAGCCGCGTCGAAGGCGGCGAGCAGATACCGTGCATTTTTTTGGCTCTTAGCGGTTTCGCCGGCGATGAGACCGGAAAGATTGACGATCGAGCCCGAAAGGAAATGTCCGGGAATCTACACGTGCGTTTCGCAACATAGCGCTGCAAGGTGGGCGCCGAAGGTCGCTGCGATCTGAACCGCGTCATCGACCACGGACACCGGCGTCGGCTCGGGATAGCTCGTCAATGCCAATAGAATGTCTTTGAAAGCCATGAGCCTGCTCCTGCTTAATAGCCAAATTTATCCGGCTCGCATTGTTGGCATTTGATCCATCTCAATCATCAAGACAGCCCAGAAGGTGGCTCGGCAAGCTCATCGGACCATCGATTAGACGGGAGCTTGCTCAAGATCGAAGGCGATGCAGGGTTGGCATCGCTTCACCGTTTCCTCGGCAAGCCCGGATGCATCAATGATGGTCCAATCGATGGCGCCGAGATCGTACTCCTCCTGCAATCGGGCAAGCGCGGGGGTAGCGTCGGACGCATCTTTCTCCCGAAGGGCAACGCGCCCCAGTCTGGTCGCAAGATCGGTTACGAGAAATAGGCCGACAAAGCGGATGTTCAGCCTTTTCGCGACATCGGTGATTGCCGCGCGTTCCGATTCTCGCGCAAAAACGGCATCGACGATGACCGAATGACCTTGCGAAAGGATCCGCTCCGCGCGCTTTGCGATCGTCTCGTAGACTTGCGTTGTAATTTCGGGCCTGTACCCGCTCTCGGGGAGCCGATCCCCCTCATTGACCTGGAATAGCTGTTTTCGCAGCACGTCCGTCCGCAACACCACGGCTCCCGGCTGCGGCAGGACATCAGGAGCAAGCGCGCGCGCCAGCACGGACTTTCCGGTTCCGGACAGCCCGCCAACCGCGACGAGGGTGGGGGACGAAGGATGGACCAACCGGAGCGCAAGCTCGAAATAGCTCGGTGCCTGCTGCGTAGCTATAGCCGTGTCCTCGGAAGTCCGGTCAAAACGGGCAAGCAGCACTTTGGCTCGGATCGCGGCACGCAGTGACAGGAACAACGGTAGCGCTCGGAGCGCGTCGATATTGTCATCGGACGTCGTGCTCAAATACCTGTTGAGCAGGGTGTTTGATGCGGCCCGCCGACCGCGCTGGATGAAATCCATCATCGGAAAGGCGAGATCATAGAGCACATCGACCGAAGCGATCAGAGCATCGAACTCGATCGCGTCGAACAACACCGGCTTGCCCTCGATCAGCACGATCGCCATGACAACGCCGCACGAATCCCTGCCGGCCGCGCTGCTCGAGCAAGGGGCGAACTGCAGAGAAGGTTGACCGGGACCTTTCGTCGAGCCGATCGATTTCCTCGTCCGGAAAGCACCTTGCGGCGCGGAACGCTTCGGTATTATCGGAGATGATCGACAGGATCGAATCAATCCAGGGCTCAACCGGCGCGGTCGGCGCAGCCGCATGAGAGGCTGCGATCGCGTCAGCGATGGCGCAAACGAGATCCGGATCGGGCGGAGCGGCGTCGGCCAGATGGTCCATGGTCTGGCGTTCGTCGAAGCGGGCCATCTCGACCGCATATTCGACCGGCGTACCGTCTCCGTTGATTTGCAGCGATCCGTCGCGACTCAGCGTGATCGGAACGACCCGGCGGTAGATCTGCGGCGCGAACGGGCGGCTTACCCTGATCTCTTCCTCGCAGGCCGCTTTCCGCTTCGGAAGCGTCGAATAATCCAGGTAGGGAAAACGCACCGCGCGCTTGATTTTCAGCGCGCGGTCCCCTTCGAGGAAGACCGACGCCGCATGGGTATCGATCCGACGGACTTCTGGACGCCACGCACAGTCGGCAAGGAAGGCGAAGACCTTCTCCTGCATGGGGATGTCGGCTGTCTGCGACCTCGTCATACGTGATCCGACCCTAGGGTGTAAGCACCGCGGCGCCCAGAATCTGTCCGGTCCGCAGCCTTGTCAGGACGTCGTTGGCTTCGCTCAGTGGGAACGCCGTTGTCTCGGTCCGGATCCCGGCTTGTCGGACGATCTTGAGGAAATCCAGCCCGTCCTGGCGGGTGAGGTTGGCAACCGAGACCAACTGTCGCTCCTCCCAGAGGAGATGGTACGGAAAGCTCGGAATATCGCTCATGTGGATTCCAGCGCATACTACCCTGCCGCCCTTGCGAACCGCGCGCAGCGCTGCCGGCACCAATTGCCCGGCGGGAGCGTAGATGATCGCGGCGTCCAGCGGAGTTTCGGGCAATTGGTCCGATGCCCCGGCCCATACCGCGCCGAGACGACGCGCGAGGGCCTGCGCCGCTACGTCACCGGATCGCGTAAAGGCATAGACGGACCGGCCCTGCCAGCGCGCGACCTGGGCGACAATGTGCCCGGCCGCGCCAAAGCCGTAGATGCCGATCCGCTCGGCGTTACCCGCCATCGCCAGCGACCGCCAACCGATCAGGCCGGCGCACAATAGCGGAGCGGTCGAAACATCGTCGCCGTATTCGCCGAGCGGAAAAGCGTAGCGCGCATCGGCAATGGTGTGCGTGGCATAGCCGCCATCGCGCGTGTAGCCGGTAAAAAGCGGGCGGTCGCAGAGATTCTCCATGCCGTCCTTGCAGAAGCGGCAGACGCCGCAGGTGTATCCGAGCCACGGGATTCCAACCCGGTCGCCAATCCGGTGCGTCGTGACATTGCGGCCGATGAGGTCGACGCGACCGACGATTTCATGGCCTGGTATGGTCGGATATTTGATGTTGGGGAGTTCCGCATCGACGACATGAAGGTCCGTTCGGCAAACCCCGCACGCACTCACTTTGACGCGAATTTGTCCATCGTCGGGGTCAGGATCGGCGCGCTGCTGCATCCGCAGAGGCGATCCTGGAGCTTGCAGTACCATCGCATGCATATAGGCTTCTCCGAGCGGGGGCGGCTAAGCCGAAGAGATCGGCCCGAATAAACTATACGCGCCCAGCCGGCCGGCGTTTGACTCTGGTCAAAGTGGACGGTTCCGAAGCCGGCGCCGGCCCAGACCAAGAAAATCAACCTCAAGGCGGTAGCCTGAATACTGATGAGAGGTGCGCGGCTCGGGCGAGCAGCGCATGCTTCTGTTTGATTTCCATCAAAGTGGCGGCCCTTGGTTGTGCCTAGAAATGTTACGATCCAACACGGAGGACGTTGCTATGACCGAACTGTCGGAACAAGGCGTCGCGACCAGCGAACAGCTCGCGACCGATGCTGATTCGCAATTCACCAAAGCGAACAGATATGGGTTTTCGCTTCTGGCCGGCACACGAAACGTGCTGCTGGACGAGATGCTATTTGCCGGAGGAGAATTTTTCGACCGGGCAATCGCGGAGACGCAGATCTTCAACGAATTCCTCGCGAAGCTGGCGGAAGCGAATTCCGTAAAGGATCTTGGAACGATGTATCAGGAGTGCACCAAGCATCAGCTTGATTTCATCCGTCGGGATACGGAACGACTCCTGAAACATAGTGAGCGAGTGATCGACAACACCGCGAAGCTGGTCGAGACTTGGCGGCAGAACTAAGTTCTGCTCCGATCGTACGATGAACAACTGTCATTCGGAAGCCACTACGCTGGGCGATAGTGTGGCGCAACCAGGCTGACCGCCCACGAGCGCGGTTAGGGCGATCCAGACCAACGTCTGCCGAGCAAGTGATTCAATGTCGACTTATCGCCTGAAAAATCTGCTCTCACCGCGTTCGGTCGCGCTTGTCGGCGCAAGTCCGCGGCGGGGATCCGTCGGACGGGCCATTCTGGAGAACATTCGCAAGGCGAAATTCAAAGGCGAATTCGGGTTGGTCAATCCGGGTTATGCGGAGATCGACGGCATCGCGCCGTTGGGCAGCCTGGGCGAACTACAATTCGCTCCTGAACTTGTCGTGATTACCGCGCCGGCTACCGCGGTTGCCGGCATCATCGACGATGCAGGAAGGCGCGGGGCGGCGGGCGCGCTCATTATCACCGCCGGGCTTGGCCATGGTGCGGGGTCGCTGGCAGCGGCTGCCGAAGACGCCGCGAAAAAATATGGAATGCGGCTGATCGGGCCCAATTGTATTGGCATCATGATGCCCGGTGCAAACCTCAATGCTAGTTTTGCCGCCCACATGCCATGTGCGGGAAACCTGGCGCTGATCTCTCAATCGGGTGCGATTGCCACGGGGATGGTCGAGTGGGCGGCGCAGCGCGCGGTAGGTTTCTCCGGCATTGTTTCCATTGGCGACCAGCTCGACGTCGATATTGCCGACCTGCTTGATTACTTTGCGCTGGACGGCAAAACACGTGCGATCCTGCTTTATGTTGAAGCGATCAAGGACGCCCACAAGTTCATGTCCGCGGCGCGCGCTGCCGCCAGGCTCAAGCCCGTCGTCGTCGTCAAATCGGGCCGCATGGCACAAGGCGCGAAAGCCGCCGCGACCCACACCGGCGCGCTGGCCGGTTCGGACGCCGTGTACGATGCCGCGTTCCGTCGCGCTGGCATCCTTCGGGTTTGTGATCTTCGCGAGTTGTTCGACTGCGCCGAGACGTTGGGGCGTGTCGTATCGCCTCCGGGAAAGCGGTTGGCGATTCTGACGAATGGCGGCGGGATAGGTATCCTCGCGATCGACCGGCTCGCCGAACTCGGGGGAATTTCTGCTGAAATCAAAAGCCCTATTCGCGAGAAGCTTAACGCGGTCCTGCCGCCGACGTGGTCCGGATCAAACCCCGTCGACATCGTCGGCGACGCCGACCCGGCTCGCTATGCGGCCGCACTTGCGGTGTTGCTGGCCGACCCGAGCAACGATGCGATCCTGGTGGTGAACGTTCAGACCGCGATCGCTCCGGCTGACGACATTGCCGCTACCGTGGTGGCCGCGGTCGATGAGTACCGCCATGATCGCCGAGGCTCGGCCAAGCCGGTACTCGCGGTTTGGGTCGGCGCCGACCAGAAGATCATCGATATGCTGAGCGGCGCCGGCATTCCCAACTATCCGACCGAAGACGATGCGGTGCGGGGCTTCATGCATCTGGTAAGGCATCGGGAGGTCGTGGAGATACTGGCGCAGGTCCCGCCCGCCATGCCCAGCGAATTCACGCCGGATGCCGATGCCGCGCGGCAGATCGTCGCCGCGGCGCTTGCCGATCACCGGAAGTGGCTTGACCCGGTAGAGGTCAAGCGGCTGCTCGAATCCTATGGGATCGCGATGGTGCCGATCTTTGCCGCCGCCGACGCCGAGCAAGCCGTCGCCCACGCATCAGTGTTGTTCGCTCAAGGCGCGACCGTGGTGCTCAAGATCATGTCGCGGGATATCGTTCACAAATCCGATGTCGGTGGCGTCGTGCTCAATCTCACCAGCGCCGACGCGGTACGCGCAGCGACAACCGATATCCTCGCGCGCGCGAAAGCGCTTCGTCCCGAGGCGCGGATTTCCGGCGTCATCGTGCAGGCCATGGTGGTGCGGCCGAAAGCGCGGGAACTGATCCTTGGCTTCGCCGACGACCCGACGTTCGGCATCGTCATCGTATTCGGTCGCGGCGGCACCGCGGTCGAGATCATCAACGACAAGGCGCTGGCGCTGCCGCCGCTCGATCTGCGCCTAGCCCGTGACCTGATCGAGCGCACCCGCGTCTCACGGCTATTACGTGCCTACGGGGATGTGCCGGCAGTCAAGCAGGACGCCATCGCCATGGTTCTGGTCAAGCGGGCGCAGATGGCGGCGGATATTCCCGAGATACACGAACTGGACATCAATCCGCTACTGGCGGACGAGACCGGTGTACTGGCGGTCGATGCACGGGTCGCGATAGGATCGGTTAAGCAAAAGTTCGCAGGTTCGGGTAGCGCCAACTTCGCGGTCCGGCCATATCCGTCGCAATGGCAACGCCACATCGAGGTGAAGGATGCCTGGCGGATCTTTGTGCGCCCGATCCGCCCCGAGGACGAACCGCTGATCCATGATTTCTTGCGCCACGTGACCAGCCAGGATCTACGCCTACGTTTCTTCGCGCCAATAAAGGAGTTTACCCACGAATTCATCGCGCGTCTGACGCAGCTCGACTATGCCCGCGCGATGGCCTTCGTCGCGTTCGACGAAGCTACTGACGAAATGGTCGGTGTGGTGCGGATTCACTCCGATTCGATCTACGAAAATGGTGAGTACGCGATCCTGCTCAGATCCGATCTCAAGGGCAGGGGACTGGGCTGGACATTGATGCAGCTGATCATCGAATACGCGAAACTGGAAGGACTCAAGGCGATCTCTGGCGATGTCCTTCAGGAAAACACGGTGATGCTGGAAATGTGCCGCGAACTTGGCTTCGAGGTGAAGCCTGATGCCGTCGAACACGGTGTTTGCAACGTAAAGCTCACGTTTTGAATCGAACGCCAACGCCAGCGAACCTATGAAACGTTTTCACGTTCGCATATTTTGGTGCGGGTAAGATTGAGGTGTTCCACTTCGGACGAGAAAATTAGCGATCTCAGTCTAAAGTTCCATCTGGAAAACGGACGGTTCGCGGCCCATATTTGCAAAATGGCACGAGAACGCTACATCGCGAGATACATCCAGCACTGGCATATCGTTCAGATCGGCGCGGACGGCAAGGAGACCGTTATGGAAATAACGGACTCAGAGGATGCCGCGAAGGCCGAAGCCGCTAAACTTGACCGTGAAGCCGAGCGTACCTATCAGGCCGCACAAAACATGCCTCTCAACGGGCAGCACCAGTGACAATCGCCCCGAACCAGTTCGCCGATTCAACAATTGATATTGCGAACGCGGAGAGCCAGAACGAAGGCCGACCCTTGCCGCCGATTGATTATCGATAATCGTCCGTCACTTGCCCAAATCGGCGAAGTACCTGCTTATCGTTGAACCTCCCGATCTCGAAATCGGTAGTGCGGCTGTAGGCCACAGAACCGGCGTGGCCAAATACCTTAGCCTATCGGCAGAAAATCGTCCCCGTTTTGCGGCAGGTCAATTCGCCTTCGAAGACTGCTTCCATGATGTAAGATGGCTCCGGGTAGCAGGGAAATCTAATGTGCCGGGATAAGTGTACGAAGATCGCTCTTGCTCATTCCCGCTAGAGCGACACAACGGGCGATCCGAATGAGAAACACAGGTCTGAAAGCATGGCGCTCAAAGAAACACGTTGATTGGTCCCTACTCATCGCGATATTTTCGACGCTTGTTACTCTTTCCCTTATCGCGCTCTATATTTATCAAAGGCATTGAGATTTGTGGGCGGGCCACTTGCGTGGACGCAGAATCAAATGAACGGCGCGGGTTGGTTCGGGTGTCAAGAAATCGCGGAGCAGGTCTTCAAAGATGCGACACCGATATCACGCGGTAGGTGTTCATCTTGCCGTCGTCGTTGATCGAGACGTATTCGCCGGAGACGAAACGTTCGTCTGCGAAGTGAAACCCAATCTCGTCCGGCATATTGGCGCCGCTCTCGTAGTGGAACGCCCAGCCGCCTCCCTGACGATGAACGAGATGGCCGTGATCGTCTGGCCTGTCCGGCCGCGATCGCGCGATCCGGCATGCCTCTCGGTGCTCGCGCCAAAGTTTCGGGTCGATACGGTCGTCGGCGTCGAGTGGTGCGACTATGACATAGGCAACACCGGCGTCGCCTTCGGGGTGACCGGGTTCGCGCGCAAGATGGATGCGAATCTGCCGGAACTGCGGGGGCAGGGTTGTATTCAGGATCGGTGTGGGATGTGCGGTTTTCATGTTGGTAGCTCTCCTTAGTTTTTGTTTGTCGGCCAAGCCAATGCTGCCGCCATGGATCAATTCTGTTCTGCGGTTGCCGTCGCGGGGGCGGTGGCTGCTCCCGGCTTTTTAGGCTCCTGATGATGATTGTGATCAGCGGTACGATCTGCAAAGGCAGTATCCCGTTGAGTGGATAATGAATTACTTCGGACAGTTGCGATTGCAGTGCCCGTGCCGCAAGTTGCAGCGTATCGATCGAGGAGCCGTGTATTTCGTTGGCGAGTTCAAGTTCGCGTCCCACCAGCGGCTTTGTCGCGATCGCAAACAGTCTCGCTGCAATCCCGAAATTGACCACGCCAAGAATCGCGGCGGAGGAGATGGCGCTCCAGATCTGGACCAGCGCGAAATAGGCTGACAGCTCCAGCATCAACAGGCCGAACGTCGCAATCAATCCCGAAAATACCCGCAAGCCCAAGCCGACCGGCAGATGCCGCATCCGAATATCGGCGATAATCCGGTCGGTATGCCAAAGCACGCGAAGGTTCTTGACGATGTTAGCGGTGTTCACCCTAGTGCCTCCTCAACATGAAGCCGACAACGACGCCGAGCGCGAATGCCGAGGCGAGCGTCGTGATGGGACGATCTGAGATAAGTCTTTCGACACGGTTCTCTTCCTCACTGAAGGTCTTGCCAAGCTCATCCAACGCGGCCTTGATTTGATCGGTGAGGGCCTCGGCGCGGTTCCGCGAGGCCGCCAGGAGTCCGTTGCCTGTGGTGTTCAGAAGGCGCGACACGTCGCCTTGAGGGTGAGCAATTCATCTCTTAGCGCGCTTGAATGCATCTGGCTTACTTTCCTGCTTGGTCCAGTCGAAATTCTATAGGCGGGACGGCGCTACAACTTTGATTTGCATCAACTGCGCTGCGCCAGCCGTGCCCCGTATTGAGGCAGGTCAATTTGGGCGCTGCACCAGGCGCTAGAAAAGGCTGGATGAAATAAGTCTTTCCATGGAAGAGAGGATCACAGGTCTTGGCGTCCCCACCTCTGTTAACGGCCACGCCGTCAGGCGATGGGCTTGAGTTGCGTCCGGGCGGGTCCTGGACGGCGGCCAATGTAGCGACCCTGGAAGCACTCTCTCATTCCGTGAAAGAGAATCTTGATCGGTCGAAGAGCGTGAAAGTGGATCTGGCGGAGGTGCGCGAGCTCGACACGCTTGGGGCCTGGCTACTTGAGAAGATGTCTCGGCGTGTAACCTCAGCCGGTCATCGGGCCGATGTCGTCGGCGTTGCCGACAACTACGCCGGACTGATTGAGGAGGTTCGTCAAGTCAATCGCCGCAACCCAGAGCTGGCGCCGGCACAAAATCCTCTTCTGCTCAGAGTGAATGACATTGGCCGCTCCGCAGTCGGTACCACCGAAGACCTGGCCGTGTTCCTCCAGATGCTTGGATCGCTTTTTTTTTCGCTCTTGGGCGTGCTGCGCAGGCCGAAATCGCTACGACTGACATCTCTGGTCTATCAGCTCTATAGGGTCGGCTGGCAGGCGATTCCCATTATTGTGCTGATCACGTTCCTGATCGGCGCGATCATCGCGCAGCAAGGCTTCTTCCATTTCCGCAAAATCGGCGCCGATTCCTATGTCGTCGACATGGTCGGCATTCTGGTGCTCCGTGAACTGGGCGTGCTAATCGTCGCCATCATGGTCGCCGGCCGCTCGGGGAGCGCCTACACCGCCGAGCTCGGCTCGATGAAAATGCGCGAGGAAATCGACGCTTTGTCGACCATGGGCCTCGACCCAGTCGAAGTCCTGATCCTGCCGCGCGTTATCGCACTGGTTTGCGCGCTGCCGATCCTGAGCTTCATCGGGTCGTTGGCTGCGCTCTATGGCGGCGGTCTGGTGGCATGGTTCTATGGCGGCATGGGTCCGGCTATCTTCATTGCGCGGCTGCATGACGCCGTATCGACCACCCACTTTGAGGTCGGCATCATCAAGGCGCCGTTTATGGCGCTGGTGATAGGCATAGTCGCCTGCAGCGAAGGCTTGCGGGTGAAGGGAAGTGCCGAGTCGCTTGGCAAGCAGACGACGACCTCGGTCGTGAAATCGATCTTTCTGGTGATCGTGCTCGACGGTCTGTTTGCGGTGTTTTTCGCGTCGATCGGAATGTAGCGATGCAGGAACCGGCCCCGCAGTTTGCGATTCGCGCGCATGACCTTGTGGTCGGCTTCGGCCGGCATGTCGTGATCGATCATCTGTCGCTGGATGTCCGGAAGGGCGAGATTCTGGGCCTCGTCGGCGCTTCCGGCGGCGGCAAGTCGGTGCTGATGCGGAGCATCATCGGACTGATTCCGCGGCAGAGCGGAGAGATCGAGGTCATGGGCGCTGCAATCGGCGACAGCCATGACCAAAGCACCCAGACTGCCGCGGGGAGATGGGGCATTCTGTTCCAGCAGGGCGCGCTGTTTTCATCGCTCACCGTTCGGCAGAATATCCAGTTTCCGCTGCGCGAAAATCTGGTGCTGTCGGACACGCTGATGGACGAGATCGCCACCGCCAAGCTCGAAATGGTCGGGCTTGTGCCGGAGGATGGCGACAAGTTTCCTTCCGAATTATCGGGTGGCATGACAAAACGAGTGGCGTTGGCGCGGGCGCTCGCACTCGATCCCGCGATTGTGTTTCTCGACGAGCCGACCTCGGGCCTAGATCCGATTGCGGCTGGCGATTTCGACGCCCTCATCACGACTTTGCAGAAAACGCTGGGGCTGACGGTGTTCATGGTCACCCATGACCTTGCCAGCCTGAATACGGTCTGCGACCGCGTTGCGGCGCTGGCGGACGGCAAGATCGTGGCCATCGGACCGATGCGCGAACTACTTCAATCCGAGCATCCCTGGGTGCGAGCCTACTTTCACGGCAAGCGCTCCCAAATGCTGCAACCCAAAGCGAGCTAAAGAGATGGAAACCCGCGCTCCCTTCGTCGTTGTCGGAGCCTTCGTGCTGGCGGCGATCGCCATCGTGTTCGGCTTCGTGTACTGGCTTCACAATACCGGCGGACTCGGCCCGCGCACGGCCTATCATGTCCAGTTCGATGGCTCGGTACCGGGGCTGCTGGTGGGCGCCGCCGTTCTGTTCAATGGAATCCGCGTCG